>Ga0172381_10000429_pt1 | contig 50618 bp, 70 predicted proteins | sample Leawel6488metaG_FD_119754 | JGI IMG/M metagenome (GOLD analysis project Ga0172381, IMG submission 119754) | Leachate microbial communities from a municipal landfill in Southern Ontario, Canada - Leachate well 64-88 metaG | ecosystem: Engineered > Solid waste > Landfill > Unclassified | place... | reverse complement strand
TAATCGGTCTCCTGGATTTTCGTCGCCGTCTCCATCTCCATCAGACCCCGAATCTCCTCCAGATCCTCCCCCGCCTTCTCCGAACCGTCCGTTCTCGTCTCTCGGTTGATCCGGGTCGTACTTTCTTATCACCTTCCACGCTACCCTAACAATCTCTTTAATATCATCCTTATGATCTTCCTCAGGCGGAGTCTTCGTTTCTTTCTCATCTTGCTTCGGTTTATTCGCGCCTTCTGCAGGAGCCTTGTCTGTCAACGAGACTTCCATCACATTGAACGTCCTAAGCAGGATATCGCCCTTCCCATTCGGCAAAGGTTTCTTCTTATTCGCTGAGCGCCACTCGTCCACTGTCATCGATCCGTTAGCAAGCCCCGCGTTCGCGACAGTGAGCGCGAAGGCTTGATCCTCAGGGACGATCTCATCGAACACGAGCATGATAGTCTTATCGAACTTCGGAACAAACTGTCTATTGAGCGCGGCCTGTTCTCTCTTCAGTTCCTTGCTTACGGACCCCTTCGTCCAGAGGTACCATGCCGAGTCGATTGTCGATCGGTTACTATTCTCCAGAATGCCCTGGAGCTCGGGAGGCAGACTCCAATGCTGATTACATATGTCTCTAAGGAAACGCCGAGTCTCTACGAAATCTATCTCCCTCGCGCTATCCGCGAGCTTCGTTATCTTACTATCTTTCCAAGGTATGATTCCAGGTTTCCGCGCATTGAGGAATCCGCCTACTTTCTGAAACCAAGACTCTCGGAAACGATCCGCCACTTCCTGCGTCGCGCCTGGAGCCTCGATTACGATAGGAGGCGTCGCGTCATTGTAGAAAAAGTTCTTTCCGTACTTCGCGGCGAACTCGTCTGTCTCTAACTCGTCACCTATAGCTTCGGCGCGCGCCCTTCCACGACCGAACGGAGACGTGATATCTGGGTCCTTGAACCAGACCACGTCTTCGGGTATAACAGGTAAAGGCTTGTGAGTCATGTTCCCGAGCGGAACAATAAAGTAGTATGGATTTGTGACCGTCGGAGTGGATAAGACCCAATTCGGCGGAATAGGATAGACCTCCCGCGGGATCCCGCGCAGATCAGGCTCCATTATCCAGAACGCCTCGCCTATCAGCTTCCGATAAATCGTCGTTAGAAAACGCAATGTGAAACCATCCATCTCGGGATGATCCGGCATTGGATTCTCCAACACGTCGTAGATAGGATGTTCTATTATCGGGTCAGCATTGTCCTTGTCGAACTTGTACTTCTTCTCGTCGAACAGCTTGAACGAAGTGGTTGCGCAATCTTCAGCGAGCATCGCGAGCGCGTCCAGGCGAGGAGAAGTATGAAACATTTCGTAATAGAGCTGAGTCGTTCGACGAGGAGGGTATGACCATAACGGTTTCAGCGAGCTGCGGATTCCCATCTTCTCGAGAAGCCTCTTGACCCAGAGGTCTTTCGGCTCAGCTCTGTCTGGTCTCATTCAAGCTCCTGTTAAAGTACGACGAGTCCAACGATGAGTACGATAAGCCAAAATATCATTTGACAAGCGATATTTATTCTGTGTGATGTTCCGTCATTCCATCCATGTGTGTAGTCTTCGTACTCGTCTGAGTATATCGCCATACTACGCTCCATACGTCTCGTCGATCCACGCGTCGATATCGTGCGCCGCAGACGTGTCGTTTCCGCGAGCTTGGATCCGATCCAAGATGGTCTGGTACAGATTCTCTTCCTCGATCTGCTCTATGACGAGCTCGGAGACTTGCGTCACGAGCTGATAGTCCCCGTCGCTCAGCGCTTGTCCATAGATCGCGTTCAGCATCGCTGTAGTCAGGCGCTCAACTTCGAGGGCTGACGAGAACAGATCGTTGAACGATACGAACGAACTCGAATCGCTGTACGAATACGGCTCAGGTATGAGCGTCTCGTTCCGATCCTCGATCCACTTCTGTACAATGAGCGCGTGCTTCCTCTCTCCTTCTGCTTCCCTGCTAAAAAAGTCGGCGGTCGCCTCGAATCCCCTGAACCTCGCCCAGGAGGAACGAGCGAAATACCGAAGGGAGTTGGACGTCTCGTGACGGTATTGTTCTTGGAGTAATGCGAGAGCGGCCGCCGACAAATTACCCATGCTTCTACTCCTAGTTCAGCGCTCGGACGATAGCAATAAAGAGCGCGTCCTTACGCTTCTGCTCTTCGGGAAGCTCCTCGTATGAAACGAGACACGGATGTTCCTTGGTGTCCGGATTTTTCACAGGACCGTATTTCCATCCCGTCGCTTTTTTCTCTTTGAGCCATTCTTCGTGACTGTGACTCGGAAGAGCGTCTGGGTTGTCAATATGGAACTGGACACCGTTCACAGCGCTCTGTTTCTGCCAGTCTGGGGCATCGATCCAATCCGGTTGACTATTGTCTCCAATGCTCTGGCAGTATGCTCGGTTCGCTTCATGACAGACTCTCGCAATGCTACGAATGTCCATATTCTAATCCTCCTTACTTCTCTACGACGCCGGACACCGGCTTCTTCACTATCGCGTCTTGAAACTTCGCTACGTCCTTCGCGTCGGTCTCGACCTTCTTCTCTACGTCCCATCCGCACTTGATGCAGAGTTTCGCGTACGACGGATTAGGGTGATTACACTTGGGACAGAGCATAGGTTCCTCCTTCTTCATATCTTCGTCCTTCAGTTCCTCTTCACTCTTTACACGATTCGGAATCTCGTCTTCCTCGTCCTCGATCTCGTTAGGAACGACATCGAGAACTCGATAATCTTTGTCCACGAGCGCCTCGGGGTCCATATCCATCTTCTCAAACCGAGCTTCCCGATGCTCGGTCCTATCGGCCTCGCCACTTGACTCGGTATCTGTGGACCCAGGAGCGTATTCCGTGTCCATACTATCCTCCCTTATGCGATGACGGATCATAAACAAAGATACTCGGGAGTCCCGAGCGACCTTTCTACTATCCCAGTGAGCATGTCCGGCGCATCGTCGTGCGACCAATCAGCGAGTCTTGGAAGATGCGTTACTGCGTGATAGAACTCTGGCCACATGAATCGCCATCCTATCGGCATCAGCACGCAATTGACGACGACCGTCGCGTTACTTCTTATCCTAGCAAGCTTGTTCTCTCCCTGATGAAACCATTCGACAAACGTGGTTCCGTTACTCTCTTCCCTCATGATCCTTTCTACTGACCTGGCGAAGCCGCGTCCACCGTTGTTCGACTCGATGAACGCTCTGTTAGTCTTGTGCCTTGACAGCATCCTAGCTGTTTTCGGTTCGGTAGTCTCCATCGGGTCTTGCGTGTACAGAATGTCGAGGATGTACGCGCATCCAGACGCTACCCCGTAGACAGCCGAAGCAAGGAAGTCAGACCCTTCGTCTGCCGTATCCGTGTACGATTCGATAGACGTAAACGTAGGAGCCGCGCTCGGATCGTACGTCTTGAACTTCGGATACAATTGATCTTCGGAATCGTGCGGCTCCTGATCGTAGTTCCCTGCGAACACCATCTCATCTGTTTTCGTTTTTCTATCCAGGTACGTCGAACGCGATAGTATCTTCGAGCAGAGCATATCGTCGTCGGACTCGGGCATCTCAGGGAACCGCTTGTTCGCCCTCATCTTTATGACGTGCCACTTATCCGATTCCAGAGCTAAGATACGACCGCACAAATCGTGCGACGACCAGCGATGCATAACTATCAATTGGAGCGCGCCTTCCTCAAGCCTCGAAAGGAACGTGTTCGCATACCAGTCGTAATGTCCTTCAGTCAATGTCTCATTATACGCTTCGAGCGCGTTCTTAATTATGTCGTCTATGATGGCGACGTTCGCTCCATTTCCTGTGAACGTTCCTCCCGGGCTCGTGGCCAAGAACGAGAAGTGCGATCCTTCGAGAGCCCACAATGAGTAAGCGCCGTCTCCTCTCTTTATAACGGACTTAGGAAAGAAGTCAGAGTAAACCATCGTACGATCGTTCGCTTTGACTTCCTGCATTCCGTCCCGGACATACTTCGCGTATCTCCCGGACAGTGTTTCGTTATACGCGACGTCGATCATCGCTAAGAGCGGCCAGTGGCCGAGCATCCATTGAGCGAGTAGAACGAGAGTGAGCGTCTTGCCGTGCCTCGGAGGGATATTGATCATCAGGCGAGTGACGACTTGTCCCTTATCATCCAGCAATCGACGTTCTACGAACAACTGCAGAGTGCGACAGAAATCCTTCAAGTACGTTCGGTCCGATCGATAGAACCTCGGCATCCTCAATCTGCAGAACGCATAGAAATCTGCTCGGGCTAGAACAAGAGCCGTAGCTTGCACGTCCTCGTATGAGATAGAGGGACGCGTCGCGACGGCTGAGTCGCTCATACCTTCATACCCATCTTCTTAAGATACGCCGCGAGCTGTGAATCGTGCGCGATTAGATACCGGAGTACGGCGCGAGTCACTTCCCAATGCTCCTGATCGCTCGCTCCGCATTCCCAGAATGTCTTGGTCGTATCTTCAAGAACGAGTCGAGCCTTGCGTAAATCTTCCGCTATCTCTGTTCCTCGGCATTCCTCTACGAGGATCTGTTCGATATGACTCTGTAAACAATCCTGATGCTCCGCGAGCTCTAGCGAGACGACTTTATTCTGCTCTTCGATACGCGCTAGACGCTCTTCGTTCTTTCTATTGATCAGCGCCTGAGCCGCGTTCTGCGTGATCTGAATATTCGAACGCATGGTGAAGAACGCGTCTACAAGCGCTAATTTCGCTTGGATCGATTCTTCTGAATTACGCGTGAACATAAGGATTCGCATAGCTTGTCGCTCATTAAGGAGCGCGTACTCCTCAGTGCGACCTCCTAGACCGGTAGGAATCGACATTTGAAATGTAGTTTCCCCTATCTCCGTCTCGTGTTCTTTCATCAATTGTCTAAGAGAACGCGGCTCTATTCCCAGAGTCTCTGCAAGAAGCCTAGAATCCATAACTGGAATCCCTTTCTCTTCGTCTAAAACAACTAACTCGTTCATCCATCCCCCTATTTAGTTCTTATCCGCCCCAGGATTTACGACCCCGCACACAGTATTCAACAATATTTCTCTTTCCTGATCCGACAATCCGCTCAAATCCGGCGGTTCTCGCGCAACGGACGGGGCTTCGGACGCTACTCTCACGACGTTTCCCCATCTCGCATTGTTGATTTTCTCTAATTTCCACCGTATTTCCGTAGATTTTCCCACTAACGCGTTCTCTTCGATTATATTTTCCAGCTTCTCAAGTAGATCTTTCTCTTCGAGCATGCGCTGAATCGCACAATGCGCTATGTAATACGCGTCTTTCGTCAATTCCATCTGCTCATCAAGTGTGCATTCTGCAAGTAGTTCACATTCTACGCGGTCCATTCCCAGTTTCACGAGGCGATAAATCTGTTTCTTCTTATCATCGAGGGTCATTTCATAGCCTCTTTATCCGCTTCTCTATGTCCGATTTCAAGATTTCCGCATCGTATTCTTTAATTTTTCTATGCGCCATTCGAAGAGCTATTCTATTCGCTCTCCAATACGTCTTTTTTCCGCGTTTTATGTCGCGTTCTAAGACTCGCAACGAGGATTCCACTTCTCTATCCCGCATCACGATACCTCGTCATAGTAATTGATTACGCCTAACGCGCTCAATAGACCTAAGAACCCTATTAAACAGTATACACCCTATGCGCCGAATCCGCGCGTTATACTTTCATTACAAATTGTTTACATGCTTATGCCGCATAACGTATGGCTGCAACGCACGCACGGCGCACGCACGGCCCTAAGTACTATATAGCGTTGTAACTCTATATAATATAATCAATTGTAAAAATCCTAGCGAATAGGTGCGTGCGTTGCAGCGGGTGGGCCACTTGTTTAACGGTTTTTTCCGTTAGTTAGTTGGGACAAACAACTAACTTGACTAGTAGCATAAACCGTGCCTTATACACCGTAACGTAAACCGGTTTACACTAATACATACAGATAATACACCTGATATATCACAAACGGCTAACGGCCAAACCTATAGGCGCGGCATTGGCACCAATGGCGGCATAATGCGTTAAGTGACGGCCTAGTAAGGAGTTAACATGCGTGCGCAGCGCATCCACTAAGGATACGCATACGTACAGCGTATATACCATTACACCACAAGGAATTACGTGTACCGAACATACCATGACACCGGCTCTATAATGGCGGCGGCAACGCACGCAGGTCTAATAAATGCTTACCGGACAAGGAGTTAATATGCCGCCGCGCCCCGCGTCCACATCATGCGAATCACGCGATCTGTGTCGTTCTGCTACACTTCTATCCTCTATTCTCCTGAATCTGTGTTATATCCCTACACTTTCTATCATCCATCGTCCTGAATCTGTGTTACTATAACGCATCGTATCCTTATCGGCCCGTCCATTGGGCCACGCGCTGTACGACGAACGAAAATAAGTGATCGCGCATATCCTTGCGAGCACATCACTTACGAAGATTAGATCGAATTATCAATTGTCGTACAGCTCTTGGCACGCATCTAGCTGCATAGTAAGTATAACAAAAGGGAGCCGACCGGGGCAAGCCGGACAAGTACGCGGGCACGGCCCGCCACAAGCAACGGAGCGCTCAACTCCGAGTGGCGAGGGGAACGTCCAACTACTTGCTACCTGATGCGGATAAACACAGGTAGCTCCTCCAGTAGCAATACGGAGGCAAGTAGTAAAGCCGCCTATGGACGTTACAAGCCGTCACGAAAAAGCGCTGAGTACTGCGATATCAGATCAAGGAGCCTACCATGACCACTACCAAACAGACCGCTCGCCGTCCCCGTTCCGCTCGGTTCTCCGCGCTCGTCAAACTGCTCAACACTGGGTATACGTACACGATGTACAGCATGTCTCGGACAGTGTCCAAGATCGTGGGATACGAGGTCACCGTCGGCAACGTGACGCACGACCTCCGCTACCTGGAGCGCAAGGGCCGGATCGCTGTTGTGGTCGTCAATGGCCGCATACTGGGCGAGACGGTGGACTCGATGGCGAGGATCCGGTAATGATCAAGTCCCAGCTCGTTCGCCCGGGCGACGTCGTTCAATTGAAGCGGCTCGGCACGTGGACGGTGGATGCCGTAGAAGACGGCTATGTAACACTGTCCCGAGTCGTACACGGAGCGCAGTCTGTCACTAGTCGGAACATGCGGACCGCGTCTACAGTCGAGTACTGGAAGGTTAGGGAGGAAAGAGTATGGGCATGACGTACATGACCCCGGACGAGGCGACGAGGAAGTGGACAAGCCCGGTTACTAAGGCGCGCGGCCAATAGGCCAATTGGCGCAAGCCAATGGGCGGCTCAACCCCGCCCGCGCGTTATCGCTTTATTGCGTTTTTGCGTATTGCTTAATTGGCCAGACAGTAGTAAGCTGGACAGGTAGGCAAGGCAACGTAGCAAGGCAAGGCCCGCCCTGTATAGGGCAGGCAAGTAGCTAAGAGGCCGCAAGGCCGAAGGGGTTTCACATGGACAAGAACGAGAAAAGCCAGAACGGTCACAGCGCTCCCGACGCTTCCACTCCCGCGATCCTCAGCCAGAAAGAGAAGAACGCGGCGAAGAAAGCCGCGCGCTCCCCCGAGATGGTTGCCGCGCTCAAGGCGAAGATCGAGCGGAACAAGAAGAAGCGTCTCGAGGCTCGGCAGACGCTCATCGACTTCGTCAAGTCCTACGCGGACGAGCCGGTCAAGCTCGCCGCCGCGAAGCTCTGGCCGACCGCCATGTCCGGCATCGCTCGCGCCCCGAGGGAAGCCGGTTCGACTCGCGTCACGGCAGGAGAGATCCTCCTCTCCCTGTTCGGCGGCGCGGACAAGATCGGCGCAACGGTCAGCGAGGCGGAAGTCTTCGCCAAGATCGATGGCGCGGGCCGCATGGAGATGCGCAAGTACATGGTACACGCGGTCAAGCTCGTCAAGAGGCCCGAGGACAGGGTCTGGGTGTCCTTCGATTTCGGAACGAAGCTGTACACGCTCCGCGCCGTCGGCCCGGACATGCCGAATCCCTGGAGCGGCTACAGGCCGCTGGAGACGGCGGGCGACACTATCGCCTAGTCCCGGTACTAGCTACTCGAGGCCCCGTACCTGCAATGGTACGGGGCCTTTTTTATGACGCTCTAGGTTGACGATCACGTACAGCGTAAACGTACAGCGTTAGAATCGCTCTTGGACGCATCTTGTATTATTAAGCTGTAGTCATACTGTATCGCGCAACGGACGCTCCTATGACGCTCCTATAGGCCATATAGGGCAGATTACTCGTATATGAGTCATTCTGTCGTGCGTTTCTGCGGCCGGACGCGCGACAGCTGGCCGCTACAATGCCTGTAGGAGCCGTAGGGTGTTGACGCACGGCACGTCGCAGGCTGGAGCCGTAGCTTGTTACTGTAGGGCGGGTTGACGCGGCCTAGGCCCGTTTAGTCCGTACAGCGTACATAAAGGTGATTAATACTATACGCGTATGTAGTATTAATCGTGCGTAAACGGCATACGTATTGCCAGTTACCTATATACAGGCCGCCCGAGCCGTGGTAGTATGTTATTAGACGATAACACGTTAGGCGCAACTAGACAAGAGATCGATTCTAAATCACATCGGATAAAGGAGAGTAAAGGGATGACGAAGTTAAAGAGCGTTGAAGAGGAGCGAGCGGATTGCGTCGCGCGTTTCAAGGACGTCCCCGTTGGAGCATGGGTCTGGTGCTGTCATCACATGAAGCTGATCGAGAAACTGACGGAACCGGCGAGCGCAAGGATAGACTATATCCTTCGAGAGAAGTCCACGAATGAAGTAGCGCGGCGTCTATTTGAGTTTCGCCCTGTCATAGGCGAGCTCCCTTCGGAGTTTGTCGAGACGCACGAGGTGTTCGAGAAGGCAAGCGAGGCGTTCGAGAAGGCAAGCGAGGAGTACTGGAAGGCGCGAGAGAAGGCAAGCGAGGCGTTCGAGAAGGCGAGCGAGGCGTACTGGAAGGCGAGCGAGGCGTACTGGAAGGCGCGAGAGAAGGCGAGCGAGAAGGCTCGCGAAACATTGCGGTATCTCCACGCCGCCGAAGTTCCAGGAACGACGTGGGACGGACAAACAATATTCGGCGCGTTCAACTTCAATCAAGGACGGTTCTGAGATGAAGTTCCTTCAGTCAACGAAGACCGGGTCCGTATGGATCGCGCAAGACGCTCCTGCGCAGAAGGCGATCGACTGCGAAGAAGCTGTAGAGCTGACTCGGGAACAGTACGCGGACATCATGTCCCGTCGGTCCGAATCATACACGATCGGGCAGAGCGAACACGTCCCGCATCGCGTCACCTTTACGACGGATAAACGGAGCTGGGAGCTGTTCCTAGAAAGACTCCGAAAAGAAGGCGTGGACAGGAAGGACTGCTACGCGTCCGTAGCACGTCTATTCAATGAATACGCGCTCGGAGCGAATCTCGTGATGCGGTCCGAGATGCCGAAGCGCGTGAAGAACGCGTATATGGACGACATTCACTCGAACGTTGTGGATGCTGTGATGCGAGAGTTGTCCGAAGAAGACTTGAAGGATGGAAGGAATGCGTGATATCGTACTGCGAATCCGGGCCGCATTAGTACGAGCATGGATTGCGGTTTGCGACCCGCATCCCACGGGCGAGGATCACGCGAGAAACAGATAGCCGACCGAGTCCCTAGCGAGCGGGACTGATCTGATACGAGGCCGCGTTACGAGCCGAATACGTAACGGAAAGAAGGAGAAGGTGACTTGGATTGCTAGATAGCGTCGCGACGGATACGTATCTGTCTTAGGACAGCGTTGCCTAAGTCCGTCAATTGAGCGCCGTCCCTCGCTATTCGTGGACGGAACGAATGAAGGAGCCGCACATAGTGCGTCAGCTCAAGGCGATACCCGAAAGGATTTCAGGGCGCAAGAACGCTAATGAATGTAACGTTCGCTTCCGCGGCTGAGGACACCGTATCGTCATCGTACGAAATGCGTCGTTAACGCAAGTCCCTCGCGTTGTCTGTCATGACGGATGACACGGCAACGCGAAAGCCGAAATGGGCGAACACCTAGAGGGATACTTACCCGCGCGCCTCGCGCATTGGCCGAGGCGCGTTCTTCAATTCCGTTCTATCGTGAAGTCTACTAGAGCGGAATTAGAGAACGTTTATAATCACTTCGGATCAAGGGGGATGGGAATGCTGACTATCAAGGTACGGTCAGAGAAAAGGGGCGATCACATTTACGACACAGTGTTCATCGGACCGAAGGGACAGACCCTGCAGAACGCGGGTCAGGTTATCTTTTCGAGCGAAGCAGAATGGGGCTTGTTTGGCGCGGTATTGCTTCTAGGAGCGGACGTCGTCAAGCAGAAGAGAACGGCGCAAGGCGTGGACAGTGATGTCGAAGTCGTGTTCGAGGGATGGAATGGCAAGACTCAGAACTGCAGAACGTGTTCTGAATCACACGGAAGATGCTTCGGAGATGTCGCCGTAAAAACACGCGTATCGTCAGAAGGATGCTTGGGTTGGAAGCCGATAGAAGGCGTAGACAAATGATGCTCAAAATACGCAACGACGGCGAAATGGCTCTCGGAGCGCTCTTCCTACTCGGCGCGTCGACCAAAGAGGGCGATTGCTCGAAGATCGGATTCTTCGGATCCGGAGCGAAGTACGCGCTCGCGACCCTTCTACGAAACAATATCGGGGTACGCTTGTTCAGCGGACTAAGAGAGATCTCAGTCTGCACGCAATCAGTCGACTTCAATGGAACCGCATTCGAGCAGATCTGGATCGACGGACAGCCGACATCGTATACGACGCGCATGGGTCCATCCTGGGAAGTATGGTTCGCCGTTCGAGAGTTCATCTGCAACGCGATAGACGAGGGCGGATACAGTCTGTCGATTGTAGACAAGATAGAAGGGACAGCTGGAGAGACTAACGTCTACATTGACATGGCTGAGCCAGTAGCGCTGTTCTACAGTTCAATCGATGACTACATTCTGCAAGGAACGCCTATCGCTTCTATGAGCACGGCGTACGGAAAAGTCGACATTCACGCGAACCCGAGCAGAAAAAGAGCGTACTATCGGAAAGGGATCCGCATCTGCGCCATCGACGATGTTCTGGCTCGTTTCCGCTACGACTTCGACGCAATATCTATAAATGAGAGTCGCATATTCACGCAAACGTACGAGCCGCTCGAGCGGATAGGTTCCGCGCTCGCGGTTACGACGGATTCAGACATTATTAAAGCGTATCTATCCGTTGAACAGTCCGATGAAGACTACGTCGAGAAGAACGTCTATTGGCAGTACGTGACAGACTCCTTCTCGGAAACATGGAGATCCGTTCTCGGACAGACCCCTATTTACCCGTCGTCATGCGCTCATTTCCTACCAGTCGAAGATAGAATGAACGGTCTTCTTCTACCAGACATCCTTATAGAGAGACTAGGATCGCAATTCCCGGATCTAAACATCTGGAATAACGGCGACCACGATTTCGTTCTAGGATCGGATCAAGCGACGGCGCATAGGAGAGAACTGCTCCGACAAGCGCTCGACGAGGTCAAGCGAATGGGATACGATAACGCTTCCATCACGTTCGAGATAGGATCGTTTCCTAACGCGCCGGAGAGAGTCGCTCAGTACATCGGAGAAAAGAACGTCGTACGTCTTTCCGATAAGTTTATGACCGACAGAGATTATCTGATGAGCACATTGATCGAAGAGATCATGCACAGTCAAGGGTATCCAGACGCCACAAGAAAGTTCGATCAACATCTCATAAGCGAACTCATTGTAGCGAAGAGAGCCGCGATGAAACTAGAGGCTCTCAAGGAAATGGTGAGGACACTATGAACGGCGCGCGACAAAGGAGTCTGCAGATGGATCTTTCGATGGCGATACAGAATGTACGCAATGCGAAGGACGCGAGGTTCGGGGTCGTCGACACGGAATCGGCCGTCTTATTACTCGAAGAATATGACCGTCAACGGGCGCTAATCCTGGATTATCGACGTGTCTTACTTGAACAGAAGGACGTCGTAATACAGAACGCCGCGAGAAAGGTCGCTCTGTCCGAGATACTTAATAAGTCCAAGACAATGCTGAGCGATGTGATGGACGGCGGTATAATAGGTGTCCCAGCGATACGCGAAATAGTTCGGCTAGCTGACAAAGGAGCGAATCTATGAAGACGATCACCGTAGACAAGGCTCGGTACGAAGACGTCATGAGACAGAAGAAGATACGAGAAGTGATAAAGAGGGAGTTGAAGCTCGACCGGGACCCGGGAACGCATCGAGCGTCTGTTCTGTTCGGCGTTCCTCCGAGCATGGTTTCCGAGTCACAGCGACAGGCGACCAGAAGAACTCTTAGCAAGATCGGAGAGGTCGGTTCGTCATGGCTGAAGTAAAGCGAGCGCCGTTACTTAAAAATAGACGCGTTCCGATGAAACCGGACATCGTATGGTGTTCGTGGTGTTCCAAGCAATACGACGCGTCACTCCATAGACAGTGCCCTAACTGCGGATCGAAGGATGTGAAGGTTCAAAATGAGTAGAACAATCTCGACGACAATCTCTGCGAAGGGCCTTTCAATAGAGGTGAAGGGGACGTACTCAGACTACGTTCCAGCGCGTCCGTACTTACGCAATGGAGACCCAGGATATTCAGCTGAGGGCGGAGAGCTAGAAGACATCACGGCCGTGTTAGTCGTTCAGGGATCAGATGGGATATCGAAGATAGAACATAGAACGGACATAACGGCTCTGCTCGAAGAAATCCACGCGATGGACTATCTGGAGTCACTGTTACTTGAACAATTAGATAATGAGAACGATGAGGACGATGAGAACGATGAGGACGATGAGGACGATGAGGACGATGAGGACGATGAGGACGATGAGGACGATGAGGACGATGAGGACGATGAGGACGATGAGCGGGACGCGATTGAGGAAGACGATTTCGAAGAAAGACGGGAACACAACTACGCAGTAGACCCGGAAGAAGGATCGAGATGATGGATAAGAAAGAAGCTATTCGACAGCTCGATCAGCTTTCACAGAGCCATTACATGGCGTCGTATCGTTCGCTCCTACGCGAAATCAGGCAGGCCCTCGAATCGGATATCCAGCCCGCCCCAGCCGAACAGGGGGAGGGGCGCCCTGACTGGATGTATGGGCCTTCGCCTTGCCCGGCCTGCGGGCAGAGGGATACGGCCCCTGGGTATGTCTGTCCACACTGCGGGCGACCGTACCTAGATCATCCTCGTGCTCTCGATGACGCTCTAGCTCGCGCCCTCACCTCCCGCCCCCAGCCCGAGGCGACGAAGGTAGTACCTAAACAAATGCTCCGCGAGATCACTAATATCTGGCACGCCTATGGATGGATGCCCCAGCAGATATCCGAGATCGTTGCCAAGTACATGCCCGGCTACATGGTAAGGGAGTAAGGCGATGGACGCAACGAAAAGAATTGGCATTGATCCGGTAACGCATGAGATGGAATATCTGCCGGACACCGATCATCAACCTACCCACCCCGAAGCGAAGGATGTGCAGGAGCTGGTGGACTTTATATGGGGCCATTATTACAGCCCCGAAAAAGGAGTGGCTGAAATCGAGCGCTACGTCCAGGCCCGTCTCGCCTCGGCCCGCGCTGGATATGGCGATGGTTCTCCAGGATTCGAGCAGACCACCGACGCCACGAAGTGGGCGCGAGCATTCTGCCACCGTTTCGGAGGCAACGAGGGGTTGATGATCGGTTGGTTTGCTAATGCTATCGAGCGAGGCAAAGACGAGGCCGAGCGCAAGGGCGAGGAGATGAGGGCGAAAGCGGACAAATATCTCGCCGAGGCCGAACGCGCAGCCAAGGTTAACGGCGGGTATATAAGCGCGGCCAATCTCCTGCATCTTGTACAACAGGCCCGCGCCGCCCTCGCCACTCCCGCAGAGGGGACGACACGGGAGAACGTATGAAGAATATAATGGTCGACCTCGAAACGCTAGGAACGAAACCGGGTTCTATCGTACTGTCTATCGGAGCCGTGTACTTCGGACTTGATGGACTCGGAAAAGATTTCTATTCCGTCATCAGCGTCGAAGATTCGGAAGCGTGCGGGTTGACGTCTGATCAGTCCACCGTCGACTGGTGGACGAAGCAATCGGAAGAAGCGCGCGATGTCCTAACTAAAGCAAGATCGTACGAGGCGCCGAAGCTACGGTCTGTGCTCGAATCGTTTTCTGCGTTCGTACGTCCTCACAGTAGAATATGGGGAAATGGATCGGACTTTGATAACGTCCTTCTAGCGTCCTTGTACGAAGCCGCGAGCATAGGCTGTCCGTGGGAGTTCTATGACAATCGATGTTTCAGAACATTGAAGGGTCTGCTCATTAAGGAAGACACACAAGAAAAACGCAACGATCACAACGCGTTGTCCGACGCGATAAATCAGGCAGAGAAGGCCGTTCGTATCTTGAATAGGATCCCTGGATTAGACACAGGATCTTTTCTATAGATTCGAGTCTCTCAGATAATATAGATGCGAAATGCTCGAAAGGAGGAAGACAATGCGCGTATTTGTGATATCGTACAAGAGATCTGATAGGATGCTCACGTGTCAGAACACGTTGGATAGTTTCAACGACCGGATTCTGAGAGACACTACGATAGTTGTCCGAGAGGAAGAGAAAGAAGCGTACGAAAAAGTCGCGAAAGTGTACGGAGCCTCGATCGATATTATACCTGAGGAGACGTATCGAAGCGTGACGTTCTTCGGATGGGGAGAGACAATGGACTTCGTTCTCTCTAAGTACGCGCCGTCGATAGAAAGATTCATAATATGCGACGATGATCTTCGACTTACGTTCAGGAAAGATCTCACGGTCAACAAGCTTACGAAGATGAGTCTTGACGAAGAACAATGCGAAAGAATGATCGCGTATCTTCTCGATTCCTCAAACGAGGCTCCATTGAAAGGAATAATCAAGCGAGGATTCTGCATGAACTTTCAGGAACCGGAGATCGTAGACGTACAGATCAACGCGATGTTTGGATTTTTCAGTCCCTTCTTCCTGAATCATCCCGAGATGAGATTCACTACCGGGAACATTTGTCACATGCCAGACCGTCAACTCTGTCTATCTCTACTGACTCATGGGCACCATACGCGTGCGTCTTGCGAATTCTGTTTCGACGACACTCCCAACGCGGAGGGCGGATGCTCCCTCGTTAGAACTCCCGAAGGTCATTCGCAGTCGGCTATGGATCTCGCGAAGATGTTCCCAGGTCTCGTGTCTCTTACGCAGAAGACGAATCTCGGAGACGTGAGAATAGGGACCGTCGTTAATTGGAAAAGAGCCGCGGAGATAGGACGCGAACACAAAGAGAAAGGAGTACGAGATGATAGACATTAAGAGAGGGATGCACGTCTATGCGGATTTCCCTCCTCATATAAAGATAGAGGTCGTCGGTGGATGCAATCGCTCATGTGCGTTCTGCGGAATACCATATAAAGACGGTCCTCATAGGATGACGCAAGAGACGTTCGCTATCATAGCGAACGAGATACGAAATCATACCGAAAGAGTGAAGACAGTAGATTTCTGTATGCACGGAGAGTCTACTCTCAATCCTCTATTGAACACGTTCGTCCTAACGATGCGGGAGAGTCTACCCGAAGCGAAGCTGATGATCTCGACAAACGGAGACGTCCTTACGGCGAAAGGGACCGTCGATCCGTTCCGAGATCTCTTTCACTCTGGAATGAGCTTCATCACTCTCGATCTATACGACGAGAAATCCGCAGAGCGATTCTATACGGCTCTTAATAAAGATCCATCGTTCAGCGAGGAGTTCATCGTTCAAGATTTCTATAGGGACGGATGCAATCAATTCTCTTCGGGACCTCCAAAGAAGCCGACGCTGATCGTGATAGACGAATCTCACGGATTCAATAAAGGGAACACTCTTGTAAGGGACTTTTGCACGATGGGAAGTGGAGTAGATATCGAGAGATGGGAAGAGGGCGGTCTCGCGCTATCCTCTTTCCCGGTTATGAAAGCCTGTAGCGAACTGATGAAGTATCTTCCTATACGATACAATGGGGAGATATCAGCGTGTTGCGCAGATGGATCTCGATCCGTCATACTAGGATCCGTGACGAAGGATTCGATAGAAGACGTATGGACGTCTGATCTAGCGAACATGATACGATCCACGCTCAAGAAAGGAAGACGCGACGCGATCCCGTCGTGCTACGCGTGTAATAGACTCTCCTTCAGGGACGCGCTTTGGCCGTATCAAGGACCTGATTACGATACGGGAGAGGTCGCTCGTACGTTCGCGGATAGGATGATCATTCTACCTCATTACGCTCATAACATGAGCGTTCTTCACGTGTCTAATCCTATTAAGAATAAGTTCATCCGGAGAAGGATGGGATTAGAAGAGGGTGGTTCGAAATGAGGATCCGTCTACCGAAACTTCGTCGATGCGTATTCGGAAAGTTCATACGGTGGTCGGACGGTAGAATGAGAGTATGGGCTCATCGCAGAGTACGATTATCGAGCGTAGAAGAAAGAACTGTCGCGCATACTGTTGTGGGAAGGTGGAAATGATATGACGATATCCGATGAACGCTTCGCGCAATTCGCGGAACTCGCTTACGAGCGAATGCGCATCTATATCAAGAAGGAACTAGGTTTCCCGAAGCCGTGGACCGACCGTCCGATCTTCCTCGACTCGTTCTTCTGCAACGTGTTTCGTCAACTCGACAAGACCAGCAAGTGGATCATTACAAATGTGATCGAGCCGAACGCCGATGATAACTATCTGTGGGCGATGCTTGTCGTGGCTCGGTATATCAGCCGCATCGATTGTCTAGAACAATTGAAGGAAGCCGGCTCGTTCGACGGGTCGTATTACGTAGAGGACCGGCTCCGGATAACTCGGGAGCAGATGCTGAATCGCCGCGCGATAGGGCTCCCATTGAATACGGGAGCGTTCATAACGTCACCGATGCTCGGAGAATGGGGACCGACGAAGGCTCATTACATCGTTCATTTCGTAGAGGCGCTCATGGACGAGGACCTCGGAGCTCGACTGGAGTATCTAGACGTTTGTATGCGAGAGATACATCCGTTATTGATGAAACATCAGGCCGTCGGCTCGTTCATGGCGTATCAGTATTGTTGCGACTTCTCGTACGTTCCACGTTATCTAGGAAAGGCGCCAGATCTATGGTCTTGGAGCGCTATGGGACCGGGATCGTATAGAGGAATGAACCGAATATTGTTCGGAACGCCGTACGAAAAAATATCGAAAGCAGAGTGGTTGAGGTATGTCGTGACGCTAGGGGAAAAGTGGCAAGAGTATATCGATAGAACGATAGACAAAGAAAAGAAAAACATAATCGATCTAGTATTGACGCAAGAGCCTGGAACGATAACTCCGTCGGACGCGGCCGAATGGGCGATGGGACAATACGGTCTGTTCGACGAAATACGACTCCAGGATGTTCAGCATTGGCTCTGCGAATACGATAAATATATGCGAGGCGGTTCCTCGAAAAGGAGGTATTATGGAAGATCGACGTGAACCGATTTCGATAAACGGACATGATTACTACTCGGTGAAGCAGTTCGCGAGCATCGTGAACAAGACCACGGCGACGATATACAATCTCACGAAGAAAGGGAACGCGATAAGGAAACTCAAGTGCGAGTACTTCAATGGGAAGCCGTACATTCCCACAGAAGAACTCACTGAGTTTCCTTTCGCGGCTCCCGGTCCTCATGGAACGAAGAAACCGTGTTTCTACGATGCGCAAGGACAGGTGAGACAATGATCGTTCACACGTATTTCGGATACGGTTATTTCCGAATGACGGCATGCGGACTCCGTTTTGTAGAATGGCGAGTACGAGAAGGCGTCGTCAATTGTAAACGGTGTCTTAGAATGATTAAGGAGGGGGGATAGAGAATGAAAGGTGCAAATGAATACGCGTCGTTGATTCCTACGGGACAGTACGGAAGATTGTACGTCGTACAGGGGGGAACACGCTCGAGGAAAGACATTTCGCGTGTACGTTCTACCGAAGGACGTAGAAGCTACGCCGAACGGTTCTCAGAACGGTCCGTTGAATGTAGACGCTGTAGAAGTGTACGGAGCCGTATCGGGACAGTTAGGATGGACCGAAGAATACGGCTGGAAACACAAGGGTCCATGGGTCCAGGATTTCGAGAAACTCGTCACGTCGTTCAAGCTGGAGAAAGAACAGAAGGAACGAAGGGCGGAAGATGCGACAGAAGACGCAGAGAAAGCTCGACGAGAATGTGTTCAGAAGTTACTCGACGATTACAAGGAGTCCACATGAGTCTATTGATAACATCGTCCTTGATCGACGCCGTGGAATGGCTTGAAAAAGCTCCTCCGTCGTGGCAAGAGAAAGCCTACAAGGACCTTCGAGGATCACTCGCCAGAGAGCCGTGGGGAGAACCGAGTCCGGACGTAGAAAGAGGAATGGTCTTCGAGCGAACGATCTACGACACGCTCGAAAAGAAAGCTGACCAGAATCCTACGTTCAAGTGCTCGGCGGAGTTCCAAATCTTCCTCGACGCGTGCCGTGGAGGAGTATTCCAGAAGAAGATCAAGCGCATAGAGGTCATCGATGGAAAGGAGTACTGCTTATACGGTAAGACTGATGTCTATTTTCCTGATCATATCATTGACATCAAGGCGTGCGCCGAGTACGGTGGAGAGAGCAAGTATCTTGCGAAAGCTCAACATCTCCTTTATTGCTATGTCACCGAGGTCGATTATTTCGATTATCTCGTCGCGGAGTTCGGTCCTACGGGAAAGCCGGACAGCATGAAGATCAAACGATACTTCACGGCTCACTACGATGTCACAGATAGAGATGAGCTTCGGGAGACCGTGATAAAGAGGATACGAAAGGCCGTCGGGTTCATTGAGCAGGACTCTGAGCTCTACAAGCTTTACACGACTACGTTCAGTCGGTATTGATGGAGTACCGGGATGAACGAATGCCAAGGAGTGAGATCGCATATAGGCGGTATGTCCAAATGTCGAAACACGGCCGAAGTCGTATTCGGAGGACGATATCTATGCTCTATATGTATGGACAATATTCTTAAGGACAATCCGAAAGCGAAATACGTTCCTATGAACGAAGTGGACCCGAAGAGCGTAGTCTATGGACGATAAACCCGTCGCCAACTACTCGTACTCTGATCCTCCCCCGAGGGAGCATCAAATACGCGCGTTCTTGAAATGCTACGGCCTTCCCTATTCCGCGCTCCTAATGGAGCAAGGAACAGGGAAGAGTAAAGTAGCGATCGACATAGCGTCCAATCTCTACATCGAGAAGAAGATAAATGCGGTTCTGTTGATTGCGCCGAACAACGTGCATACGCAATGGGACGATGAACAGATCCCTATCCACTCATCAGTAGACTACACGTCCCATGTCTATTCTCACAAGATCTCGGACGTCTACTTGCGTTCTCTACATCGCTTTATCGATCCTGAAACGAAAGGCGCGTTGAAATGGTTCTGCGTCAACACCGAACTCTTCAGCACATTGAACCGAGTCCAGCTTATCCGGGACTACGTCCGACAACACGATACGTTGATTATTCTCGACGAGGCTACGGACATAAAGAATCCCGACGCGTCGAGAACAGTGAACATAATCCAGGCGTTATCGAAGGTCGTATACTCGGATAATGGAAAGCGGATCATAAGTATAGAGCCGCTGTCGAAGTACAGAATGATATTGACTGGAACAATCGTTACGAACGCGCCATTCGACGCATGGGCTCCGTTTGAGTTCCTTCATCACGACTTCTTCGGAAAAGATTTCTGGTCTTTCAAGACACGGTATGGAATCAATGTGAGGCTGAGATATCCAGGGAAGACAAGGGACACGACGAGGCGGATTAAGAAGACGGAGATAACATCCGTTAGAAAGTATATAGAACAAGGTAAAGGAGCGGAGTATATCGCCGAGCTGATGAAGATAAGCGAGTCGAGCGCGCAATACCTGATCAACAATCCATCCGTAAACGTTCCGTATAAGAACCTTGAAGAACTGAAGGAGAAGATTGACACTGTGTCGTTCACTATTAGGAAATGCGACTGTCTCGACCTACCGCCTAAAATCTATGAGCGCGTGTACTCGGAAATGAGCAAGGAACAGGAGACCGCGTATCGGGAACTGAAGCGCGATCTATTGACGATGTACAAGAACGTCGAGTTGACGGCCGTGAACAAGGTCACAATGATTGGCCGGCTTCAACAGATAACGGGAGGGTTCTTTCCTGGGAAGGACGACGAGGAGCAGAAAGTCCTTATCCCGTTCGACAAGTCGCCGAAGCTCGAGGGCTTGATTAGAGACCTTGGCGAGTCGATCGATCGTCCAATCATTGTGACGGCGCGGTTCACTGCGGAGATACGACAGATAGAAAGCGCGCTTCGGAAAGCGTTTGATGAGGAAGTCGTAGAAAGGATAGATGGATCAGTATCGAACAACGATAGAAATGAGATACGTGACCGGTTCAATAAAGGAGAAGTCGACTTCCTTGTAGCGAACGCCGAGACAATCGGACGGGGATTGAATCTGCAGATATGCCATACGATGCACTTGTTCTCGAATAGCTACAGTCTCTATTGGAGAGCTCAATTGGAAGACAGGATACATAGGGATGGTCAGACGTCTGGGACTGTATTGTATAAAGACCACGTGATGAAAGGGACTATAGATGAGAGGGTCCTAGAAGTACTGAGCGATAAGAGGGACTTGCTCGATTATATGCGCGATACAGATATCGGAGAGTTCATAGGAGGCTCGGAATGAGTGTTAGACGAGGTCGATTCGATATCGCCGCCGCGGAGATAAGAAACGCCGAAAAAGGCGAAGAGCTTGCTCGAGATCCGATTCGATTAGTCATGCAGAAATGCATAGTGTATCGAGCAGAGATGCGTTATGACAAGTGTAGCGTAGAATACCGGGCGTTTTCGGAAGACTTCGATGAGATTAGCGAGGCCGAAGTCGTGCCGAGGTATATTTGGACTGTAGAAGCGATCCTCGATGAAGTCACTAAAGAAAGGTCGTTCAAAGTTCGGTGCGTGAGGATGGGAGAATGAACGTAAACGCGCCTATCGAGATAGCGATCCGCATTAGAGACAAGTCTAGAGAAACGATACCTGAGGCATATCGAAAGTCTAATCCTGAGACACAATATCCATGGGCCTTCGTTCAATTGAGCAAGGCTGAGCGTAAAGGAAAGACGGTGGCGGAGATAGAAGAGGCGAGGAAGATCAAATGGGGACGTATGACGGATACGCCAATAGACAAGGTGGCTGACGCAACTCAAGACAAAGGGGAGGGTAGAGTATGATTCTGGACAAAGTCCGTGCGATTTTCGTTCGCAGTAAGGAACGAGTAGATCGAAGAATCGAAGAAAGAAAAATCGACATAGTGTGCGAAAGACTCGGCATGTCAAGGACCGAATACGACAGCATGGAGCGAATGTACGGGGAGAACTCGCGTCCGGAAGAAGCGTTCCCCGAACTACACGGATATTCAATAGGAGGATTCTAAGTGAGTGATATCTTTCACAGTCGATTCGAGGAACAGGTTGAAGAGAGAGACTTCCTAGAAGCTCCCGAGGAGACAGACGAGAACGCGCTCGCTCAGGTTATGCGACAAGCGACCGTTCTAATCGATCTCCAAGAGAAGATCGCTACGAAGGAGAAGGAGCTCAAAGAACTGAAGCGACTGGAGAGCGTAATGAATCACGAAACGTTTCCCACGATGCTTCAGTCCCAGGGTCTCGACTTTCTCGGATTGTCTAACGGCGTCACGTTGAAAGTCTCGGATGAGTTGGACGTGTCCGTTCCCAAGGACGAGACGAATCGTAGGACCGTGCTGTCGTGGCTCGAAAGTCACGGAGGAGGAGAGCTAATCAAGAATACGCTCGCTTTCGAGGATCCAGACGATGAAATTAAGGCCGCGCTCACTGAACGCGGAATCGTGTACACGGAAGATAAAGATGTGAACGCAAATTCGTTGAAGTCGTGGTTCCGAACGGCGCTCGGTCTAAAAAAGAATACTATCGCAAGGATAGAACAAAAGGAGGTTCCGAAGGAAGCGAATCTGTTCCTGTACAAGAAGACGGTCATCAAGGGAGGTTTGAAAGATGGACAAGATTGTAAGGAAGGTAAAGAAAACGAGTCCGCCGAAGACTAAGACCGTGACCAAGGAGACGGTGGACGAGATCGATGAGGCGGCACGAAAAAAGTACGATCGTGAGATGGAAAAATGGGTCGATGCAAACGTCGCTCAACAAAGAGCGTGCGCTTCTTTGGAAGCGCTCTGCGATCGAGAAAAGCAGATGTATCACCCGTCGCGTCTCGAGTTCTTCGTGGCGTCGGCGCTCACCGGACTTCTAGCTGGACCGGATGTCGCAGTGTCTATATCCGTAAAGGCCGTCGAGTACGCGAAGGCCGCAATACGACAGATCGATAAGGAGTGAACATGGAACCAGTCAAAGGCACGAAAGCGGAAGCGGACTTCCTCGAAGAGATCGCGGGACAGGGATTCGAGGGCATGGGACCCGGGGACTACGCGGTCCCATTTCTCAAGATCATCACGAACGGGTGTCCGGAGTGCACGAAGGGAAAGGACGGATACATCGACGGTCTTGAGCCAGGTGTGTTCATGAATACGCTCACGAAGCACATCTACGGTCCCGAGATCAATCTGATAGCGCTCAAGTACGAGCCCGTTTGGCTCGCATGGGCGCCGAACAGAGGAGGTCTGAGAGGTCGTTACGATCCGGGATCCATCGAGGTCACCGGGAACCCCTACGATGGGATGAAGGACAAGGACGGGAACACCGTGTCCGACACGATGGTGTTCTACTGTCTCATCGAAGGACATCTGGAAGATGGTCCGATCGTATTCTCCCTTTCGGCGAGCGGCCTGCGTCACGCGAAGAATTGGAACTCGATGATCCTTCTTCGCAAGACGAAGAGCGGAAAGCGCGCGGCCTACTTCTCCGCGGTATGGAACCTTCGACTCGAGCTCAATAGCAACGATCAGGGCGTCTGGTACCAGATCGGCAACAAGAAAACCACAAACGTGAAATGGGTCCGAGACATAACGCTCGAAGAGCTCAAGGAGGTGATCCAGCCGACCCGTCAACTGCTCATCGAGGGATCGTCGCGCGTGGACTACGCGCAGATCGAGGGACATTCCCCCGAGCAGATCGCCGCGACCGCGAAGGCCGAAGACTTCTAGTCCAACTCTCTAGTCACAACACCCGCTCTAGTGTCGCGCTAGAGCGGGCTTCAATATATGCGATATTGGAGCACCGATGAGCGTATCGACAATAATATTGCATGATTTTTCCGCCCTTTTCTCGGGACACGCTTCCGTTCGAGGCGTGAACATCGTATCCTTAGAAAAAGACGGAACAGGTAAAGTGAAGAGCGAGAATAGAACAGAAAAAGGATCGGTGACAGAAGAACACTATCTGAATCATCTAGAAGGTAGAATTGGGCTTGGCGTAGTTCCAATAAACGCGAAGGGAGAGTGTCGCTTCTCCGTCATTGACGTCGACGTTTACGGAAAAGATCATGGACTTATCATAGACAGCATCGTACGAAACAATCTCCCATTGATACCTTTCCGTTCGAAGAGCGGAGGTCTTCATCTATACATATTCTGGGATAAAGATATCAAAGCATCCGTCGCAATATCTACGATGAATATCTTCAGAGGATGTTTGATGTTAGGAAAGAAAACGGAGATATTTCCAAAGCAGAGTTCTTTACTAGACGGAACGTTTGGAAACTGGATAAATCTACCGTATTTCAATTGCGAAAACACGAATCGGTATATGATAGGGGAGAAAGGTCGTAAGATAGAGATAGACGAGGCGCTGTACTTAATACAAGATCGATTGCAGACTAAAGCTACAGTCCAAGCTATAATCGATTCGCTACCATTGTCAGACGCGCCTCCTTGCTTACAAGGAATCTACATAGCTAGAACAACGGAATCGAGGAAACGATATTTGTTCTCTTTGGCGAGTTACTATCAAGCGAAGCACGGAGACGACTTTGAATTCAAGCTAGTGGACGCGAACAACCTTCTCGATGAACCGGTCGATATAGAAACCATCCAAAAGACCGTGATCTCGAGTCATAAGAAAACGACCTACAAGTATAAGTGTGAAGAAGATCCGCTCGTCGGTATATGCGACAAAGAGGAGTGCGCGAAGCGAAGATACGGGATAGGAGGGAACAGCGTACCTGATCTATCCTTCGGAGAGTTCAAACAGATAATGAGCGATCCTCCGCATTATGAATGGATCGTAAACGAACAGCCGCTCGTATTCTACGACGAGAGCGACATAATAATGCAGAAAGAATTCCGAAGACTATGCATGCGTTTTGTAGGTGTTGTCCCAATGTATCTTTCTGATAAAGTATGGATGAGTATTCTGAATAAAGCTCTATCGAATAAGATTGTCGTACCCGAGAATCAAGACGGCGCGATATCACCAGGAGCTCTTTTCAAGGAATACTTGACCGAGTTTCTTACAGACGGAGCGATGGCGATGAATAAAGGCCAGATACTTGCCGACCGAGTGTATAAAGACGAAGAGCTCAAGGGATACGTGTTTAGACCGAAGCGTCTGCTACTGTTTCTGATTCAACAGAAACAATTCCGATACTTTGGTTTGTCTGAGATACAAGATAGAATCGCGTCGATGGGAGCGATGAATAAGAGATACTACGTGGACCCAGATCATAGAAGCGCGCGGGTCTGGGTCATGCCGTATAAAGCCGTGGAACAGTACATAGATTCAAGCGTCGAGGACGTCAAGATAGACTTTATGGAGGGTCACAAAGATGAGCAATTTTGAGTCGCGGTCGGAGAAGGAACAGGCGATGGTCGCGGGGATGAAGCGTCCATACGAATCGAAAGGCGTCCCAGAAGACTCGAACGACGTCGCGTACGACTGGTCCACCTTCAAGGCACTCCGCAGGATGAGAGACGTTCATCGACTCTCGGGTTTCTTCACGACGCGAGTCTACACAGACGCGGAACATTGCTACTATACAGGACTCCTATTCGTGGCGATGGCGCATACGCACAATGTGACGGTCACAGAAGAGATGATCGTATGGGTGTTCACTCACGACGCGCTCGAAGTCGCCACTGGGGATCTATTGTATCCGGCGAAGAATACGAATAGGTTGACGCAGGAATCGTGGAGCGTAATAGAGAAGGAAGTGTCTGAGTCGATGCCGTCATTAAAAGGATACGCGGACGTTGACGGAATGAGACTTCTCGGCGTGGACGCGTGGAATCTTTTCAAAGCGTGCGACGCGCTTGAGTTATGGCTCTGTTGTACCGAAGAAAGGAATCGATCTAATGAGATGAGAAACATCGATGGAACGACGGTCGAAGCGACGATGTTCAACGTCTTGAAAGACTGTCCGTTTGAGCATATTCGAGAGGCGGTTCACGCGTGAAAAAGCGAGACGACGGAGGACAGGCGTTTCCTAGACCTATGGGAAGCCGTATTGACGGACATGGAGGAGAATATTCCGAGAGTAGGTTAGGCATGACCTTGCGCGACTACTTTGCGGGACAGGCTCTCGCGGGAATGAATAACTCAATACGTGACACAGAGATAGAGATATCTACGAAGAGCTACGCGATTGCTGACGCTATGATCGCAGAGAGGAGTAAGTCATGACAGACGAAACCGATTCTAGAAGAGCCGTGAACGCATGACGCCCGAAATAGTGTTCGGGCCACCTGGGACAGGAAAGACGACCGAACTGATCGGTCTTCCGCCAGATGTCCCGAATCCATCGGGATTCGAAGGAATCCTAGAACGAGAATTGAAGACCGTCAGACCAGAAGAAATCGCGTATGTCTCATTCACAAGAGAAGGATCTGATCAAGGTCGAATACGCGCTATGAAGAAGTTCGGTTTTGGAGCGAAAGACTTTCCCTACTTTCGTACACTTCACAGCATGGCTTTCCAGGCTCTTGGTCTAGAGCGAAGTATGGTCATGGGTCGAGAGCAATATCGAGACTTCTCCGCTAAGATGGGAATGCACTTCACGGGATACTACACAGAAGATCTACACCACGATGACGATATGTACTTGTTCTTCGACGAGCTCTATCGGAACAATCCGAGAATGGCGGAGACGTATCTTTCTTTCATGAACGTGAAAACGCTTCAGTATGTGCGGAACAACTACGCCTCGTATCGAAAGACATTCGCCATGATGGATTTCACAGATATGATAGAAGTATTTTGCTCGAAGAACATTCAGATTCCAGTGCGCGTCGCCATTATTGACGAAGCGCAAGACTTGACGACCTTGCAATGGAAAGCTATTTTTCAGGGATTTCGTGGTGTAGAGCGTATGTATATTGCTGGCGATGACGATCAAGCGATATATCAGTGGTCTGGCGCGGACGTTGATTACTTCCTCGGCATAGAAGGAAATATACGCGTCTTGAAGCACTCGTATCGTCTACCGGACTCGATACTGCGATACGCTGGAAGGATAACGAAGCAGATAGGAAAAAGAGTAGATAAAGATTACGTGGGAACGGGTCAAGAAGGACTCGTCGATATCCATAGTTCGATTGACGATATACAGATAAGACCGAATGAGACGTATATGTTCCTTAGTAGGAATAATACGTTTCTAGACGACGTAGAGAAGTACATCGTGTCGAAGGGTCTGCTATACAGAAGAAAAAGGAAAGCATCGGCGACAAGGGACGAGTACTCTGCGATAACGACGTACGAGAAATGCCGTAGAAAAGGAAGCGTCGATCTTATGGAAGAAGCCGTTCTTCGATACGTCACAAAAGAAGGATACGACATACGCGCTCCGTGGTACGACTCATTCAGCTGGTCTCCCGATAAGCTCATATACTTTCGAGACCTTGTCGCGAAGAAGGTGAGTTTAGACGATAATAACATCACGATCGGCACAATACATTCCGTGAAGGGTGGAGAAGCAGATAACGTCGTCATTCTAATGGACGTCACTCGAAGCGTTATGTCGAATATCGAAAAGAATCCCGATAGCGAGCATCGAGCGTTCTATGTCGGATGCACGAGAGCTAAGAAGGAACTTCACATAGTCAACAGTAACACGAAATATGCGTACAAGATCTACGGTTCGAAGGAGTGACATATGCGCAAGTCTTTCGCCGTCGTACTGATTGTTCTTGCTTCCGGTTTATCGTCGAGCGAGACCGTGTACGAGTACGCGGCTCGATTATCCGGATTAGACAAGAAGGAATGGAGAGGGATAGCTATAACAGAATCTAGAGAACGGGACAACGCGATCGGGGACGATGGTCATAGCATAGGCCGGTTCCAGGTGAACGAGCTGTTCCATGCGTACTACGCGTGGAAGTATGGAGAGTACGATCCTACGAAACCGTTCGATAACGCTCGTATATCGGGACTCAACTACAGAGACAATCTGTATCACTTCGGCATAGTAGAAGGCGTATGCGACCCTGATACGTGGAGAACGCGTAGAAGGGACATGGCGATCGCCGCGCATAATCAAGGATTGAAAGGAGTCAAGAAGAACGGAGTCGGATACAAGTACGTGATTTCTGTGAGGAGGAATGCGAGATGAAGAAACCCGAGGGGAAGCACGAGCCACATCTGATCTATCAAAGCATGACGATCGCCGTGGCGCGTCAAAGAAAGTACGGAATAGAGAAGCACGGGTCTATTGACGGTTGGAAGACCACGTCTACAATAGAGCACTTGGACGCGGCTCGTCGGCATATAGACGAAGCAATTGAGGCCGTTATGACGGGAGATATGCACAGATTGATAGACCCGGATAGCGGTCAATGGCACTACGCGGCCGCGATCTGTAATCTCATGTTCGAGATAGAGCGTTTATATTGCGACGCTATAGAACAACCGTCGCTTCCCAAGAGAGATATCAATACGGGCGGATACTCGGGAGGCCGAGAATGAGCATGAACACGGAGTATATCGAAGCGTGCGCTATTCTATCGCAGTTCCCACAATACACGAGCGCACCTCGTGGGATGAAGATCAAGGAGATGAGTCCGTATATCTTCTCGATAGAGAACCCGTATAAGAGAATAGTGACTATACCCGAGCGCGCGTTATCAATGAAATACCTCGTCGGGGAGTTATCGTTCTACCTTTCGGGATCTGACGACCTGTCTTTCATATCGTACTACTCGAAGTTCTGGAACAAGGTCAGCGACGACGGTGTAAAGGTGAACAGTGCTTACGGAAAGCGGATATTCTTCGATATGACGCGCGGGTCCACGCAATTCAAGTATTGTATTGATCAACTTATCAAAGATCCCGATACAAGAAAAGCCGTGATGACGATCTACGCGCCTTCCGATTCTGTAGACGGTTCCAAGGACAATCCTTGCACGCTGTCCATTCAGTTCTTACTCAGGCAGAATAAGCTGAATTGTATCGTGAACATGAGATCGAACGACGTTTGGTTCGGAACTCCGTACGACGTCGCGTTCTTCGCATTCGTTCAAGAAAGACTGCTTGTCGCGTACAACGCGAGGTCGGCTCTAACGGCGGAAATGGGATCGTATACTCATTTCGTCGGGTCCTTGCACGCGTATGAGAAGGACTGGGAGAGTGTCCGAAAATGCGCGTACAGTGCGGGGGATGGCGTAGGACTTGATGAAATGCCGCGCATCTCTTCGGCATTCGATATGGAACTATGGCTCTACCTTGACTGGGAAGAGGCGCGTAGGACGGGGAAGGATACGCACATAGAACAAGATATGCTGACCGACCCTGTCTTACTATGGATGATGGATGTTCTTTCGGAAGGAGCGTGATATGATAAGGGACATCACTCACCATGACATCGACATGTTCTATCAGCTCGAGAGGATTAAGGAACAGAGTCGGTGCATCGACAAGCAAGTCGCGTGCGTTATCGTAGACGCCGATTACAATATCGTAGCGTCGGGTGTGAATACGATAATCAAGTGCGACAAGAATTGCCATGACAAGGAACACAGGACCTGCGAGGTTGTTCACGCCGAGAGAATGGCCGCTGAGTCTATGACGCCGTACTCGACTGAAGGATATCGAGCATACTGTTCTCTATTTCCTTGCCGAGCGTGTCAGGAAGCGCTAATGGACGAAGAACTCAGAATAGACGAGATCGTCACCTTCGGCATGATTCATAAGGACTGGATAGCGGGCGACAAGCTGACGGTGTTCCATCACCTTCCTTATACGCTCTTGAAACATAACGGGGAAGAGAAGCAGAGGTCTATCGCTCAAGGAGAACTAGCCGAGTTGATAACGGCTATAAGCGATATGTTCTCAAGGGACGATAAGGCGCTCGGCGTCTACAGTCTCGTAGACGAGATATACGACGCCGAACTGCAGATCGAACTGTTGAAGATCGTGGCGCATAACTCGTATCCCGAGACGTATAACATTCTACGAAAAGCGCGCGCCGATAAGACGATGAAGCTGTTGAAAAAGTACGGGGAACATGGCCTAAGTAGTTATGGTGTAAGTAATTAGCGCATCGCCGAGTATACAGGGCCGTATAGTGTTGGCGCTATCCAAGGCGGGCCTGAGCCATACCCAACTACGGCTCAGGCCCGTTGCGCACAATGCGCCAACATCCTACGGCTCCTACATAGCGCTATAAGGCAGGACACGGAATGCGATACGTTAAACGTTGCGCAATCTGCGGAAAAGTGTTCAAGTCGACGCGTCCGAATCAGAAGACGTGCGGAATTGTCTGTTCTACGTTATTGAAGGGAACGTATCGCGTAAAGAAGGGCGAACACAATGGCGTCTGTAAAGCGTGCGGAAAGCCGTTCGTCACGCATCAGCACAGAGACTATTGTAACGATGTCTGTCGTGCCATAGGGAACGATAAGAAAGTCTGGACGAAAGCCGTATGCGAAAGATGCGGCGAGCCGTTTGAGCGATCTTCGAAGAGGAAGGTCTATTGTGACAAGAACGATTGTTACCGACTTGCGAAAATTGAACGCGACAAAGAAAGAAGGAGTCGATAATGACGATATACGTCTGTGCGAATGAGATCGAAATGTGTGACGATTGCGGCAGAGATTGTCCTATAAAACGCGTATCGAAGATAGAGCTTATCAACGCGCTGATCGGACTAAAGAAAGGAGATTGCTTCTGCGATGTCGGAATAGATAATCCAATGCTTCAAGGTCGTCATTCTCGGTCTTGCGGTCAAGCGACCCGGGCATTAGATAAATTAAAGGAGTGAAGAATGATGCAAGTGAAAGGCGTGATCGATGAATAGACCCGACCTAAGCGGAGCGAAGATCATATCGCACGATATAGAGACGTACGATCCGTATATAGAAGCGGGTCTAGGAACGAGCGTGTACCGACCCGAGGGATGTGTCCTTGGAATGTCGATAGCGACAGACGACGGTTTCGCGGAGTACTACAATCTAGGCCACAGAGGGATAACTGAAGAAGAGCGCGAAGGGAATATAGCGTATCTACGCGATGTTCTCGCTCTACCTATACCGAAGGTCGGTGCGAACTACTTGTACGATATGGACTGGACAGAAAATTGGAGAGGCTGTGGAATAAAGATACACGGACCCTTCAACGATGTTCAGGTCGCGGAACCGTTGCTCGATGAGTATAGTCACAAGTACAATCTCGACAATCTAGCCGCGAAGTATCTAGGAGAACATAAGAAGAAGGAACGACCGCAAGAGATATGCGACGCGAATGGATGGAAAGGAGATTTCAGAAAACATCTATGGAAAATGACCTACGAGGACGTCCGAGACTACGCGATAGGAGATGCGGATCAACCGATTCGCATCCTCGCTCTGCAATTAGCCGAACTAGAAAAGCAAGGTCTACTGGATCTATATCGCATGGAGATGCGATTATACCCATTGTTGATATCGATGCGAAAGAACGGTGTCAGAATATCAGAGGTCAATAGAGAGAAGGCGCGTGAACAATTGACTAGAGAGCTCAAAGTACTCGAAGACGACTTGTTCGGAATGTGCGGAGACTTCAACTACAATAGCGGTCAACAAGTCGCACTCGTGTTCGATGAACTCGGAATACCGTACGAAACTAAAGAAGAAACCGGAAACCCGATAATGAATAAAGATTTTCTTGAGACCGTGGATCATCCCATAGCCGAAAAGATAGTGAGAGCGAAAGGAATAGCGCATATACTCGGAACATATATCGAAGGCGCGTTCACCGAGCATTGCGTCGATGGACGCGTCCATTGTAATTTCAAGCCTACGAAGCAAGAAGAGGGTGGTACGGTGTCCGGACGTTTCTCGGCATCGGATCCTGCGCTCCAAGGAATACCGAGCCGGGACGAAGAGTTCTCGTCATTATGTCGAGGTTCGTTCATACCCGAAGAGGAATGCGACTGGGGGAAATTAGACCTTAGTCAGATAGAGTATAGGTTGATCGCGAACTACGCGCGCGGCGAAAGAGCGGAAGAGATAAGGGACCGGTATAGGAACGATCCTAATACGGACTATCACCAGTTGATTATGGACTGGACGGGAGTAGATCGATTCACGGCGAAACGATTGAACTTCGGAATGGCGTACTTCATGGGTTCATCTTCAATGGCGCGGAAGTTCCATTACACTCTAGAAGAAGCGACGGCGCTTCAACAGAAGTACATGGATAACGTTCCGTTCATGAGTCCGACTAGACAAGCCGTCGTCACCGTAGGCGAATCTAGAGGATACATACGAACAATTCTAGGCCGTCGCGCAAGAGTTACTCCGTCTATGAGAGGCGGTCTCGACGAAAATGGGGATAAGCAGAAGAAGAAGACGTACGTATTGTTCAATAGATTGATTCAAGGTAGCGCGGCGGACCTATTGAAAAAGGCGATGGTGGATAGCTGGGAAGCAGGTCTGTACGAAATACTGACGCCTCATCTCACCGTTCACGACGAGCTCGACGTTTCTATTCCGAGAACGAGAATAGCTAGAGAGGCGTTCAGAGAGCTCCGTCGTATAATGGAGACAGCTGTTCTATTGAAGGTTCCCGTGATATCCGATGGAGAAGTCGGACCATCTTGGGGCGATCTTACGGAACTATCCGATAGACCGAAGAGGGATTGCGTATTATGGACAGATTGGATGAAGGAGGTTGTATGAGCGTAATGAGTCTTGACAAACCGTGGACAGGAGACCCTGAACAAGAGCCTACGTTAGATCAAGCATTAGCTCATGCGTCGCTAGACGCGTCGAGTAGAATGGAGAAAAGACTCGCTCAGGCGTATATGGATGCGTGGACAGAGATAGAGGCGTTGAGAAACGAAGTGTTTTCGTACACGCATCCGAACTCGCGTCAATGGATCCTCAATGACGTAGAATACAGCGCGATCCAACGGTTAGCTATGAAAGGAGCCGCGCGACAATGAGAAGCGAATCCGCGTTCGCCAATCAACTATACCCGAAGATACGCGATGAAGGATGCAAGGTTCAACCAATAGAGTCTGGGACAACGGCTCTTGGAATACCAGACGCGTACGTTAGGACGCCTCGGGTAGGCCTATGGATTGAACTAAAGAATCTGATCTACCCTGTACAGGACCACTTCCTCGTCCCATTTAGACCGGGACAGTATGTCTGGCTTAGAGATCATTGGAAGTTAGGCGGGATTAGCGTGCTAGGAATAGCGAGCGTGGAAGGGTTCTTCTTTTTCGTCAACGATCATATCCAACGGGAGTATCATGGACCATTGCGTAAATACGCGGATTACAATCCTGGTCGTCTTGTAGGATCGGACATCGTGAAGTGGTTCGATAGTCTGGCCTAGCGGCCCCGCGCGGACTAAAGCGCGGGGCCGCGACCCTACTTCCACCATTGAAAATGAAGACCCGTGGCGTAGCCTCCTATGACTACAGCGATAGCTGTTAGCGTCCAACTCAGGGCTTGCGCGCCCCTGAGCTTTTTTCTTGCGTCATCTCGTTCAGTTTGAATATCCTTTTTCTGCTTGTCCGAATCCGTTTTATACTCGTCGAAATCAGTCTTTAGATTCACTAAGTCCGTCGACGATTTGCTTAGCGAGGTCGATGTCTCCGTCAAGTCCGTCTGCAAGCTTGTCACCTTGGACGACAATCGATCCACCTGTTCCACGTAGCTCTTTAAGCTCTCCAATAAGGCTTGCGATTCTTCCTTGCGCTGATGTAAGCGAATCAACAGAAGCTTTGAGGCTTCCAACGGACTCAGCGTAGTCGGCTCTGTACTTGTCGGCGAGGAGTTGGGTGACTCTTGCCCGTTCAGAATCGAGGGAAGCAGAAGAGCGAACAGGAATAAGAATCCAAATATAACCAACGACCGCACATAGAATCGCTCCTGCGATGAACGATACGATGATCTTTCGCACATTATTCCTCCCTTTATTGCGGCGTAGACTTCATATCCATGAGCTCGTCTATCTTTTTCTGCGCGTCAGAAAGCAAGTCGGGATTAGAAGATCCAGTTACTCGATCGATTAATGAAAACACGGTCTTTATAACTATGTTGTATCCCACGAGTTCGTTTATCGCCAGTATGAACAGTCCGTTCGATAAGACCTGCCAGACTCCTCCGTCGCCAGCCCATGCGACGATAAAAGATAGAACGAAAGACGCGATAACCCATACGAGCGCGGACCATTGCTTCTTGTCCTTAATGAAGTTCTTCGTGGCTTGAACAAGACTCTTAATCCACTCGACGAGTCCGATAACGGCGAAGGACGCCATGAGCAGATACGCGATATTTACCGTGATGTCTTTCATTAGGACTCTCCTATCGACGCCATCGCATCGACACTAGACTAAAATACGCGCGACGCGCGTTCCGATCAACTTCCCTTCTTTCACGGACGCGCTTCCCTCCTTAGACCAAGGATCGTATGTATCGTGTCCAAAGCCATCTGTTAAATCGAAATGATTGAAGTCAGTCCCGTCTCTGTGCCAGCATCCCCATACTATCTCATTCGGCCCGGGCCTGTACGACGCTTCCTTCTTTCCGATGTACAGAACCTTTTTCTTTCCTACAAGGTCGTCGATGTAATTCTGCGCATCGCCTATGAACATCTCGTTGTCTATGTCTTCGTCATTATCCGACAGCTCGTGCCGATAGAAAAGCATGAACTCTTCGTGTCCGATGGGTAGACGAAAGATATCGCATAAAGGACAGAAAATAGATAGCGCGAAGCACGCGCCGTGACGTATCCGAGGATATACAGAGAACGCGGGATCCGTTTGATAGATACTGTATAGCACGACAGTCCTCCTACTTAAACACAATCGACGCGATTCCGAGTCCTATAGCGACAACTAATCCGAGCCATGTCGTGACAACGGCTCTATTAGATAAGTGTCGTTTAAGATGTGTCTTCATCTTATCGTCTACCGCTGACACGTCCGACTTCGTAGCGAAGGATGGGGATACACGATCGAACTCCTTGACGAAACGGGTCAGAAGTCCTTGCATTTCTCCGACAGTGGAGAGAAGTATTTCTTCGCGCTCTTCGGTCATGCGATACGCTCCTTAATCATCGATGCGAATAGATCTTTCATCTACATACTCGATCTGAGTATCTCGATCATACTTACAGGGAGAATACTCGATGCGCATTATCTCCACCGTCCTATGGCTGTCATAGAGAAACTAAGTATATTCTGCGTAGTTCCAGCCGCGTTATATTGATAGTATCGAGCATAGGTTGCGGCGGGGCAGCGAGAAAAAAGGAAAGTCTCGGCAACGTTCTGCGGCATACCATCGCATCCCCCTGCTAGGTCCGTAGTCGAAACGAACGCGGCTGGGAATGTCCACGTATAGGTAGTTCCAGAGGCCATGCTGACTGCGCCGAGGGCAACGCGACATATCATCGTCCCATCATCGAACTTGACGTAGCTTCCGTTGCTGTTCGATCCTGATATCTCCCACTCTCCATATGTGACGTTTCCGACAGAGTCTACGAAAATATCGAATTGCAATCCACCAGACAGTAGAGCGTCGCCATTCTTACATATTGGAACGGCGACCGTAGTCTTACCCGCTATCCCCGTGGTGATCGTAACCGTGAACGGACCGCCCGACGAAGCGACAAGCGTCGCAGCCGGAACAACGACCGTATATTTCTTGTTCCCATTATTGTTCGCATCCAAGTAAAGCGTGACCGTCCGATTAGCTCCTATCGATCCTCCTAAGACCAAAACATCTTTCGCCGTTTCAGCTAACGTCTGTGCGATATCCGCGGAAGTCAAGTCATAAGTTTTCGATGCGGTCATCGTTGGCGACAATTCCGTTGAGGCAGATACTCCAGAGGCATCCGACGCGTTCGTCTTTATCGTCGTCGACACATCAGGATACTCTTTATCAAAAGTAAGCTCGATGTCGTAGACGTTCGCTCCCCACGATTCCTTCACCTTCGTTATCTGTACGTCGGAATCGATTCCAAATTGAGAGACCGTGCAAAGGTCCCCGAGATCGTAGTCGACGCCGAGTGTGAATTGCGATAGCGCGAGAGCTGTTCCGTCTATATAGACCGAAAAACTGTTCTCAGCTAGCTTCGACGCGCCCCGTGCGTCAAGGGATGCTGTCAATTGCAAGTCTCTCGCATCCACAAACATTTCCCGACGCGCCCGGTCGGCAGGCTCGGTCGCTCCAGTGTAGACCGATCGTATAACGCGAGCGGCGAGGTCCCCTTGACCTCCGACATACGCGTACGATTTGTACGATAGATCGCTATCAGTGAGCGTAGCTTCGCGCAATGATCCGTATTCCGTATTGAATATTATCCGACCATTGACGGATTGACCTGCCGTCCTGTTCACTCCTCCCGATGTTCGAAATCGCCATTGAAAGGTGAGCGGTCCCGTTACAACGTACTCGATCCACGATCCCCATCCTGTAGAAACAGAGCACGTATACAGTTCTTCGAGCACGGTCTTAGTCCATCGAGAGCTCAAAAGGTAAGTCAATCCGCCCGCGTTGTCTGTATCACGCACAAGCTTCGTAAATCCGCGCGTAGCGCCGACGGTCGCGGGATCCGCTTGATACTTCACAAGATTGTGCATGATCGTTTCGGCTGGAGCGTTAAACGTGAAGTAGTCAGCTCCTGTGAGAGGAGCTACTATCCTCCAGTCGAACACCTTCTTCATCTCGTATCCCGTAACGGATGTCTTTTCTCCACCCTTTCCGCTTCCATCTATCGTCTTAATCACTTGCGTTATTATCCCGAATCGACGCTTATCATCGCCGAACAGAACGGTTCTCGATCTTTTGAACTCTATCGCAGACGGAAGATTCGCGTTGATCACTATCTCAAACATTCCAGCTGATTGCCAATCTCGTTCGAAATAGGCCGTCTCATAGTTCGGAACTATGGCGACGAGCGAGTCTGTCTCGTCGAAAACCCAGATAGGGACTCGAGTAGTTGCGCTCATTATACACCTACGTATTTCTCAGAATAGACCAGCGACGCCGTGTCCGTTAGGAACGTAAGAGTATTGAGGCCGCGCTCGAGTTGGAACAGTGTCGACGTCAAGTCCAAATACTTCAAGGCGTTTATTAGGGCGCCTGTGACGGTCTTGTAGTAGATCGATGGATGAGAGGGTGAACAATCGATGATGAGAGACTCTCCCGCGACTAAGGTGAAGATGAAGGATATACGATACGCGCCCGATGTTATGATGGGATTGACGACGGGTCCGTTAATCGTTATCATAGGAGGTGTAGAATAATCCCCTGATACCGTTATCGGATAGGCGGAGAGGAAGGTCGCGGCGACGGTTCCAAGAGAAACGGCTACGAAAATGCCGCCTCCATACACGGCGCTGATCCAATTGGTGCTCGAAGGGAGAGTGCGTGCTGTCCATGTTATCCCGTCAGGGGATGACGCGGCTATCGTGCTCGGACCGCCCGCGATAGCTACGAACAATCCTGCCCCATAGGTTATCGCTCTCCAACTCGAGTTCGATGGAAGCGTTCTAGACGTCCAAACCGCTCCGTCTGTAGACGATGACGCGGTTATGCCGTCTGCTAACGCGACAAACATTCCTGAGCCATACGCTATTGAACACCATGTCGAACTCGCAGATAGCGTTCTAGCTGTCCAGGTTGCTCCATCCGTGGACGATGAAGCGACCGTGCTATTATACGCTACGGCTACAAACAATCCATTTCCATACGTCACAGCTCTCCAGTTCGCACTTGCGGAGAGCGTTCTAGCTGTCCAGTTTATTCCATCCATCGATGACGCCGCAACATTCGAGGGTCCTGCGGCAATTGCGACAAATAATCCAGAACCATACGTTACCGAATTCCACGCCGCGCTTGCCGACAATGTCCGAGCTGTCCAATTTATTCCATCGATAGAAGAAGCGGCTATGTCACTAGGCCCATCTGCTACGGCGACAAACAATCCGGCTCCGTACGTCACAGAAGTCCAGTTCGAGCTAGATGGCATCGTACATATGTCCCACGTTATTCCATCTAATGAATAATTGGCGAACAACCCTCCCTCAATAGCGACAAACACGCCTGCTCCATACGCGATAGAAGAATAATTGTAGTTATTGTGCATCGTTCTCTGAATCCACGTGTTACTCATTCCAGAAACAGACACCGTCGTCGGAGCCCCGTAAAGCCAAGGATCGTTCGCTACGAACGTGACCTGGAACTTCTGGAACGGCTCGGTCGCTTCCTTATTAGCGAATATCGGACTCTGCGACAATGTCGCGTAGCACGTCTTGCTTCCACCGTCGTACTCGTATAGGAGCGTATACGTCCCGAGCTTCGGATTCAATTTCTGGGATAGTGTTCTCCTATCCGCCATTATTGTCGTCAAGTTTTTCGGCGTGTAGAGCGCGCCTTCGACCGTAATTATCCGCTCGTCCATGAGACTATCTATATGAGTGTCGCCATCCTGATACGGCGATTTCTGCGTGAACCTATTTATCGGAGCCGAGTCGAATCCGGTGAGCGACGTTATCCCGTACTTAATCTTTCCCGTCGCTGGATTTCCGAGTACAATGACGTTGCCGAGTGAGTCCGTACAGGTTAGTCGTCTCATACTGTCCCCTTTGCTATCCTATAGATCACTGAGCTTCAAAGGCGAGCTGTCGTTTCGTCTGGATCAACATTCGGCGCGCTTGCAATGCGTCGATAGCGACGGGAGAATTGAAACTTATCGTGTCGCCACCTTTACCCGATCCGCTCAATAATTCAGCGGTCTTCTTCGCCGGAGTCACTTCGGATCCCTTGGGAACATTGACGAGCTCCGGGCCATCCTCGTTGATGATAGATAATCCTCCAGCGGCGAAATCAGTTCCTTCAGCGTACGACGGTTTCGTCGGAGGTTTCTGTCCCGCTATGATCGCTATCTCGGCGACCGTCACCGCCGCGAAGGCCGCCGCCGCCGCGAGGCCTAGTCCTACTCCGACTACAGGGACAGCGGCTAATGATGTGAACGCATTGAGCGCTCCAGTGGCTCCCGCTATCGTCGCTTGCGCTATCTGAGACGCCTGATTAACTTCGAACGCCGATTTTTCGACTTCGTACGTCGCCATAGCGGCGTCTTGTTCTAGTTTAGTCTTCTTGTCTGCCGCGTCTTGCTCTAATTTAGCTTTCGTTTCCGCGGCCTTAGCGTCGTCGAGCACTTTCTGATCGTCTATTTTCTGTTGCGCCGCCGCCGCGTCATCTATGACCTTTTGTTTCTGATTTCGATAATCTGTCTCTATGACGAGTTTGTCTCTAGCTTTTGTTAACTCGTTAGCCGTCTCAGTATCTCCGGCGGCTATCGCGGCGGCTATCTCAGCATCGTACTGTTCTACCGTCGCCGCACTCGCAAGTCCCTTGGAATACAGCTCAGCTTGAAGGTCCACGTCGAGCTGAGTTTGTTTCGCTGTAGACGCGTCGGATATCGCTTTAGTCTCCGCGTCAATAGCGGACAGTTTTCCATCAAGCGCGTCCTGAGCCGCTTTGACGCTTGCTTGAGCGACCTCCAGATCGCTCTGCTCTTCGAGTCCAGCCGCTTTTAATTGTGCCGCGAGCTCTTTATCGATAGCGTCTTCCGCCGCGTCCAACGCGTCGGCAATAGCGTCCTTCTTATTGTCCGCATCTTTCTGATACAAAGATGCGGCCTGACTAATGTACGAACTCAACTTCGCGAATCCCTCTTGCGCGCTCTTTATTTGTGCTTTAGATACCTTCGCGTCTTCCTTCTCAACCTTTTCCTTATTGCTCATAATCAATTCCGTAGTTTTCGAATCTAGCGATGTCTCTTTATCAAGATACCCCTTTGTAGCTGTGAACGCTTTGAGAGCCGCGTCCTTCTTCGCTTCTGATTCTCGTTCAGCGTCTGCTATATTTATGTCCGTTATCTGCTGATCTTTCTCACTGTATCCATCGAGATATCCCTTCATCGTTGTAAAAGAAGCAAGCGCTTTTTCTGATCGAGCCTCTGATTCTCGTTCCGCGTCAGCGATAATGCCATCTGTCACGAGCTGAGATTGCGCGTCGTAGTCTCTAAGATAGCTCATCTGTTTAGTCGCGGTCTCAGATGCGGACGCGGCTTTCTTAGCGTTCGCTGTCGCCATTGCAGCCGCATGCTCAATCGCGCCTTCCGTAGATGAAGAATAGTATTTCGTATCCGAAGCCGCCGCCATCGCATCTGCCAATTGTTTAGCGGCGAGCGCGGCGGCGTCACGGGCGGCTTTTCCGGCCGCGTAGTCCGCATCCTTTTTCGCTTTCTCGTCGTTCGTTGTCGCTTCTTTTTTCAATGTGATGATATACGCGTCAAGCGCGGCTTTATTGGCTTTGTAATGCGCTATGGTTTTCTTTCCATACGCGGTAGTCGCTTGTCCGTTGGCTATGACTTCGCTTATCAATTTCTCGTAGTCGTCTTTTTCGTGTTCTAGAAGCGTTATCCTTTGCTGAATCGTTTCCTCTCCAGCGTCCGCGGCCTTTAGCGATTCTTTGTACTTGTTATGCTCATTGATCACATCCGTTATCGCGGTCGTGATTTTCGTCCACCAGTCGCGAGTCGGCTGGAGCGCTTCGTTCACCATAGCTCCGAGAGCCGCTTTCAATTCATCGCTTGCGTTCTTCGCTCTCTTCATCGACACATCTGCGCTTTCCTCGAGCGCCCCGGCATACTTTCCGTATTTATCGTAAAGAAGATCTACCGCCGCGCCTTGCGCCAACTGCTCTTTCGTTAAATCGCTAATCTCAGGATTCAACCGTCCTAATCGTCCACTTGTTCCAGAGAACGTCGTGTTCAATTGAGTCATCGCCGCGTCGAGGGACGTTCCTGTCGCGTTGGCGAGACCCTCCGCCGCTGTCGTCATCTTCGATATTTCGTCAGACGTCCTCCCCGTCGACACAAGAGTCGTTATCATAGCCTTCGCGGAATCGTCAGACGCTCCGGTCATCTTCATTATCGATTCTACAGAAGCACTTGCAACTTTCGAGAACTCCGAAGTCTTGTCTTTAGAATTAGATATCGCTGTTTGAAACAGTATGTCTGATCTCTGATTCCCTGCGAACTCTTTATCCAGATCTTGGAGTATTGCGACAGTTCCTGCGACAGCGAGTACGAGACCCGCCGGACCAGTCAACGCCTTCTTCGCAAGTTCCGCTATATCTCCAAACGATCCGAGCTTGCTTATCCCGGCTTCGAGCGCGTCTACGAGTTTTTCAGTATTTCCGCCTATCTCTACGCTGAATCCGTCTACCGAATCGCTCATAGAAACCTCGCATCCGCTTCTTGCGCTTTACTCTCTTTGACCGAGTCCTCTTCTATTTCTCCACCGTCTAAGATATACTTTTCGAGCTTATACTCTCCTATCTTTATCTTGCGCCATTCGGCAAGCATCGCGTGCATTTTCTTAGGAGTCGTAGAGAACCAGAATTGATCGTCAGACAGACCTAGTTTTCCGAGAGCCATTGTGTACCAATAGCTCCACGGAAAATCTACGGGTCCGTCTTCTTCGTAGGGTCCGAGTCATCGTCCTTATCCTCTGTAGGAAAAGCGATAGCGAACGCTTTCCATACGGATACGCGAAGACAAATGAAATCGAACACGTTCATAGCGTCGATCGCATCCGATATCTCGTCTCTCGTCACTGTCTTATCTTTTCCTACGATACCCGCGTAGAGCCAATCGATAAGCGTTTCGAACAAAAACTCGTCTTGCGGAATCGTGACGTATACGTCCTTTTCTGCGAGAGTCCCGTCTTCTTGTTCGTCCCCTTTTCTTACTCCTATTCTCGGAGTCACCTTTTGTAGCGCGTCTATCGCTTTCGTGACGGTCTCGTACTTCTTCACTAAGAACCGCCATCCCGCGTTCACGTACAATAGCTCGTATGTCTTCGATCCTAAATCGACGGTCACTGGATCCTGAACAATCTCATCGATTCCCATGCAGTCCCCCTTGTTAGATACAGACCTCCCTTCTACAGTGAAATAAAGCCCCGACAGGAGAGAAGGGGAAGGACCCTCCTGTCGGGGCAAGGAACACGCTTACGCGGGAGTGACGAGCTGAGAAAGGCGCGTCACGGATACACCGTTCGAATCCTTGACATTCGACGTGATCGTAACGAGATGGGGCACAGCTGTGAGCACCGAGCACGTCGCGACGATCGTCGGAGCGGTTCCAGCCGCACTACAGACATACGTCCTCGTTCCCGAGAGGACAAGTCCCGTGGACGCTACTGAAATGCAGATGTCCGCATCTGTCGGAGCCTGAAGACTGAATGTCTCGCCGCCCTTAGCGAAGGGGATCGTAATCGTCTTCGCTCCAGACGCGCCCGTGATCGTGCCGACCGTGACGGCGGTCAGGCTCTGCGTCGCGCTGTACAATGGAGTGGTGAACCATCCGGTGATCGTGGCCGCGGCGACATTCGGATCGTCACCTCGAGCGCGCACGATGTACTTGTCGTTCGTTATGACACGCATCGCCTCGCCGTCGAGAGTGACGGTCCTGGGAGCGAGACTCTTGTCTTTCGACTTCTCGTCGTTCTTGGGTTTCTGGAAGATACACTTGGGAAGCCAGAAATACTCGTAGACCGACGCACCCTCGTTCTTCCCCATCCGGAGAGTGCGGAAGCCTATCGCGACGTAGGGACTCGCATCATTGACGCCTTCTGCGATCATACCGCTCGAGTACATGAAACCGAGAAGTCGCGCGTAGTCGGCGGGGAGAAGATCTGCTACCTCGAGACCCAGTTTCATCTCGCCGACGGTCTCGCCGACCGCGAAAACGCCGTCGTCAGCGAACTCTGCGGCGATCGAAGATCCTCGATCGAAATTGAGCGCTTTCGCCCCGGGAAGCGGATACACCGTTCCGTAGGTGAGCGCGCCTCCAGCGATATCGGTCGCATCGTCGAGTATAGCGTAGACGAAATTCGACAGGCCGATCCTCATTCTAGTGTTAGGCATGGACATATAGTCCTCCTTTTTAGGTCAAGTCTTCGGCGCATATCTGTCGCCGATATCGCATAACCCGATGCCGGAACTTAGTGTCCGGTTCGGGGACAGGCGCATTGTATTCGCACGCGTAGAATAGACTGGTCATAACACTATCGATCGCAATCGCTATTTCATTAGTTCCATTGTCGTCATTCCATACGCTGATCTCTACATACGATTCTACATTTATCGGCGCGTCGTCGCTGAACGTCCCGTTCGGCTGATTCAATTCCTTATACGTGACGATCGGGACTGCTCCAAAGCGGTTCGGATATTCGTACACTATCTGATCCGTCGATCCCAATAACGCTACAAGAGGAGCGTCTCCTTCGAGCTTCGTCCGAAGCCATGCGTCCGTATCAATCATTCTTCGGCCTCGCTTTCATCTGTCCATCGAACGCCGTTCACCGTCGCGTCTTTTATCAGGCGCTTAATCTCTTCTTTATGCTTTTCTAGCGCGGGAGTGAGCCACGGTCTAGCCGCCATTCTGCTCGTTCCAAACTCCAGATAAGGACCGTATTCTACGTTCGTCCCGACGTATCCTCTCGTCTTACTATCGTATCCACCGCCTTCTAGGCGATGCGTTATCGACGCTCGCAGTCTACCTGTATCGACAGCCGGAGGCTCTCCAGGCGCGCTCGGTCCGTTAGGACTCATACTAGTCTTAGCTTCTCGTTCCACGATCAAGCACGCTTTCAACACGGCCTTCCCTACATTCGTATTTACTTTCTTTCCTTTTGCGCGAAACGACGCGGCGAGTTTCGCGGCTTGCTCTCTTACGTCCTTCTCCATATCACGACTCCATCCATACGCCGTTATCTCGCCAATACGCGAAGTCGTCCCAAACGTACTCCTTCCCCTTTAGAGCGACCGGATCCAGACTGACGATGAACAACTGAATTGCGATACCAGATATCGGGATTAGTAGCGCCTCGCTATGGATAGGCCACGTATTAATACCGCGTATCTCGTATGTGACTCCCTTCACGATAGCGCGATACAACTCATGTATAGTCGCGTCTATATCGAACCCCATCCATTTCGTATTCGCGTTCTGTGCATTGATCCCCCATTCTTCAGCCTGAACAGGAGTCAACGACTTGGGTTGAACGTTCGCCCATATTGTCTTCAGCGCGTAGAACGTCTTCACAGAACCACCTTGCGCGTTTTTAGCTTCGGTATAATACTGTATCTTCACGGGCGTTGTCTTCATCATTAGATTAATCGCCTATACGCGTTCAAGTATTCTTTATCTTCGTCACAGAGAAGCTTGGAATCAGAGAAAGAATATGATACGCCGCCTTCAGACATTGATTTCAGACCGAAGTTCTGTCGCTTAGTCGCGTAGTAATTGACCGCTACTCGGCTATTCACGAAATCGACAAGGTCGAACGGCAATGACGCAGGGTCACCTTCTACGTAGTTCACAGCGTCACCTGGAAGGTAATAACCCGCGACATACGTCACGATCAATAGTCGAGCGTTCGCTACTGGGTCCAGGGTCATGCCTGTGACAAGAGCCGCTCCCATCCATCCATTCGCTTTATACACCTCGCCGCGCGCCTTTTCTTGCGCGTCGCATTGATAGTCCGTATCGAGCACAAGAGGATAACCGTTGTCCAGTATAGACGTGACTGATACTATGGGCCATTGCTTTAGAAGCAAAAGCTGACGATTCGGTGGCGAAAGATTCTCGACATAAGAAGGAAGACCAGACGCAGATCCGAATATGCGGTCACAATGAATAGAGACGGCCATAGACACCGCGTTAATCTTGCGCTCAAGTAAAGAATCATCGTCGGTAAACCCGGAAGGGACTCCGGCGGTTTCCTTTGCAAGAGCGAGCGTTGTGAGCGCTGCGTCTATGACCGACATTTCTTAGCTCCTTTCTTCCGCGGTTACGCGGCCTTCTCGTAGACGACGGCGGAGGTCGCCTCGGGGTTGATGTCCATGTCCCCGAGGATCACAGCGCAGGTGAGCGTGACGACACCCGAATCGCCCGTGGCGGGAGTGAGCACGACTTTGAAGTTCGCGTCGATACCTTCGAGATTGAGCTCGTATACCTCGATGCCGGCGGCCGAGGGAGTGAAAGCGGGAAGCGCGGTCTTCATAGTGACAGCAGTCACCGGGGACGTGCTCGGTCCCTCGACGATGGTGGGAGTCACTACGACCGTTCCGACGGACATCGCGCCGTGCTCTATGACGAGCAGAGCGGAACGAGCCATCGCCCCGTTCGCGCCGAGCCTCGCCACGTTGGACGAGGTGACGGCGGACGACCCCGAAGTCGTGGTCGGGGGAATAGCGTGTACTCCGCGTACGTGCTGAAGAAGTCTCTTATCCATGACTGGATCTCCTTGTTCTTCTGTTGATTTCGGCTCCGGCCACAATGACCGGAGCCTTCTCGAATCCTTACGACGTCGCGAGCTTGTAGGTCCCCTGGATGAAGGACTCCTTGTGCCGGACATTGTAGTCGTGGAGGGTCAGGAGGCGGAGCACGGTCTGGTCGTTGGAGAACGCGCTGATGGTCGCGCCCGCGTCGTCCACGTAAGTGGCCTCGCGAGAAGCTTCCATCTGCATCTCCATCTGGACCGCGTCGTAGTACTCGGAGAAATCACCCAGGAATATATCCACGTATCCCGGGGATCCCGCCGTGTAGGCGATCTGGTTGGAAACGAAGAAGGGATAGCCGAGGAGCTTGCCCTGGTCCATTTCCGCGCGGTAGATGTACGCGCCCGTACTCGTCTTGAGATTGTAGAGATACGCCCACGCGCGCCCGGAGAAGGTCCAGCCGACGCTGATCATGGGAATGTTCTTTCCCATGAGCTCGCCAAGTAAGTAACCCGGGATGTCCGCGGTGAAAGCCGTACTCGCCCCGCCGTACTTCTCCGTGGTCGTGAGAAGCGCGGCGAGTCCGGACGGAGTGTAGAGCGTGCCCGCGCCGTAGAACGCGACGTAGTCCCTCTTGAGCTGACTGATCTGAACCATGTCGTCTCTGATCATGGCGTCCGCTATCGGGCTCGCGCTCCGAATCAGGTCATTGGAGATCGGTACGAGTACCGCGAGCTTCTTCGCGGATAACTTGACCGACCCGAGCGTCGCCTGCGACTTGGTCGCGGCCCTGTTCTCGCCGATGTAGTATGCCGAGGAGGTCGCGTTGAATCGTGGGATGGAGAGATTGCCGTTCGGCATATCGACCTTGCGAGCGCCGAGCTTGGTGAGCACGAGCTTGGGATACAGATACTGAATGATCTCCGAGGACAGGACCTCGGGAACCGCGTATCCGCCCTCGGAAGGCGTGCTGACGGACATGGCCGTCTTCGTATACGCCTGGAGCTCCGTGTCGTTCGGGTAGATGGACTTCGCCCAGAACTCCAGATCGCCCTTTCCGGTCTCAGCGGCGAGCACGCATTTAGCGTAACGCGCGATGCGAATCCCGGGCTCCGGATCCTTGATCCCTTTCTTGGCTCGCTCTTCGGCCGCGCCGTCGTAAATAGAAGCGTACTTCTTCTGGACCTCCGCCATCGCTTTGTCGATCGCCGGCTGAACGGCTCCTGCGACGCTTTCGTTGACAAGGTCCACGATGGTCTTTTCGCCCATGTTAGGCTCCTTCGTGGTTTCCGCCGAGGCGGAGGATATCATTCGCCTGTTCCACCGTTAGAGTGGACAGATCGAGTGCTTTTTCTTTCCCGGGTTTCTCTTCATATCCCGGCTTCGGTTTCTCTTCACTGGGATTCTCTCCCGGCTTCGGTTTCTCTTCACCAGGCGTCTCTCCCGGCTTGTCTTCTCCCGGCTTCTTCTCCTTATGCTCTTCGACGCCGTCCGCTTCGTCTTCGTCGGTCTCTTCGACACCGTCGGATACGAGCCCTTTCAGCTCGTCCATGCATTTACCGACGTGCTCCATCGCCGCGTTGATCTTGGCCATGGACGCCGCCGACAATTTCCTGCCCGCTTTCTTTTTCGTCGGAAGGTTCGCCGCGAACGCCTTGAGCCTCGTGACTTCCTCCTCGGTCAATTTGTCCGCCATATCTTCCTCTCCTTTTTCCGACGCCGCGTCGTCGAGCATGGCTTTCTCTACTAGATCTACGCCGCGCTTATCAAGACTCTTCATTGAACGAGCCTGGACAAGCGCCTCAGCGTTCGCAGGAACGGGGACTAAGGACAGCTCCACGAGTTCCTGCTCCGTGAATAGAAGCCCTCGTGCGAACACGGGAACGTCGTCCTGATCCTTGCGTTGCTCCATCTTGGTTCCTAGGTACCCGACTGAAGACGCGTTCATCATTCCGCTCTTATACATATTGTATAGAGTGTCTACGAAGAGCGCGTGATCGGAAGGATGGTCTGCGTCGCTACTCAACTCAGCTATCGTCGGAAAGTATAGCTTGAACTCAAGTCGCTTGTTCCGTTTATCGGAGTACACCGACTTCGCTACGGCGACAGCCGGAACTCCGTAGTCATGAGCCCATAGCACGACAGGATTCTTCACATAGTTGTCGAGATTCCATCCCGTCGACATGAGAATATCCTTATCCCGATCCGGGCTCTCCGTAGACCCTGTCATCATGAGCGTCCTAGGTTCCATTTCGGACAAATCCTTCACCGCTATTGTGAAGGTCTTCTTGCGCAATCCCGGTTTAGGATCCATCTCATCTCTCCTTGATCTACGCGGCGATGCGTCGGATCTACGCGGCGATATAGCCGGTTACAGTGACTACAATGTCCGAACCGGCTGTGAAGTTCTTATCGGCCGAGATATCCAGACCCTTATCCGCTGTGAATCCGGTCCCTAGAACGATCGGAGCGGCAAGGACGCATGACGCACTTTCCTTTCCTATCTTCGCGTTTCCTACTAGGTCCGCTTTCGCTACGCTTGCTCCTACGACGGGCGTCGCAGACGTGTCTTGAATATTGACACCGACTCCCGTGGCGTCCGACCACGCCGTTTCTCCATTGACCTTGAGCAGAATGTCAGTCACGTAGACTTTCTTTCCTGTAGGCACACTCGCCACGGGAACAATATGGACCGGAGTTACGGCGAGCGCAGCCGTCAATGTCAAAGTGACGGAGAACGGAAGCATTGAATTGAGCTCCGTTCGAATGGTCGAGCCCGTTGCGCCGTCTGCGAATATCGCTCTTATTTTCGACATTATCCGTACACCTTTCGGACAAATCCGCCTACGTTCCAGTGCACCGATCCAGCGGCAGAACACTTGATGTTCAACTGTTTCGCGACGGTTACTTTCAAGGGTTTCTTCCAGACCTTGTTTATCGGAACAGGCGGAAGTCCAGCGGCGCTTATCGGGGCGAAAGCGGTGAAGATCACCGTCGTATCATCGAGTAACGACACGAGGCATGCTACAGACGCGTGATCATTCACCGCGTATAAGTCCGTTATGAATATCTCGTATCCCGCCGCCGGAGCGTCGAGGACCTTCGTGGAATCAGTGCTGGTCAAAGCCGTGACTCCGCTCGTCGCGTCGAAACCTACGTCCGTATCCAGCATTTCCATACTCGCTCCTTACGCGGGGACCGTGGTCGTCGTACCTTCCGATGTGACGCCCGTCGCACCGACCTTGTCCGATTTGTTTCCGTACCAGTTATCATTCGTTCCGGCTTTGTATCCGCCGCTAATGGAATACGTTCCCTGGAACATATTCCTCGTGACCGTGTTAAATTGCGATCCCACGACTTCTCCGTACACGTCGAGCTTGACCGTCGCCGTGAGCGCCGAGTTATCCGGCTTGAGTCCGATCTCCTGGAACAGATTGTCGTGGATAAAACTCTGCCGCATAGTCGCTTTGATATGACGCAGGTTCGAATGGAACACGTTCTCGGAAATCTCGGCGCCTGTCGGGAACGACGTAGTCGAATGTCCGAGTATGGCGCATCCGTATGTCGCGGTATTCAAATACGAGAACGTGTTCCTTCGAATCTTGATCTGATCGCTTCCTGCGATATAGATCCCGTAGTACGATCCCGTCCGTCCCTGGAAAGAACAATCTTCGATTCTCGTGAAATCCGCGTTAGTCATTGCGATCGCTATTCCGCCGGTCGTGGGAACACGAAACCGAATACCCGAAATAAGGCAATTCGTTCCCGTCAATGTGAGTAACGTATCCCCGGCCTCGGACTCCATCCAGACGCACGAGTTCCACGTCGCGCCCGCATTAATGAAAGACAGTTTCTTCGCGCATGTGACGGCCTCGGTGAACGTTCCCTTCATGTAGAGAGCATCCCCATCAGACGCCGCGTCTACCGCGACCTGAATCGTCTTGAACGGTTTCTCTGCCGACTGCCCGTCATTCAGCGTATCGCTTCCCAGCGCGCTGTCCACGTACCATCGTTCGCTGAACGCGAGGAGCGCGGAGTAGAGCTCGGAGAAATTGCGGTCGCAGATATCCCCTATGCGATCTCCGTTGTTTCCCATCGCGAACTTCAATTGACTCATTGATCGCTCCTTATTCCGGAATGACCGGAAGTATCGTGCATCGACAATTACAATTCTCTCCAGCGTCCGATCCCGTGCCCGGAGCATCCATCTCGTCTCCACCGACTTTGAACGACTCATCTATTCCCACGATCTGTCCATCCGCCTCAGCGTGCGAGTCCCTTGTCCTATCGTCCTGAGTGGCGAGCCACTCTTTCTTTTCTACGCCGTCCGCTCTATACGTTAAGAACTGTCCTTCGTTGACCGTCGCGGCGCTTTCCGTTCTCGCTATCGTATTCGCCCTGTTCCGATCCATCTCATCGTACACATCGTCGGTCGCATCCAGTATTCTATTCGACAGCTTTCCTCTTCCTTCGCCCGCGTCTATTCCTTCTTGTAAAGACGCCGCTATCTTAGCTCTCAACTTCTCTTGCGTCGTATCGTTAATCCCTTCTGCTCTCAACAATCCATTCTCTTTGATCCAGTCTCTGAACGTCGGATTCACGATATCCCACGTAGGACCGACCGCGTCCTTGAGCACGATATCAGTGAGCGCTTTCCCGTGTACGACATCCACGGCATGATCGTAACCGTGCTTGAAGGCCAGCATCCACGGAGTCGTTAGTGCGGTCTGTACGGACTTGTCCGCGTCCTTGCCGAAGACTGACTTGAGCGCGTGCTCAATGACTACTGATAGGTCGCCGTCCTTAGACAACGCGGCCTTGACTTCGGCTCTCTGCTTCGATACGATGGACTGAACAGCTTTTACGAAGGCTGGCTCGGATCGCGTAGCTCGATTATCGAAAGCTTTCCATACGGCGCGTCGTGCGTCTTTGGAGAGGGTCTTGTGGGAGAGAGACTTTTCGCCCGTGTCAGCTTGGATAACGACATTCGCTCCGTTCCAATCGGCGAATCTATCTTTCGCTTTCATACGAACCTAGCCTTCACACGTATCTCTTGATGACCGCTCACAGGAATTGGATTAATGAAGACGCTCTCTATCTTAAGTTTAGAGCCTCTTCCGAATACGATTTCGCTCTGAGAATCGTAGTCCGATCCCATCGTCTTCGCCATATCGAACCCTCGTTTTCCGCTCGGCGCTATCGTGAACACGACTTGTTTTTCTTCGGACATCCCGTTGGCGAACTCAATCGCTGTCTTCTTATCTGTCGTAGTCGATATGAATCCTTTATCTTCTATGGTCATACCTTTCAATTTACCGATCGTCTTATCCGTTATCTTCGTTATCCCGACCTGTTCCATCATAGCGTTCACCATTCCGTCACCGGCTCCTCTATACACGTCTACAGAAATCTCATCAGACGCCTCGATATCCGCGTCAAGAATACGCGCTTTGCTTTCTTGTTCTTCTGTCGCCGATCCATCGCGTAAATTAGAATTGAGTTCCGGGCCTATCTCTGTCGCGTACTCGTCCATACCACTGATTTGATCTTTACTGAATCCTAATCGGTCTCCTGGATTTTCGTCGCCGTCTCCATCTCCATCAGACCCCGAATCTCCTCCAGATCCTCCCCCGCCTTCTCCGAACCGTCCGTTCTCGTCTCTCGGTTGATCCGGGTCGTACTT
>Ga0172381_10000428_pt1 | contig 50675 bp, 47 predicted proteins | sample Leawel6488metaG_FD_119754 | JGI IMG/M metagenome (GOLD analysis project Ga0172381, IMG submission 119754) | Leachate microbial communities from a municipal landfill in Southern Ontario, Canada - Leachate well 64-88 metaG | ecosystem: Engineered > Solid waste > Landfill > Unclassified | place... | reverse complement strand
CCGCCAAATATAAGCAAAGTACAGTACATTATATGTGCTGTATTTTTTATTTAACTAATAGTTTAGGTAAGATTTGCAAAAGCAATTAATCATGAACTGCTTTTAATTTATTTTATAGGAATATAAATGCAATCACTGGGGGATTTATCTAGTCTTAAACTTTTATAAACGGGCTGGCGTAATGCCCCGCTTTGCGTTCTTTGTAAAAATTTTACAGTACACACATTTTTTAGCGTAATCCAAATGGCGTTTTGGTGTCCTACTGGAACTTCAATAAATGGGCATTGATTTAAAACTTTTGTTTTTGAAATTATATTATAGTCTCTGGTATTAATCCCTAAAATTACATGCCCCATAAAGGTTAAAGTATCATTTAAGTATTGCCCTAATAGTATGCTAACAACATTATTTTTATTTTTTATATATCCACAAATTACAAAGTCATCATCTAATAAATTTTTTATTTTAATCCAATCTTTTGTTCGAATGTCAAAAAAATATTTGCTATCTTTTCTTTTTGCAACTATACCCTCTAAATCATACTTTTTTGATAAATCAAATAATTTTATTCCTTGTTTTTCAATGTATTTTGAAACCTGCATTTTGTTGTTTTCTATAACCACACTTTCAAGTAGTTTTTTGCGTTCAATTAAATTTAAATTTGTAACTTCGTGGTCATCGTAATAAAGAATATCAAAAGCAATATAACTGGCTGGAAACTTTTCGGCCATTAACTTAATTTTAAAAGCGTTTCCAGTTATTGACCGCCTTTGAATTTCCGAAAAATCAGGTTTACCATCTTTGATAACAATTAACTCGCCATCTAAAACACAACGACATTTAACTTGCTTGTTAATATCAGCGAGTTCCGGTACCATAGGCAATATTATTCTGTTCCGTTTATTTCTGAGTTCGGTTTTATAACTTGGGTCTAAATATGCAATACACCTTTCTCCATCTAATTTAAACTCGTAAATAAAATCTTTGCTATCAAACGCATCCCTCACTTCTTCTATAAGCATTGGCTTAATGTTTTTAATATCAAAAATATCGGTCATACTTTTTTAAGTTTTTTTGAAACAGATTTCTCTACAAGCGCCTCTGATTTTGCTTGTTCAATACTTTCTTTAAGTGCGTCCATTAAGTCGGCAATTATATAAGGCTCATCAGATTTTGGCGTTACAATCTTTTTACCTGCAATTTTATCTTCTATAAGATTGCGTAGTTTAACTTGATATTCATCAGTGTATTCATTTGGATTAAACGGTGTATCCATAGAATTAATAAGCGTTTTTGCCATTTTAATTTCAGCTTCAGCTACTTTTGGCTTGCTGTATGCTTTTGGCAGTGTTTTTATATCATTTTGATAATACATAGTGGTTACAATTAACCCATCTTCACGCGGAATTATTACCATTAGCGTTTCTTTTGTACCCATAACGGTTTTTCCAATTGCAACTTTGTTTTCGCTCAGTAATGCTGTTCGTAATAATTCAAACGCTTTTTCGCCCCCCGCTTCCGGTAACACTCTATAAGATTTTTCATAATATACTGGCGATATTTGATCTAACTCAGCAAAATGCAATATTTGAACTGATTTTTCCTTTTCGGTTTTAATTTTTTCTATTTCTTCATCGGTTATTATTACATAATGATCTTTATCATATTCATAACCTTTTACAATATCTTTTTCGGTAACTTCTTGTCCGCAATGAGCGCAAGTTTTTTTATACTTAATCCGCTCATTATTTTTTTTGTATAATTGATTAAAATGAATTTCATTATCTTGTATAGCGGTATACATTGCAACTGGAATTGCAACAAGTCCAAAAGATATCATCGTTTTTTTAGCAACTGCCATAAATAATCCTCCGCTATATCTATTATTAGCCTACAATATGTATTTATTCTAATCTTTGAATACTATTAATTATAAGACTATAAACAGAGTATTGCAAAATTATAATAATTATGATAAAATATATTAATAGAAAATATAATATAATTATTTTTGGGAGCATAAATATGATAAATAATGAAATTAAAGATTATATTACAAATGAAATTTTGCCCAAATATAAAGACTTTGACAAAGGACATGATATAAGACATATTAAAGAAGTAATAAAACGTAGCCTAGAATACTACGAATATTTAAACGATGAGAATATTGATCCAAATATGGTATTCGTTATAGCCGCATACCATGATTTAGGCATAAGCGTTGAAAGAGAACATCACGCTATACATTCCGCCGAACTATTACTTAAAGATGAAAAATTAAGAGATTGGTTTTCCGAAGAACAAATGGAGATTATGGCGGAGGCCTGTGAAGATCACTCTACTTCACTTAATAGAGGGCCTTATACTATTTATGGCAAAATTGTTTGCGATGCCGACAAAGACAACAATGTTACAACATCTCTAAGCAGAGCGTGGGATTATTCAGTACAAAACTTTCCAACTTTTACAAAACAAGAATTATTAGATAATGTTTATGAACAATTAGTAAAAAAATTTGGAAAAGGTGGGCTTGTTAGGTTTTACATTGATTCACAAAAAAATATTGATTTTGTGGCAAAAATGAAGATACTTACAGATAACCGTGAAACTTTTCAAACTGAAATGTTAAATATAGTAAATAAAAGAAGTTTTGTAGAAAGAATTTTTAGAGATGATATTGAAGAATTTTTACAAAAATTTAATTTGGAAATAATTGATGCTCCATATCCACTTTGGCGTACAGGGTTATATAAAAAGCCTTGCATTATAGTAACATGTAAAGATATAAAAAAGGAAAATAAAAATTTAGCAGTAATGTCTGCTTTTGGTCTTTTGGGAATGATGGGTAGTCTTATGAACGCTGGTACATTTAATCTTATGTCAAGCAGAATGCTTGTATTTAATAGTTTAGTATGCTACGAATCCGAACTTTCTATTATGAATGATCGCGACACAGTTGATTATTGCGACGAATGGTACAATTTTTTAGCAGAAAAATTCGGAAAAGAATATAAGGCTTATTACCACCGCGAATATTTAAAGCAACAGGCCGAAGCAAAAAAACACCCTGAAAAAGACACGAAAGAAGAAGAAAAATAAATATAATATGTTTTTAGTCTAAATTTTAAGAATGTCCGCAACAAACTATGCGAACATTCTTTTTGTTTATATCATATCTATAAAGTATATAAACGATAATGTTTAAAAGGAGTAATTATGGATAATTTACATAATGATATGATGATTAAATATACTGTTGATTTACCATACCCCGAAATATCGCCAACAATGGATTTGCGTACAGCCCGAATGCTACTTAATGATTTTGCTGGGCAAGATAGCGAACTAACGGGCATTAACCAATATATTTATCAGCATTTGGTTACTGGTGAGCATGAAGAACTATCTGAGGTTCTAAAAGGTATAGCATTAGTGGAGATGAAACACTTTGAAATGCTGGGCGAAGCAATAGTAAATTTAGGTGGCGATCCTGTATTTACATCATCACGCGGTAGACCTTGGACTGCTTTATATTTAAAATACATAAAAAATCCTAAAATGATAATTATGATGAACATTCAAGGAGAAAAGGCTGGAATAAAAGGCTATCGCCAAAGCATAGAAATGACAAACAACATGCAAGTAAAAAAACTTTTAGAACGCATTATACTTGACGAGGAATTACACATACAAAACCTAGAAAAAATGCTTGTTAAATTTGATCACATGTAAGTGATAATCAAATAAATTATGTGCTTTAATTTAATGCCAGAAATTAAATTTGTAACATTTTCTGTACAAAGTCCGTATGATTTGTGTTTTTTTAACATAGTACATTGAAATACTATTTTACTAAAAATGTTTGACATAGCGGGTGTTTTTCTTGCATTACAGTAATTCCGTTTGCTATACAGTGCCCGCCACTATTAAAAATACATTCAGCCGAGCATAACACTTTTACTTTATGTGAATTTGGTACTAAATCTGCTTCTGCTTTTTCTTCAAAAATATGGTTAGCATATTTTTTAATTTTGCCACTATCATCAAAAGTAGCACAATATGTTTTCTCAGTTATATTTACATTTTTTGCAGTGCAATAAAAATTATGATTATATTTACACCGCATTTCTTTACATTTTAAATTCATATTGATTTCCTTAGTTTTATTTTATACTTAGTATTGCCTTAAAACAAAATATGTATTCGTTTGCATTTTTTAGTGATTTAAGGTATTATTGTATTAAGTTATCCATATTTTAGGAGATAATTATGAAAGTTATTTTTTTACAAGATGTAAAAGGTTCGGGCAAAAAAGGGCAAATATTAAATGTAAGTGATGGTTATGCTCGTAATTTCCTTTTTCCAAAAAAATTAGCAGAAATCGCAACTAACAGTGCGGTAAATTCTTTAAATGGGCAGAAAAACGCCGAATTATTCAAAAAAAATACCGAAAAAGAGGCAGCATTTGAACTTAGTAAAAAGATAAAAGGGCTGACTATTGAATTAAAAATAAAAGCCGGCGAAAAAGGCAAGATGTTCGGTTCAATAACTAGCAAAGAAATCGCCGAAATGCTTAATAAACAAGGCTTTGAAATAGATAAAAAGAAAATAATTCTTGAAACCCCAATTAAAAATGTAGGTCAATATAAAATAGAAGTAAAACTATATCAAGATGTTACTACAAATTTTATTGTAAATATTGTTCCGTTTAATTAATTGAATAATTAAATAAAATAACCGCTTGGCGAAACACTAAGCGGTATTTTTATTTAATATTATAATCTATCATCTTGCTTTATTTTATTTTTTATTTACTGCCAAAAAATCTTTCAATTTCTATTTCGGCGTTTTCTATGCTGTCTGAACCATGAATGAGATTTTCTGTTGTATTATTTGCATAATCGCCACGGATTGTACCTTGAATCGCTTCTAACCATTTAGTTGCACCCATTAAATTTCTAATGCCTTGCACTACATTTTCGCCTTCTACAATCATAGCCACTACTGGACCAGACATCATAAATTTTTCTAGTGCTGAATAAAATGGCTTATTAACTAGATGGGCATAATGTTTAGCCAACATTGCTTTATTAAGATTAAGCATTTTTATATCGGTAATTTTAAAGTTTTTTCTTTCAATTCTAGAAATAATTTCGCCTATTAAACGACGCTCGTATGCATCAGGCTTTAACATAACATAAGTTCTTTCCATCTTGCGCTCCTTATATTTATATATAATTGTATTATAAAAGTAAGTTAAATTCAATAGATTTTTAGGTTTTTATAATTTAATTGTAGAAACTGCGTTTAAATTGAGATCCGCCGTATTAACTCCATTTATATAATTATAATAGCCCGCCACCGCTATCATTGCCGCATTATCAGTGCAAAGGCTCATTTGCGGAATAAACAATTTTATATTGCGTTCCTTACAATCTTCTGTAAGTTTTTGCCTTAAATATGAATTTGCAGCAACTCCGCCGGCAACACACATTTTATTAATCTTATATTCTTTACAAGCGCGCATACATTTGTCTATAAGCCCATCAATTGCTTCGGTTTCAAAGGAAGCACAAATATCAGGTAAATTAATTTCTTCGCCTTTTTGCTCCTTGGTGTTAATGTAATTTATAACTGCGGTTTTTAGCCCGCTGTAACTAATATTATAAGAATTTTTTAATTCATTCTTTTTAGTAAAAGTAATATTTGCAGTGCCATTTTTCGCATATTTATCTATTATTGGTCCGCCTGGATATGAAAGCGATAAAGCACGAGCCACTTTGTCAAACGACTCGCCTATTGCATCATCTAGCGTTCCACCAATATATTTATGGTTAATATCATCTTCCAATTTTAGTATAGCAGTATGTCCGCCACTTACTACTAAACAAATGCAAGGTGGTATGAAATCATTATTTCCTATATAGTTTGCGGCTATATGCCCTTTAATATGGCTAACTTTTATAAGCGGAATATTTAATACATAAGAAAGTGCCTTTGCATAACTAACCCCGACAAGCAACGCACCAATAAGCCCAGCCCCATAAGTAACAGCAATTGCGGTAATATCTTTAAGTTTTATATTTGCCAGTTTAACCGCTTCATCAACTACATTAGTAATTGCTAAAATGTGGTTGCGGGAAGCGATTTCTGGAACAACACCACCAAATCTTTTATGAATTTCAATTTGAGACGACACAATGTTAGAAAGCACTTCACGCCCATTTTTTATAACTGCCGCACTTGTTTCATCACAAGAAGTTTCTATACCTAATATTATTATATCTTTTAACTCTGCCACTATCTTAAATCTCCGTTTATTTATTATAATACTAAACTGACTTTTTTAAATACTCAATAATAAAATTTTCTAAATCACCGTCCATTATGCCTTGCACATCGCTAGTCTCGTAATTTGTTCGGTGATCTTTAACCATTGTATACGGACAAAATACATATGATCTAATTTGACTCCCCCATTCAATTTTTTTAAGTTGTCCTTGAATTTGCAATAACTTTTCTTCTTCTTCTCGTTCTTTTAATTCTGTAAGTTTACTAATAAGCATACACATTGCCATCGCCTTATTTTGTAATTGCGACCGTTCGTTTTGACACTGCGCTACTGTATTTGTGGGCAAGTGCGTAATTCTAACTGCACTATCTGTTTTATTAACATTTTGTCCGCCGGCACCACCGCTATGATAAGTATCTATTCGTAAATCTTCGGGTTTTATTTCTATTTGTGTATTTTCAATAATTTCGGGCATAACTTCGACAGATGAAAACGAAGTATGCCTACTGCCACCTGCATCAAATGGAGATATTCTAACTAATCTATGAACACCCTTTTCTGTTTTTAAATAACCATATGCGTATTCGCCGGATACCATAAATGTAACACTTTTAATACCGGCATCTTGTCCGTAAATAATATCCATTAATAACACTGTATAGCCCTTACGCTCGGCGTAACGCGTGTACATTCTATATAACATTTCTGCCCAATCCTGCGCTTCGGTTCCACCTGCACCTGCGTGTAAGGTCATAATTGCATTATTTAAATCATATTTACCGTTAAGTAAAGTTTGTAACCACATTTTACCTAACAAATCTTCTAATTTATTAAATTCTTCGGCAATTTCTAATTGTAGTGCGTTATCTTGTTCGCTTTCACATAAATCAATAAGAACGGCTAAATCCGATGCACTTGCTTTTAGATTTTCTACTGCATGCAACTTATTTTCTATGACTTTAATTTGTTTAGTAATATTTTGTGCGTGTGCTTTATCTTGCCAAAAATTTTCCACTTCTTGAACTTTTTTAAGTTCACTTAATTTATTTTTTAAATTATTTAAGTCAAAGAGAGTCCGAGAGCATTTTTAATTTTTTGTTAATGTCAAATAATTGCTCTCGTCTGTCAGATAATAAAATCATAATTTCTCCTTAAATTTACTAATTATTCGGATTTTCCACAGCAGTTTTTGTATTTTTTGCCACTTCCGCAAGGGCATTGTTCATTTCTTCCAATTTGTTTACTAGATTTTATTGGTCCTGATACTTTTACTGAACTAGCAGGTACCGCAATAGTATTAGATGGAACTATTTTGTGTGGCATTTGCTGTGTGTTTGGACCAAATTGTATGTTTGCTTTTAATAATATAATCGCAAGTGTCTCTCTTATTCGGCTTATCATCTCATCAAACATTTTAAAGCCTTCGCGTTTATACTCTACAACTGGATCGCGTTGTCCGTATTGTTGCAGTACAATTTCACGACTTAATATTGCCATTTCATCTATGTGGTCCATCCAGTTTTTATCAACTACTTTTAACATTATATCGCGTTCAATAGCATCAAAAGGAACACCAAGCACTTTGGCTTCGGAAACTTTTTTATTGTAACCGTTAACTAAGTCATCGGTAATCAAATTTGCTACATCACTAGGTTCAAAACCTTCAATTTTTTCAAGTGTGATAAAATTAGTATCCGGCATATATAACTTTTGTTCAAGTGCTTTATTTAATTCTTCTAAATTCCATTCACTGTAAATTTTATTTGAATCCAAATGACTATACACAATATCTTCAACTAGTTCGGGAATAATATCTAAAATTTGCTGATGAACATCTACACCATCAAGCACTTTATTTCTTTCACCGTAAATTATTTCACGCTGTTTATTCATAACATCATCATATTCCAGCGTATATTTACGGGCTACAAAGTGTTGTTGCTCAATTCGTTTTTGTGCAACTTCAATTTGTCTTGCCATCATTGGTATTTGAAATGGCTCATCATCATCGTGGTTAAATAATTGGGCAAGCGATTTTAGTTTTTCGCCACCAAAAATCCTAGCCAAATCATCTTCAAGCGAAATATAAAATATTGAAGAACCTGGGTCGCCCTGTCTACCGGCACGACCGCGTAACTGATTGTCTATACGCCTACTTTCATGTCTTTCGGTACCTATAATGTGAAGTCCGCCGAGTGCTATTACCTTTTCTTTTTCTAAATCAGTAATAACTTTACACTCTTGTAAAAAGTCTTTAAACTTTATACGGGTTTCTATAACTTGTTCGTTTCCGCCATCATTATACGCTGTTGCCTCGTGAATTATATCTTCGGAAATGAGCATTTCACGCATTTTTTGTTTAGCCAAAAACTCGGGATTACCGCCCAAAAGAATATCCGTACCACGGCCAGCCATATTTGTGGCAATTGTAACTGCTTTATACCTGCCTGCCTGAGCAACAATTTCAGATTCTCTTTCGTGATTTTTAGCATTTAAGACACTGTGTGGAATGCCTTCAAATTTTAATAGTTTAGATAATTCTTCGGATTTTTCAATGGTAATAGTGCCGACAAGTACAGGTTGTCCGTTTTCATATCTTTCTTTTATATCATTAACTATTGCCTTTAATTTGCTATGCCTTGTGGTAAAAATCATATCAGTCATATCGTATCTAATCATTGGCTTATTAGTAGGTATTTCAATAACATCTAAATTATAAATTTTGTTAAATTCGCCCTCTTCTGTTTTTGCGGTACCGGTCATACCGCTTAACTTAGAGTACATTCTAAAATAATTTTGAAATGTAATTGTGGCAATTGTTTTGTTTTCATCTTTTGTTTTAACATTTTCTTTTGCTTCTATCGCTTGGTGCAGACCATCACTATATCGCCTACCCGGCATTAATCTACCAGTAAATTCATCAACAATAATCACTTCTTCATTTTTTACAATATAATCAATATCTCGCTGTCTCATAAAATTTGCAATTAAAGCATTTCTAATATGGTGATCAGTTTCCATATTTTCTACATCAGATAAACTTTCAATTTTATAAAAGCGTTCAGCCAGTGTCATACCTTCATCAGAAAGATGTATTGTGTGCTTTTCTTCATCAATTTCTGTATCTGTTTCTTTTTTTAATGTGCTTACAAATTTCTGTGCAAGAGTATATTGCTCACTTGATTTCATACCTCTGCCACTTATTATTAAAGGCGTGCGGGCCTCATCAATTAAAATGTTATCTACTTCATCTACAATACCAAAGTTAAGCGGTCGTTGTACTTTTTGTTTTTTTTGCAAAACCATATTATCACGCAAATAATCAAAACCATATTCGTTATTTGTGCCGTATGTAATATCTGCCATATAAGCATTACGTTTTTGTTCAGGATTTGTGTTAGGCAGTGTAATACCTACTGTCAACCCTAAAAATGTATAGACTTTTCCCATCCATTCAGCATCACGCCTTGCTAAGTAATCATTAACCGTAACAACATGAACCCCTTTTCCCGTTAATGCATTTAAATAAGCAGGCATAGTTGCAACAAGTGTTTTACCTTCGCCCGTTCGCATTTCAGCAATTCTACCTTGATGAAGTGCAATACCGCCTAGTATTTGCGCATGAAAATGTCTCATATTAAGAACTCTGGCTGATGATTCACGCACAAGAGCATAAGCATCGGGTAGAATATCATTAAGCGTTTCGCCACTAACTAGCCTATCCTTTAAAATATTTGTAGTTTTTTTTAATTCCTCATCACTTTTTAAAGCGTAAACAGATGCTAATGCCTCTACTTTTTCGGCTATAACTTCCAATTTTTTTAAATTTCTACGATTATCTAAATTTGCAAAATATGAAACTAATCCCATTTCTTTCTCCCAGTATTAAACATTAATGATGCTATAAACGATTAAGTATAGCCGATAATATCTCGTTTGTAAACTTTTTTAGACTATCCATAATTAAATTGCGGGCTGGTATCTTAAAAAATATGCCGATTTTTATATTAAAATTTTAACTATATATAAAACAATAAATTGTAATGGATAAAAAATGTAAAACAAATATTTTAAATTTAATTTACCGCGTTTGCCATTATAGAAATATAAAATTGGCAAACTTAAAAGACTAAAACATTGTAATATATTTAACATAAAACTTTGTTCTGGAACTATGGTAACTAAACAAAAGCCTATTGTTATTACACTAAAATATAATGCTTGCTTTAAAAAACTACCTCTATATACATAAAAAATAAGAACACTAAACACACCATAAAAGTAATAGTCAGTAGGTACAGTTATAGTAAATGCAATAACAAAAATTAGAGCACCATAAAAAGCCACAGAATATAAAAGTATGTTTTGTGAACCTATGCTTTTTGGCTCTACTGAATTCGTATTATGATCCGCTTTTGCCTGCTGTAATTTATCATACAAATACATCACCCCAATACTCAATAAAAAAGTGTACATAATGTTTAGCGTAAGACCATCAGGTGCAATTAACAAAAATGGATAAGTTGATATAAGTGCAAAAATTAGCATTCTTAAGGCATACTTTGCCTTGCTATGTGTTTTACTATACCCTTCCGCTACTGCAAATGCAAAAATAGGAAAAGCAAGCCTTCCTATAATTCTAAAAAGTATTATTTCGGAAAAAAACACTAAACCAATATGGTCTATCACCATACTGATTATTCCGATTATTTTTAATATATTAGCGGTTAAAATTTTTCTGTGCATAGCATACTGAAAATCTAACGAATTTCAGGCTCCTTTTGCTCTTCGGAAATTTTTTGTTTAGCCAATTCTTGCATGGATTCATCAATTAATTTTTTTATTTCGTCTGTGAGAATATTTTGAACCAGATTTTTTAGTTTTTTTAATCCGTTTGCAAGTGTTGCTTCGGTAAGAAGTTTGATTTTTTTGTTAAAAAAATCTGCATATAATGATGAATTAACCATTTTTGCAATATCCTCACTATTTACACATAGTTCATAATTTAAATTTTTAATTTTAAATTTTTCATTTAATGTTTGCACTAATTTTTCTATGTATTCGACGGTAATTGCTTTATTGTTATTTTGTAATAAAGTGTAATAAACAATACATGATAGGCTTATAGGAATTTGCTTACTTGTCATAGGCGCCCCCTAGTTATTTTTTGTATAATGTGCACAATTAATTTATAATGTGCCACCATATATTTTATATAATATATAATCTAATTGAAAAAAGCAAATGTTTAACCAAATTTTTCGGTTACAGGTGCATCATAAACAATTTCCTTAGCGGTATGCGCCACGGTTAATACATATATTGCTTTTGCGCCACCATTAACCAAGACTTTTGAACATTCCTTAACCGTTGTACCAGTAGTATAAATATCATCAATAAGCAGTATGTTTTTCCCTTTAATTCTTTTTTTATCAATTACTTTAAAAGCACCTGCTAAATTTTCCGCACGATTTTTACCTGATTGTTTTGCTTGTGGCAAAGTTTCTTTTATTCTTATCAGCACCTTGTCTAGTACCGGTATAGAAATATGTTTGGTAAAATCTAGTGCAAGCAAATCTGCCTGATTGTAACCCCTTTGTTTAAGCCTTTTGTCTGCAAGTGGAACTGCTATACATACATCACAATTAAATCCATTTAAAATATATTCATCTGCCAAGTATGCCGATAGAGCATAAGATAAATACCGCGCATCAGCATATTTAAATTTATGTATAATCTGCTTTATTTGTTCTTCGTAAATAAAAGGAGCGCGAGCATATTCATAATCACAAGGAACGCCTTTACAGTCAAGACAATATTGGGAAGCGCCATAAACTGGGTGTCCGCAACGAGTACACACTTTGCCGGTATTCAAAGGTAAAGTTTTCAGGCATTTTTCGCAAGTGGAGTGCTTATCTGTACTATCAATTTCTGCACCGCAAAATATGCATTTAATGTGTGGAGGAAACAACATTTTTTTACACAACTCAATAATTTCTTTAAACTTTTGCATAATTTATCCTTATGAGTACAATTCTGCTACATTTTTTTGTTGTTCAATTAAAAACTGTTTTAACATACTGTAACGTGTTGCAGTATAATTGTTATCAACCATTCGTTTAATATTATATTTTGTGCCTACCAGCATTACTAGCCTTTTGGCTCTCGTAACTGCTGTATATAGTAAATTACGCGTAAAAATTAAATTTGTACCCGCTATAACTGGCATTACAACCGCATCAAATTCACTACCTTGACTTTTATGTACCGTAATCGCATAGGAAAGTATAAGTTGATTAAGTTCGTTTTTGGGGTATACAGACACTCTGTCATCTTCAAACTTTACGGTAATTTCGCCGGTTTGTCTATTGATTGCTTTAATAATTCCTATATCACCATTAAACACACCAGTACCATTTTCTATTGTGCCATTTGATAATATTTTTTGCCATTCCCGTTGATAGTTATTTGCAATTTGCATTACTTTATCGTTTAGCCTATAAATTGTTTTATCATATTCAATCTCGGGTTTAGAAAGTGTGGGTGGATTTAAATAGTTTTGTAATTGACTATTTAAATTGTTTGCTCCGCACGAGCCCATTTTTAAGCCTGTTAAAACCTGCACCTTAGATGAAGAAATATTTAAATATTGCGGAAGCCTTGTAACAACAAGATCTACAATAGTTCGCATTGTTTCTTGTAAATCTGATTTATTTTCAAAGAAAAAATCACTGCCAGAATTTTCAAGTATTGGCATTTGCCCTTTGTTGATAGCGTGTGCGTTAAGCACAATAAAACTGTTTTCGCTTTGCCTATAAATATGAGTTAAACTAACATATGGAATAATTTCGGATTTTAAAATATCATCTAAAACATTACCCGCACCCACAGAGGGCAGTTGATTTTTATCGCCGACTAGAATTAATTTTGTATCACTGTTAAGGGCTTTTAGTAAATAATTCATAAGTTGTACATCTACCATTGATACTTCATCAACAACAACAGCATCTACGGGTAATTTGTTAAATTCGTTGTACGCAAACATATTACTGTTATTTCGGTAGTCCATACCTAACGCACGGTGTATTGTACTTGCTTCTACTTGCGCAGATTCAGAAAGTCGTTTTGCTGCTCTACCTGTTGGTGCAAGTAACATAACTTTTTTACCACGTGAAGATAGTATTTGAATAATACATTTTATAATTGTAGTTTTGCCCGTTCCAGGACCGCCCGTTATAACGCTTACACCTTCCTCAGTAGCAAGTTCAATAGCAGTGCGTTGGTCTTTGTGTAATTTTATTTTGTTTACGCGTTCATATTCATCAATATCTGCTTTTAAATCTGCGTGAATAGGCTGACTAAGCGATTTTATTAGATTTAATTTTTGTGCAACTGCTCGTTCAATGTTATAAAATTTTGAATACATAATTACTATTTGCTTTTTATATTCAAATATTTTTACACCATTGTCAAGCATTAATTTGTTTAAAACATCTTCAATAATTTCTTTGTGGTTTTCTATATCAATTCTTAATAACTCTGCAAGGCTATTAAATAATTCATTTTTCGGTAGATACGTGTTGCCATTTCTATCCGCTGTTTCGGTCAAACAGTATAAAACTCCGGCACGCATTCTAAACGGACTGTCTTCGTTAATCCCCATATTGCGAGCAATTTTATCTGCGGTAATAAAGCCAACGCCATCTACATCTTCCAATAGTCTGTAAGGATTTTCAGAAACAAGTTCTTCGGTTTTAAGACCATAATGTTCATAAATTTTTACTGCTAAATTAGTGCTTATATTATATTTTTGCAAAAACATTACCGCTTTCTGCATTTTTTTAATATCCAAAAAAGCACTTGCTATAAGTGTGGCTTTATTTTTACTAACACCTCTTACTTCGGCAAGTTTTGCTGGATTGTATTCCATTATATCTAATGTATCCAATCCAAATTTATTTACAATAGCATTTGCCGTGGCTTCACCTACGCCTTTTATTAGTCCGCTAGAAAGATATTTTTTTATACCTTCTGTACTGTCGGGTGGTAACATTTGAACGGATTTTACGCTAAATTGTTGCCCATATTTAACGTTTTGTATATAATCACCTACAAGTTCTACACGTTCGCCAATATTTGCCGATGGAAAATTGCCAACAGCACAAATAAGTTCACCCTTGCAATCAATATCTACAACAGTGTAATTATTTTCATCATTTCTAAATACTACACTTTCAATTGTGCCTAAAATTATCATAGTTTATTTTATAATGTTTTACTTCTTTAAGCAAGCGTTTTAATAAAACGAAAATTTAAAAAAATCTTGTCATCAGCAAACATTTATTTATAATTCGTTAAGTTTTTCCAGTAAATAATCTGGATCTATTCCGTGTACATTAGCCGCCTCTTCTATTGTTTCAAATTCGTGTATAGGACAACCTAAACAATGCATGCCAAATCCCATAAGTATATAGCGAGCCGATTCTTTAATTTTTAATACATCATCTAATTTCATATCCTTAGTGATTATTTTTTTATTTTCTATTTTCTTTTTCATTTTAGTTCTCCATTTAATCTAGTAATCTGCCACATTTATGACAATAAAACTCATCAACTGTTACTTTTGCACCACAATTTTTGCACAAAAACACCTCATTTTGTACAGACTGCTCACCTTTTACAGCATCGCTTAATAAATTGCCAAACACTCTGTCAAATTCTTCTTGTACCACATTTTCATTTCTCGGCATTTGAGCATTTTTTTGTGCAAAATTGCCACATTGTATTGCTTGTTTGGTAGGCGATACTAAAATATCGTTATCATTATAATTTTGTGCATTTAAATTATTATTTATTTGTTGTAACTGTGATTCTGCCTTTTCGCGCGTATCATAGTAGTCTACATAATTTTCTGCTGAATTTTGTGTTTCTTCGCCAAGAATATATTCACTTTTTTCAAAATTTACAATATTATTTGCGGAATTAGAATTTAGAGATTCTTTAATACGTTTTGGCAAATCTAAATCATAAATTTTAATATCTGACACTCTTATGCCATATTCCGACATTTTTTTGTCAATAATTGCGGTCATGCGCACACAAATATCTTGCGAATGGTGGCGCAATTCTTCTATTGCTTTATTTTCGCGCTCTAATAATCGCATTAATGCAACCGTCACCCATTCATTTACATAATCGCTGGCTTGACCGTTTTTAATACGAGGCAAAACAAGCAATAAAGTATTAACAAATTTTTCTGGATCTTCAATTTGAAATGTAAAACTTCCCTCAATTCCAAAATTTACTGTTTTAAATTCTTTATCTTTAACTGTTGCTTTTAAATTTGTGCGCATTGGCTCATTGCTAAACTGGCATAAATTAACATAATAAATGTCTGCTGGAAATTTAAGTTTATAGTTTTTATGTTTTTTAATTCTGCCGTTTAAGTTTATGCGTCTGTCAGTGTATGGCAATGTGGATATTTTTAACTTATGTTCTCCATAAGAAAAAACATCAGTAACTTTTTGCCTACAAATAACAACTGCCGAGTAACCTTTATCTACACTTAAACGATTGCCTATTTCTATTTTGTCCTGCCTAAGTTTTACAGGTATAACAAGTTCATTTCGCTTTTTTGCTTCCAGCAAAATTGAACCAGAAAAAAATCTAAATAAACTTTTTAAAAATCCCATATTTATCTCCAAAATTACTATATAAAATTATAGCACAGGGATTTAAGTTTATCAACATAAAATACATAGCCATGTCATATATTTTCTGTGTAAGAAGATTTATGTGGGGGAAAATATGAGAAAAATAACTGATTATTTAGGAAAACCGCTTATTAGCATATGTGAAAGCAAAATTTCTGGTACAATCAAAAATGTTATACTTGACGAAAACTTTCAATATGCAAAATGGCTGGTTGTATTTGATGAAAATGAGATAGTAGATGAAAAAGTAATTGCATTAACCGATATTTATAGTGTTGGTGAGCATGCTATAATGGCAAAAAATGAAGGCTGTTTAAGTCCACTTTCTAATTATGATAATGTACTAAAACAAAATAATCCAATAAATAAGGCTGTGTATACTTTGCTTGGCAAAGAACTTGGCTATATAAAAGATGTTACCATTGATGAGCACAATAAAATTATTGATTTCGTACTAGATGATAAAACGAGTATTAATACAAAATCAATTCTATCACAAAGCGACAATTTAATAATTTTAAAAGACCCTTCAATAAAATTTAGATTATCCACATTAAATACAAAAATGCCAGAAACTAAGGAATCATACAAGAATATAAAAGTTTGGGCTATGGAAGAGTTTGCCGAAAATGAAGGCACAATGCCTAATGAAAATACAGAAGAAATTGCAAGCGAAAATGATGATATTACTAATCCGCCTATTCATATGCCCGAGCGAAAAGTTAAAGCATATGAATTAGAAAAAGTATTACCGGGCAAAGCGGTGGCAAGTTCGGCATTTTTAATAGGTAGAAAAGTAGGAAAAAATATTGAAAGTTCAGCAGGTATTATCGTAGTAAAAAAAGGAACAGTTATAACTCAAAAAATAATACTTAGTGCTCATAAAAATAACAGATTAAAAGAACTTGCTATGAATTCTTTTATTGAGCATGCTTAATATAACTTAATTTTTTAAATAAAATCGCCCAAAATTTTGGACGATTTTATTTTATTTCTTTTTAAGGTTTTCCATTGCACTTGCCAATTGATCTAGCGTTGAACTTAAATCAATATCATCTTCAATTTTTGCCTTAGGTTTTCTGCCACGTTTTTTTGGAACTGATAGGTCTGTTTCTGTTGTATTCGAAATGTTTTCTTCTTTCGCATACACTACACTTTCCGGCATTTCGTTACTAATTTCAATATTTTCTTCTATCGGGCTTTCAAGCACTTCTTCTAATTCTAAATTGCTTGAAAGCATTTCTTTTAAACCTTTATGCGTATTTTCGGCATGAACTGTATCAATGGATTGATTAATTTGTTTATTTTGTACTTCATAACTTGCATTTTCTTCTTTAATTTTAGCAATTTCTGCAAGTATACGCTCCTTCTCTTCTGCATATTGTTTAATTAATTCATCGCTCTCATCTTTTACTATATCCGCCTCGGGTACATAAATTGCTTCTGGTTTAAATGCCGAGGTATTCTGCTCTAATGGAATACTTGGATTTTCTATTTTATTAATTTTTTCATTAGCCGTCAAATTTGTATTGGCGGCAAAAGGCTTAACTTCGCCGCCTAAATTAAAATTTGTTGGGGGTGCTCCATTATCTTTATGCTTTGTGGGTGTGTTTCTAAGTTTAGTTAAAAAATCTTCATCAACACTTGATAATAAATTTTTTTCGGATATTTGTGGTATATGTTTTTTCTCGGTATAATGTGAATTATATTCTTCTTGATCAGGTTTTGTTTTAAATTTTTTACTTCGTTTACTATCATTGTTTGTATTAATTAATGTCTCAATTACATTTTCATCAATACCACTTAACCCGCGCGCCGAATGGTCAATGTTGCGCTGGAACATTGCAAAATCTCCCAACATATTTTTATAAGTTTCTATTCCTTTAATACTAATAATTGTGGCAAAAATGCCACCTAAAATAATTAGTAGTATAGGTGCTAACAACAAACTATATAATACTTCGGCGAAAGCAGTTGCCGGATCAGTTTTTGCCAGTCCTAATAATAATATTAATATACTAGAAAACAGCGTAAACGAAAGTAAAATTTTTGTGTAATAACTTGCCTTATTAAACATAATAGCCTTATTAACGCAACCATCAAAACTTAAATATATGCTTGGTGCAGCATCTTTGCGCTCTAAATATTCGTTCCATTTATAACCAAATTCCTTAGGCGCATGTCTAATTATGTTATTTAAAATCGGCAACGAATTGTTTTTCATAATTGGATATCTATAAAAATATTTATTCAACTTGGTTAAAGCACGATCTGTGCGCGCCTCAAATGATATGCACAGCATAACAAAAAAATAAACTGCCATGACAATTATAATAAATGCCACAATTGCAAATATCAAATCAATTGTTACATACTGCGCTATCTGCCTTACAAATGTCATTACAGTGGCGTAATAAGTAAGCATTAAAGATGTATATGTCATATTGTATTACCTCCCAATTTTTTTAACCTTATAACAATTATATTATACCATAAGCATTTTGAAGTGTAAACAAAATAAACGGTTCTTCATTGTATTAATATATTAAAAAGATATAAAAATAAGTGTTTTATTGTAAAATTGTATATTATTATATTATTTTTTTAATAAAAATTAACAATTTTTTTATTATTAATATGTTTTGTCCCATTTTATTATTAGTTATATTAAAAGACTTTAATCAACTTATTAAAAACAAAAGAATAAATATAGGCGGATTTTACTGAAATATTAAGCGCTTCGCTTGTTGCCTGAGCATAAATATTTAATTGGGTGAAATAAATTTTTGCAAGGTCTTCAAAAGAGTTAACGCGAGTGGTTTTATAATCTACAATTATTGCCGAGTTATCTTTAATAATTATTAAATCTACCACACCTTGAATAAGTATGCGGTCAGATAATGTGCTTGTTTGGTCAATTTGGTTGTGAGGTACGTACATTAAAAATGGTTGCTCTTTATATATTTTGTCTGCTGATTTTATCAACTTTATAATATTTTGTTTACATTTGTTAATTTCGTTTATATCTATAAAATTACTATCTTCTTTTGTTATAATTTTACGCTGTACAAAATTATCAATCGTTTCATTTGTGTTTTCTAAATCTGCATATTGCATAATTTTGTGATATGTTGTGCCTTTTAAGGCCGAAATAGATTTATTATCTTCCGCAAACGATACATGTCCTGTATAATAAACATCACTATCGTGTTCACTACTTAGAGCGGTAACCGTGTTTTTTAATGGTGTTTTAGTGCTAACTAAACTTGAATATTCATAATCAAAAGTACGCTTTATTTCGTTTAAATATGTAAAATCGGGTGCATTAAAAATAACATTTTTTTCAGAACTTAAACTATGCTGTATTATAATTTCATCGCTAAAAGTTTCAGCAGTGATATAGCCATCTTCAATTTTTGAACCATCTATTTCACTAAAATTGTATTTTTCGTTTTTACTTAATAAGATTTGTCGTTTTTGTGCATCGGTTAGTCCTTTTAAAATCCAATCTAAATAACATTTTATATTCGCATCGCTTTTTTTAGATTTGTTTAAATCTAAACTGCCAACAATAATTAAGTGATTTTTTGCACGCGTAAGAGCAACATATAAAATCCGCATTTCTTCTTTAATCATATCTTGCTTTAATGCAATTTCACATGCCTTTCGGGCAAGTGTTACAGAAGTAAATCTATTTTGTATATCAAAATTTTTAAGCCCCAATCCATATTTTTTGTGTAAAATTATGGGTGCTTTTAAAGATTCATAATTAAATCCTTTTCCCATACCGCACACAAAAACAATAGGAAATTCTAGCCCTTTACTTTTATGCATTGTAAGTACTCGCACTGTGTTTAAATTTTCGCCGAGCGCGGAATTAATTTTAATATCATAATTTTCACTGTATTCAATGTATTTTGGCAAATCACGGTTATATTTTTTTCCTATAAAACTATTAACAAATAAATTAATGTTTATCGTGCGTTCTTCGCCAGCTGGTAAAGCACAGCATAAATTAATAAAAGATGTTTCGCTTACTATGTTTTTTAGCAACTCATATATAGTTTGATATTTAAGTCTATTGCGATAGTTATCAATAGTCGCATAAAATGCTTTTAACTTTTGTGAAAGATTATCATTTTTATTTTTCACATACCATTCACATGCATCGTAATAATGCGATTTTGCACTATCAATATTAATTAAATCAAATTCCCGGCGAATTGTTGCCATTTCATCATCTGTAAAATTAAAAATTAACGACCGCATTACACTAGCAAGCGGTACGTCTTGTTTATAATTATTAATTAGATATAAAAGTGAATTTAAAAATTTCACTTCCATTGAATCAAAAATGTTTTCTTTATAATCAGCACTTACGGGTATATTGTAACGCGATAATTCTTTACAAATTTTTTGCATATATGCACCAGCGGAACGCATCAAAATTACCATATCACTATATTTTGTCTGTCTAAACGTACCATTACCACGCTTGTCAATAACATAAATATTACTTGATTTTAATTTTACAATTTCGCTTGCAATAATATTACCTTCAAGTATTGCCAAATCAATATTTTCTGACACTTCTTCGTGTGCAGTTAAATCATAAACACTATTTATATTAGCCTGCGAATTTTCTTTTGGTTTCTTATCAATAAGTTTTAAAGATACTACCGGATAATCTGTGTTTTTATAGTTTGCGCCACTAATAAATAGTGCATTTTGGGCGTAATTCACGCTGGCGGTTTCGTAAGTCATAATTTTCCGAAATATACTATTTACAAACCAAAGAATATATTTATTGCTTCTAAAATTGTGATTTAAATCTATTTTTTTATTAACACTGCTAAAAGTTTTATATTCAACATATTTTTGTGCGAATATTTCTGGGTCACATTGTCTAAACCCATATATACTTTGCTTAACATCGCCCACCATAAATAAATTATTTTCATTTGCTAATAAATTAATAATTTCTTCCTGTACATCGTTTATATCTTGATATTCATCAATAAAAATATATTTATATTTTTTATGTAAACTTTGTACGATATTTGGATTTTTTAAAATAACAAGAGCAAAATGTTCTAAATCATTAAAATCCAAAACACTGTCAGCACTTTTTAATTTGCTATAAATTTCTTTAAAACTTAATACAATTTCAGCGAGTTTTTTTTCAAATGAATAAGCGTGAACTAAATTTTCTTTGATCTCCGCAAAATTAATACAATTTAAACAGATATTTTCGCAACACTTGCTGTATGTTTTTTTAAATTTTTCGCTTGTTGCCCGCACTTTTTCTTTTAAATTATCACCGATAGAACCCGCTTCAAACTTTTCGCTGGAAATAGAAGGAAATCTCACTTTTTCTTTTAAAAAGTTGAATAAATTTTCATAAGTATTTTGTATTAATATTTGTTTGATTAATCCGAGTTCACTTACCAATGGGACATTTAGCTTTTCATAACTTTTATTAATAGTTTCAGTAATAAGCGTTGTTAATTCTTTTTCGGCAACTGATAGTGTTTTTACAATTTCCCGAACAATTAATTTCGCATTGATGTTTTTTTCTAAATTAGGTTCATATCCTACTATTGCAATATTTTTTAACCAGTTTTCAGCACTGCTTTGTGAATTAATAAAATTATAAATTTGCAGTATGATTTCTCTAAATTTTTTATCATTTCTCTTAGTATTAAAACTTTCTGCAATTTCATTAAAAATTAAATCTTCTTTTTTTGAATAAATGTTAAATACTTTGTTTAGAGCCTGATTTTTTAAATACTCCGATTCACTTTCATCGATAACACTAAACGAGGGGTCAATACCTATTTCATAAAAATTTGTCCTAATGAGTTTTTGGCAAAAACTATGTAGTGTGCTTATATCCGCTAATTCTATATTTTCAATTTGCGATTTAATTTTTACATTTGTAGTTGCCACTTCTTCTAAATTCTCTTGTAATTTAATTCGCATTTCTTCGGCGGCAACATTTGTAAAAGTAACTGCCAAAATTTCACTTATATCTGCTTCATCATTTTCAATTAAGTGCTTTATTCGCTCAATCATTACAGTAGTTTTACCACTTCCCGCAGATGCTGATACTAGTAGATTACAATTTCTAGCATTTATTACTTGTTGTTGCTGGTCAGTCCAAATAGGTTCTTTTTTAATCATTTCCATCTGCATTGCCCTCCGTATCAAAGTCTCTCACAGATTTTAAAACTCGCGTTTTATTTCCCGCTAGCGTATCAAATTTACATACACCTAAATAATCACAATGTTCGCAAGCAGTGTGATCACCCTGTTCATAGGGGCTACAATCAATATACCCTGAATTAATTTTTTCAAGCGCCAGTAGCATTAATTTTTCAGTATAACCAAGTAAAATTTCAATCCTTTCTTTTGTCACAATAAAATTACTTTTACGGCTGAGTTCGTAAACATTATTATTTCTATTATCCGTGCTTGTTTTAATTGAAAAAGGCGCAATATCACTTTTTGGGTGGTCAAAATCTACTCGCTTATCCATTGCACATAAAATTTCAATATTATCTTCCGAAATTCCCATCAATTTGTAAATTTCATAAGGGCTTGTTGATTTATAATCATTAAATTCGTTATGTATAGGCAAATAATAAGCCCCCGCCGGTTTGTAGCCAAACTCTTTGATAAGTACATACAAATAAACAAGTAATTGTAGTTTTAGACCGTAATAAATTTCGCTATATTTAATATCGCACTTACCAGTTTTGTAATCAATTACCCTGACATAATCATTGTATTTATCCACCCTATCAATTACTCCTACGAGTTTGATTTGTAAATTGCCACTTGTTAATGCATTTGTGGTAAACTTTTTTTCGGTTGCGATTACTTTAAATGCCGAATTAGCATTTTGATAATTTATTGCGGAGCAAAGTCTGACTGCTTCTTCCTTTAAACTTGTAATAATACCACGGTTTTTATCGTCATTAATTAATGTTATATATTCTTCACGTGATAAAATAGCATTTATTATATTTTGACTTAAAGTTTTGCATTTTATATTGTCAATATATTCACCCTTAGTTGTACTAACAAATATTTCGGCTGTTTTGTGTAGTAAGTTGCCCGCATCAACAGCATTAATCCCACTAATCATACGTTTTTTAAGTTTTAATCCATAATCCATAAAATGTTTAAAGGGACATTCAAAAAATGTTTCTATTTGACTAACTTTTGTATACTGCTTCTTAAATAAAAGATCTCGTGCTTTTTCAATATTTGTTGTTTGATTTTGATAATTCAAATTGTGTTCTATTTGTTTTAAAGAATTCGGTTTCTGCGCTAACAAATAATAAAGCGCAGTGTACGCTTTTAAACTTGGATAATCTTGAAAATTTTTATACGCACGCATTGCTCTTGATAATTCATCAAGTGCTACATTTTTGCTACTAAAATATGTGGCATACTGCTTTGCCTCTGAATTTTCATCAATATCAATACTGTGCATAATTTCTTTATCGTAATTTGAAATTGGTAAATCTTTGCCTTTATAAGTAAATAATTTTTTAATGCCTTTAATAAGTAATGATGGTTTTGCTTTTTCTCCATTTTCCAATAAATTAGAGTACGATACAAACAATTTTTTTTGTGGCAAACACAAAATTTGATGAATTTTAAAGCGCTGTCGTGAATTTACATATTTTACACTTGGTTCAAGTTTAGTAATATGTTGTAATTCATTGTCATTTATTATGCCACAATCCTCTTTAAGTAACGGCACCTGATTTAAATTACACCCCGCAACAAAAATATAAGCACATTCTTCTGGCATACTTATTGAAATATCGCCAACAAAAACCGAGTCAATAGCGACTGGAATTAATGATATTTTTGATGAATTAAGCCCCATATTAAATATTGCATAAACCTCATCAAGTGATATTGTAGTAGTGCCTAAAATTTCGGCAAGTTCAGTAAAAATAATCTGCAATTTTTGTAGCACTTGCTCGGTGGTTTTTTGCTCCGTAATGTTATGTGAAGTGTTATAAATATTACATAAAGCGTTTATTTTATCTGGCACATTGCAATCTGTCATAAACTGATTTAAAACAGTTACAAAATCCATCGCATTGAATTCTGTTTTAAATTGAACATATAAAGGTTTTATACAATTTATAAATCTTTTACGCACATTTTCGGCAATATTAAAACCTGAATTTTTTACACCTAATTTAAATAAATCAAAAAATTTATTGTGGTCAATACCGTATTCCAAACAATAATTTTCAAAATAATCTTGTTCTTCGGTTGTTAGCCCAAAAAAATAATTTTTTACAAATGTCATAACATCAGAGTACTTTAAATCGTTTTTAATAATGTCTAAAACACTAAGTAAAAAGCGTGAGAGTTCGTGGTTTGCTAAATTTTCTTGATTGTCTAAAAAATATGGAATATCAAATTTTTTAAATACTTCTTTTATAATTTTATCATATTTGTTAAACGCACCAGTTAATATAGCGACATCTTTATAACGAATGCCTTGGTTAACAATAAAATCACGAATGTTCCGCGCCATGTATGTAACTTCATCTAAAATATCATTTGCTTCATAAATGTTAATGGCTCCATAAACAAGATCAAACTTTTTAAACGGATAAGCGTACAAATTATTAGATAAATGTTTAAAAGGAGTATTTAATAACGAATTAAATTTTTGTATGCCTACGGACTGCTCCAATTTGTTTGCAAGCCTGTAAATATTATTAAAAACATTGCTATTAATTGTATCTTTGTTGTTTTTTTGTTCATCAAAGCAAGTAATGCTAAAACTTTTAGCATATTTCATAAGGTTTTCTATAAGTCTATAATCTTGTGGCGCAAAACTGTCAAATTCCGCCATATAAATGTGGGATTGATTAATGATTGTGCTATTAGATACCGCGTTTATAAAAGCGTTAAATTTTGCTGAATGGTCGGAATATTTTTGTTCTAATTCTTTTTCGTAATCCGCATATATTAAATAAATATCTTCAAGTTTTAATTTTAATGCCGTGTCACTTGTATTATTAATTACATTTAATAAATCTAATGCGGAAATATCACTGCGCATTAATGCAACCATATTTTCAAATAACGACTGGGCAAATCCAACATTGTGAACTGCTTTTTTAAAACATTTTAATTCACTAACATGCGATAAAATTATTTTACGCACTAGCATTAAAGCACCGCTATCTGTTAGATATTTTTGCGTACTATCATTTAAAACGGCATTGCATAGCCTAGAAACCGTTAGCACCTCTATATTAAAAACCGCTGTTTTACAGAGCGTTGACATTACTTTTTTTTCGGCAACAAGCGTAAAACGGTCAGGAACGACCAAAATATGATGTTCATTATTTACTAATTCATCACTACATAAATTTTGTATTAATTTGTTGGTACACGCCCGCAAATTATCAGACAATATTATATTTATTGGCATGATTTTCTCCTAATATATAATATCATTTATACCATTAAAAAACAAACAAAATAATTGTTTGTTTTTTAATGGTATAATTTAAAATTGATTAGTAATATTTATTATTCAATTTCAATTATGTTTTCTTTGCTGTTTTTTTGATGTCGGTATGCATCTTGTCCGTTTTGGGTTATTACATAGTATTCTTCACAGGTTAATTTGTTACCTTCTACTTCTGTTATTTTTATTTCATTGTAGTCGCTGTCAATATTTAAACTATGTTTTTCATCAATATTTATAATTAAATTAAATTTTGTCGGCTCCATTCTTACAGCAATATATTTTTTATTACTATATATATAACTATTAATTGTGCCTTTAATAAATATTAATAAATTGTCATCAACGTATTTTATATCACACTTAATAGGTACACCATCTTTATTTGTAAGCACATAAGAAACAAAATCATTAGCATCATTAAGTTCATTTTTACCGCCACCAGAGGCTAGCACTTCTTTATTATTGTTAATAATATTTAAGTTTGCTTTTTTCATTTCTTTAAATTCGCATTCAAATATTTCTGTAAGGGTATTTAAATCCTCAACTTTATATTTTTTCAAGTATGAATTTATTTTTGATACAACATTAGTTTTTTTATTAAAACCTTCGCTGATTAAGTCTTGAAAAGTATTTAGTGCTTTTATGTATGCAAGTCCATTATAGTTAGATTTCGCATCAGTTATTCTCATATAAATCCTTTTCCCCCTTTGACTAACCCTTAAATCATATTAACAAAAATAACACATTATGTCAACCATTTAATTTATTAGCAATATAGACAAGCAAAAAAACCGCCTACATTTTGTAAACGGAATTTTATAATTTTTAATTTTAGATAATAATTAATTTCGCTTTTTCGTTAAAAACGGAATAATTATTTCATTTCTGCAACTGCACCTGCTTCTTTTAATTTTTCTACCATTAATTTTGCATCAGCGGTTGGAACGTTATCTTTAACTGTTGATGGAGCACTATCAACAACTGCCTTTGCTTCTGAAAGTCCCAGACCAGTTATTTCTCTAACTGCCTTAATAACGGCAATTTTGTTTGGTCCAACTTCTTTTAATGCAATAGTAAATTCTGTTTTTTCCTCAACGACAGTTGTGGCTACTGCTACATTTGCTACTGGGGCTGCAACCGAAGTGGTTGCACTAACTCCAAATTCTGTTTCTAGTGCTTTTACTAATTCGCTTACCTCTAATAAAGTAAGACTTTTGATTTCTGCTACGATACTTTTAATATCCATATTATTTCTCCTTATTAATTTATTAATTTTTTTGTGTAATAGCATCTAATGTTCTTGCTAATTGTGAAATTGGCGCAGTTAACACACCAAGTAATTGCGCAATAAGTGTTTCCCTTGATGGAAGTGTTGCTAACACATTTAATTGCTTTTCATCAGCAAATACACCATTTAGTAAGCCAAATTTAACTTTTAGTTTTTCAACAGTTTTGGCGGTATCGCTAATTGTTTTAGGCGCGGCTACTTCATCAGTATAACCGAACGCAACGGAAGTGTTACCTTCAAACTTGTTTTCAAAGCCTTTAATGTTAAGTTCTTCAAGCGCTTTTGCTATTAGTCTGTTTTTATAAACCTTATAATCAACTCCTGCTTTTCGGCAAGAAACTCTAAGTGCAGTATCTTGTAATACATTTATACCGCTATAATCTGCAAAAACAATTGATTTTGAAGATTTGATTTTTTGCTTAATCTCTTCAACAACTTGTTTTTTCTTTTCTAATTCAGCTGACATTGTTTACCTCCTTATAAAATTGTTATTCAAAAAATAAACCCTTAAAGCCGAAATAACTTTAAAGGCGGTAAACCACTATCAAACTTACCTCGGCAAGCGTGCGTAATGCACTTTAAATCATTTATAAAAATGAAACTTGCTGTCTACAGCAGAATTTATTTAATTGACTTGTATAGTTTAACTAAAATTATAGTAATTGTCAATACTTTTTACTGTTTATTTTTTTACATTTAAAAACACCCTTACGGGCGTTTTTAAATTTTTTAATTATATTGCAGCCTTATAACCAACTTTAATACCAGGTCCCATTGTTGTGGTAATGGTAACACTCTTTAAATACTGACCTTTTGATGTTTGTGGTTTAGCTTTAATAATAGCCTGTATTAAAACTTCAAAGTTCTCTTGTAATTTTTCTAAGCCAAAAGAAACTTTTCCAAATACTACATGTAAATTGTTTGTCTTATCAAGTCTATATTCAACTTTACCAGCCTTAACATCTTTAATAGCCTTTGCAACATCAGTAGTAACTGTTCCACTCTTAGGATTGGGCATAAGTCCCTTAGGTCCTAAAATCTTTGCTATACGACCTACAACTCCCATCATATCGGGAGTAGTAATACATACATCAAAGTCAAGCCAATTTTGGTTTTGTATTTTTGCAATAATATCATCTGATCCTACTATATCTGCACCCGCTTTGGTTGCTTCATCAGCCTTATCACCTTTTGCAATAACTAGTACACGAACAGTTTTACCTGTCCCGTTAGGAAGTACAACAACGCCACGAACCTGTTGGTCAGCCAACCTAGAATCTACACCCATTCTGGCATGTAATTCAAGTGATTCATCAAATTTTGCTTTTGCAGTCTTTAAAGCAAGTTCTATTGCTTCCTTAGGCTCATAAGATTTTGTCCTGTCAATAAGTTTTACGCTTTCTAAATATTTCTTTCCCATAAATCCTCCTTGTGGTTATAACGAACTATGTTCTCCCACTTAATCAATAACGGTAACACCCATACTTCGGGCTGTACCAGCAATCATAGAAACAGCTGCATCAAGTGTTGCTGCGTTTAAATCTTGCATTTTGGTTTTTGCAATTTCTTCGAGTTGAGTGCGTGTAATTTTTCCAACTTTATCTTTATTGGATACTTTTGAACCGCTTTCAATATTGCAAGCTTTTTTAATAAGAACTACTGCTGGTGGTGATTTTAGAATAAATGTAAATGAACGGTCTTGATAAATCGTAATAACAACGGGGATTATAAGTCCAGCCATTGAAGCCGTTTTTTCATTAAATTCCTTAGTAAATCCCGGAATGTTTATACCGTGGGGCCCAAGTGTAGAACCTACTGGTGGTGCGGGAGTTGCTTTTCCTGCCGGCAATTGCAGTTTTACTACTGCGGTAATTTTTTTAGCCATAATTATGTTCCTCCTGCCTAGTGGCATTATGTGGTTTTGCGAAATGCATATAAAATTTTACATTTCTCCCACTATATTTTTAACGGAATAACCCGATAAAAAGCATATATGATTTTTTTATATTTTTTTAATTTGCATGTATTCAAGGTCAACAGGTGTAATTCTTTCGAACATAGAAACATTGACTTTGCATTTTTGAAGAGCAGGGTCTACCCTTACAACATCGCCGATGAAACCTTTTAGTGGTCCATCAATGATTTCTACTTTATCGCCAATACTTAAATCGATATCAACTTTAATTTGTTCAAGTTTAAGATTTCTAATTTCGTCATCATTAAGTTCTAATGGTCTACCTTTTGGCCCAACAAAGCCAGTAACACCACGTGTACGAGTGATAGTATGCCATAAGTCATCACCATATATCATTTTAATTAATATATAGCATGGTAGCATTTTATGCTGTACAAGTTTGCGTTTTCCGTTTTTTTCTTCAATAACATCTTCCATTGGAATAGTAACTTCAAAAATTCTATCTTGGAGACTGTTTTTTTCTACAACTTTCTCCAAATTATCTTTTGCTAAGTTCTCATATCCCGTAAAAGTGTGCAAAACATACCATTTTGCTTCTGTATCCATTCTTTTTTCCATATCAAAAGAAGGCTTTTAAGCCCGTCCCCCTTTTTTAATTCAAAACCTGTGATAGTAAATTGTATAAAGCAGAGAATGCCCAGTCAATAAAGAAAACGGCAATAGTAAAAAATAATGTTACAGCAATAACCGCACCAGTTTGCTTTACAACCGTAGAAAATTTAGGCCAAGATACTTTTTTTAGTTCCGAACCAATTTCTTTGATTTTGATTAAAATCTTATTGGGCTTTTTAGGCTTAGATTCAACGTTATTAGCCATAATAATTTTGCCCTCCTGTGTTATTTTGTTTCTTTATGCAGAGTGTGTTTTTTGCAAAACGCACAATATTTACTAAGTTCAATTCTTTCTGCGTCGTTTTTCTTGTTTTTCATGGTGTCATAATTTCTTTGTTTGCATTCACTACAAGCAAGAGTAATTTTAGTTCTCACGAGAACACCTCCCAAAAAATTACACTACCCGCGATAGTGCGTTGTTATCTTAACATAATGAAAGCCCTATGTCAATCCTTTTTTAACAAATTCTTTTAAATGCCTTTATTTTAAGGCATAAAGCGGAACAACTATTTTATAAAAAAATTGCTTTTTAAAATTAATCGTATATGGTATAATGTAATGTGTTTAAGGAGCGTTTATGAAAATAATTCATTGTTCAGATTTGCATTTAGATTCTAAAATGGAAACTAATCTGACTGCAAATAAAGCACAAGAGCGAAAAAAAGAAATTTTACTTACATTTGAAAACATGGCGGAATATGCTTTTAATAATAATGTTTGTGTTATTATAATTGCCGGCGATATGTTTGACTGCGTAAGAGTTTCAGCAATAACAAAAAATCGTATTTTAAATATAATCAAAAAATATAATAATATTGATTTTTTATACTTATCCGGCAATCACGATGAAGATAGTTTAATTTCACAAATCGGCGATATTCCAAATAATCTAAAACTGTTTAGTGAAGAATGGTATTATCATAATTATGAAAATGTAACTATTGCTGGTGCAAAGTTAAACAGTACAAACAACGCACTACTTTACCACACGTTAGCATTTAATGAAAATAATATAAACATAGCGATTTTACATGGTCAAATATCCAAGTACGACAATAAAGATTTCGCCGATTTAATCAATATAACAAAATTAAAAAACAAATATATAAATTATTTAGCATTAGGTCATATACATACTTATTCTAAGGGACGAATTGATGATCGTGGCATTTATTGCTACTCGGGCTGTTTAGAAGGCAGAGGCAGTGATGAATGTGGCAAAAAAGGATTCGTCTTACTTAATATTGAGAATGACTCCATAAAAGATCAATTTGTGCCCTTTGCAAAAAGGATTATGCATGAATTTTATTATGATATTACCGGCAAAAACAACTGGTATGATATAGAAAAAAGTATTAGCGAATTAATTAAAAGTGTTTCAAAAGATGACTTGATTAGAATAGTGCTTACCGGCAAATATAAACTTGAATTAGAAAAAAATATTGACCTTTTCTGTACAAAACTAAATAATAAATATTATTTTTCAAAAATAAAAGATGAAAGCACACTAGAAATCGATCCAAAAGTTTATGAAAACGATATTTCATTAAAAGGCGAATTTATAAGAAAAGTTATGTCTTCCGATTACTCCAAACAGGAAAAAGATAGCATTATTCTTTGCGGAATAAACGCTTTGAAGGGGGAAGAATAAAAATGAAACTTATAAAATGCTACATAGAAAATTTCGGCAAATTACAAGGTTATACATACAGTTTTAATGGCAATCTTAATGTTATTAAACAAGAAAATGGCTGGGGGAAATCCACATTAGCCTACTTTATTAAAGCAATGTTTTACGGAATGCCCGCAAGCCGAGTACAAGATTTAGATGAAAATGACCGAAAAAAATTTATGCCTTGGCAAAGCGGAAGTTATGGTGGCAATTTAGAATTTGAAATTAGTGGGAAGAAATATAAAATAGAAAGATTTTTCGGTAAAAAAGAGATTGAGGACACTTTTAAATTAATAGACCTGTCTACTGGTAAAGAATCCAAAAATTATTCACAAAGTATCGGTGAGGAAATATTCGAACTGGATTGCACATCGTATTGCCGAAGCACTTTTGTATCACAAAAATCACTAGACACTAAGCCAGTTGGAACAATTAGTCGATTAAACAGTATTATAAATAATGCGGATAACACACAGGATTTAGAAAAAGCACTCGTAATCTTGGATAAAAAGCGCTCCATACTTTCTAAAACGGGCGAACGTGGTGAAATTGCCGAAAAAAGCGCTGAAATTAACTCTATTTCTCAGCAAATTAATGAATTGGAAAACAATGTCAAAGCGATAATCTACTACAAAAATACTGTGGTTACAAAAAATAGTGAGATTGATAAAATCGAGAGCAATTTGAACTCTATAAAAAAACAAATCCGAGAATATGGCATCATAGAAGAGCAAAAAGCAAATAAAACAGTCTTAAACAATTTAGAACAGGAATGCTTAAAAATAAAAATTGAATTAGATAAAGCAAAATTAATATTAAACAACCAGAATTTAGATAAAACTGAGTTAGGCGTATTGAATGATAATATAAATCAACTTGCGGAATTTAAAACCAAACTTACAGTACTTGAAGATAATAAAAAACCCGAACAAAAAGTTAACAATATCATTGATTTTTTTAATCATAATGTCCCTGATGAAAACATTTTAAATGAATTAATTCAAAAATCACAACAATTAACTAATTTAAAACAACAAAATGAAAGTTTAAAATCACAAATTAGTGATATTAGCACGAATTCGATAAAATCTAAACCAAAAAAACTTATTTTTTTAACAGAATTAGCGATTTTGTTTTTAGCAGTTAGTATAATTGGATTTTTTATTAACAATATAGTTGGTTATATTGGCATTATACTTTTATTTACAACTTGTTTTATAGAAATATTTGAGTTTAAAAAACTTTTAAAAAGTAGTTCAGTCTTTAATTCTAAAAACGATATAGTTAATAGTTTAAATAATACCTATAAGTTAAATGAAGAAAATATTAAAAACATAGAAAGCAAATTAAATGATTTTGTTTCTAAATACGGCATACATAATAGCGATTATTATCAGATGTTAACAGAAATGAAATCTATAATAATTGAATTAAAAACCGCCAAAATTGAAATTGCCAATAAAGAAAATCATATTGCAGAATTAAAAAAAGATATTATTAATACAGAACAACAAATAACTGCATACTTGTCAAATTTCAATACAAATAATAAGATAAATTATCAAGATTCATATTACGAACTAAAAACTGCACTTGAAAATTCTTTTAAATATAATCAGCAACTTTTAACACAAGAGCAAAAAATTACTGAGTTTAAAAAAGGAAAAATTTTTAATGATTTACCTATAAATTTTGATATAAACACACTACAAAAACAAGAAAAGAACATGCAGAATGATATAAGTATATTGCGTGATGAATGTACAAAAACAAATGTATTAATTTCCAAACTTGAAGAAGAATTAGACAACATAAACTTGCTAGAAAGCAAAAAAGAAATGTTAATACAAGAAAAAGAAAGATTATCTAATGAATTAAACATTATAAAAGAAACTGCAAAATTATTAGTGGAGGCAAATGAGGATTTATCCGCACGCTACTTAGAGCCAATGAAGCAGAGCGTGCAAAAATATTTAAAACTTATTACAAAATTACCGATAGACAATTTGCATTTAAACACCAATTTAGAAATTAAATTTACAGAATTTGGGCAAGAACGAGAACTAGATTATTACAGCCGTGGTTACAAAAATATATTTGAATTATGTATAAGACTTGCTCTTATTGACACATTATTTAAAAAGGAAAAACCTTGGATTATTTTAGATGACCCGTTTGTTAATTTAGATGATGAAAAAGCAGTCAGTGCTATGGATTTAATAAAAACCGTATCAAAAGAATATCAAATTGTTTATTTTGTATGTCACGAGAGCCGAATAATAAAATAATATGTAAAAAGCCCCGCTTACAATATGTAAGCGGGGCTTTTTATAATTTTAAGCAACATCTATGTAACTATATTTTATTCTTCCAAATAGAAGTGCAACAATTGATATACCCGCACCAATTGCAAGTAATACAAAGTTTACTTCACTTAATCCATTTGTCATTACAAGTCCGCTAACATAAGCAAACGGGGAAATATATTTTATAAAACTTGCTTCCGTAATAATATTTCTAATAATATTCAATATAAAAGAAATAAATATTATCGCCATTGCAACTCCTGCATTTGCTTTTGTTTTAAAAGCACTAGCAAGAGAAAAACAAACGATTGCAAACTCTAATTGTAGTATAAACACTAATCCGAAATAAGCAAAATAACTGCCTATATTAACGCCAGAACCAAAAATATACATTCCAGCAAGCGAAGTCAATGAAACAATTAAATTAAACAAAAAAATTTGAGTAAATAAAACTGTTAGTTTACTACGCCATATCTCGCCTTTTGAAGCGGGGAGTGCGTATAAAAATTCCGAACTTCCACCATTAAAATCTTTGTTGATAAGTGACACTCCTAGTAAACCTGCAAATATAGAGCCCGCAATCAAAAGTGTTTCAGTAGATTCCATAACATAATAGCCAGTAATTGTCGTTAAGTCTCCGCCTGTTATGGCTATCATTGCGTCCATCATTTCTGATGGTACCGCATTCATTAAGTTAATCATATCTGCCATTAGTGGATATAAAGCAATAAAAGAAAACATAACCACTGATATAATTACTGTCCACCAAATAAAAGACTTTAAATGTTGTTTAAACTCATTTTTAAACAATATTTTAAATGGATTTTTGTTTATTTTTTGAGGAACATATTTCATAAAATTTCTCCTTATTTTATTACAAATGTAGATGTTTCTTATTCGTAATAATGCATAAATACTTTTTCAAGTTCACAATCTGAGATTGTAATATTAAAAATATCAGTAGCGCTTAGATAATCCATAAGTTTTTTAATTTCACCATTATATTCAAAACTGTACAGTTTTCCTTGTTGAACAATATTTGAAGCACCGTTGAGTAGTAATGGTGATGTGCTGTAATTAGTTTCAAATGTTATTTCTTTTAAATGCTTTGCTCTAAGCGTATCCATTTGTTCTACGGTCAAAATTTTGCCTTGTTTAATTACCACAATTTTATTGCAAATTTTTTGCACTTCTGATAATATGTGGCTTGACAATAAAATTGTAGCACCGCGCGCATTTTCTTCACGCAAAATATCAAAAAATGCTTGTTGTATAATAGGGTCTAAGCCACTTGTCGGTTCATCTAAAATAATAAGTTTTGGACTGGACATAAGAGCGGCTATTATTATCGCTTTCTTTTTGTTACCAAAAGATAATTCTTTTACTCTACGACTAACATTAAAATCTAATCTCGTGGCAAGGTCTTTCACTCTTTCCATACCTCTGCCTTTTAATTTTGCAACTAATTTAAAGTTATCAATGGCGGTCATATTTTCGTAAAGTGCATTCGAACTAGGAACATATCCTACTTCCTTTTTTATATCCCCATTCTTAAAAGCATCTACGCCAAATATAGTAGTTTTACCTGATGTTGGTTTAATAAGTCCTAGTATTGCTTTTATAGTGGTAGATTTACCTGCTCCATTAGGTCCAATAAAGCCTACAATTTCACCTTCGTGTACATTAAACGATACGTCTAGTGTACCGATGGTATTGCCATACATTTTTTTAAGATTAATTACTTCAATAGGAAACATAATTTTTACCTCAAAAAGTTAAAATTTATCTATTTACAGTATATAATAATTAAGTATCAAAGTCAATTTTATTATATTTATTAATTATGCAACATTTTATTAATTATAAAAAATAATTGGAGTTTATAATGATTTAATGCTATAATAATTTTAGGAGCAAATATGATTAAAACTTATAAAAAAGAGTATGATTATTCTTACACGCTTGGTGTATTTTTAACAATAGAACTGTTAAAGTTTAAATACGAATATGCCACTATGGTTGCAATTTTTTCAAAAACCAAAGATAGTGATGGCATAGAAATAATAAAAGAATTATGTAAAGAGCATCACATTAAATGTGAGATTAATGATAAACAAATAAATAACCTATCTCCTAAAAGTAATTGCTATGCAGTAGGTTTTTTTAAAAAATACAATTGTAAAATAAACAATAAGAATAAACATATCGTACTTGTTAATCCCTCAGATTCCGGCAATTTAGGAACAATTATGCGTTCTATGGCGGGATTTACAGCCACTGATTTAGCAATAATAAAGCCCGCAGTTGATATATTTGACCCCAAAACTATCCGTGCTTCAATGGGGGCAATTTTTCATATTAATTTTGAATATTTTGATACCTTTGAAAAATATAAAAAATTACAGCCTGAAAACCGTAATTTTTATCCATTTATGTTATCAGCAAGTAAGCCATTACAAGATTTAAAACCACAAATGCCTTATTCATTTATATTTGGCAACGAATCAAGCGGACTTACTGATAACTTTAAAACAGTCGGGCAATGTGTGATAATACCACATAGCACGATTATAGATTCATTAAATTTACAAACCGCGGTCGCTATTGCACTTTACTCAACTTCACTTTAATGAATTTATACATTAATTTTTCATTTTACATTTTACATTTTACATTTAAAAAACTACCTTTCGGTAGTTTTTTAAATTATTCACCTTTAAATGGCAAAAGTGCCATTACTCTTGCACGCCTAATTGCACTTGCAAGTTCACGTTGATGTTTTGCACAAACGCCAGTTTGGCGACGAGGCAATATTTTACCTTTTTCTGTGATGAACTTTCTTAATCTAGCAAGATCTTTGTAGTCAATATTTTCTACTTTTTCTACACAGAATGAACAAACCTTTTTTTTAAGTGGTCTTCTGCTTTTTTTGCCGAGTTTATCATCGGCGTTTCCATAATCTTTCTTTTTATATTCTGACACGATTTTTTCTCCTATTAATATTTTATTAGAACGGAAGACTATCATCATCAACAGGCTCTAAATTTGTTACAGGGGGTTTTGCCCCTTTATTATCTGTGCCTGCTTCATATTTTTTGGTATCTCCGGTTTCACTGTTTTTTGTAGATAAGAATTCTACTTCATCGGCTACAATGTCGGTAACATATTTTTTTGTACCATCTTGCGCATCATACGAACGAGTTTGTATAGCACCAACGACGGCAACTTTGCTACCTTTTCGTAAGTATTTGTGACAGTTTTCGGCTTGTCCGCGCCAAACAACTACATTTAAAAAGTCTGTTTCATACTCGCCTTCTGCATTTTTATACTTACGACTTACAGCCAAGGTAAATCGGCATACAGATATGCCATTTGTAGTAGTGGCAAGTTCTGGATCTTTTGTTAAATTTCCAATCAAAATAACTTTATTCATTATTTTTTCTCCATTTTAAAAATTTTTTTCTAATCCTTGCGTACGCACATACTGCGAACTAAGTTTTCGGTAATCTGCATAAGCTTTTGCATTTCAGCGGGAACTCCAGCCGAACAAGTAAAGTTCATGAGAACATAATAACCTTCATTTTTGTAATTAACAGGGTAGGCAAATTTTTTGAGTCCCCATTTTTCAATGTTATCAACAGTTCCGCCTGTGGTAATAACATAATCCTTAAACTTTTCGGTTAAGGCATCACGAGTAACTTCATCTGCACTTCCTGAAATAATGTACAAAATTTCATACTTATTCATATTGCACCTCCTTTTGGACTAAACGGCTTTAACTTAAAGTTAAAACAAGGAACAGTTAATTTAACTGTATGCGGATATTATATCATTTAAACTATCAAAAATCAAGTTGTTTTTTAGTTTAATTTATTTGCTTGTAAATTTTTTTATTCTTAATATTTTGAATAAATATTAACTTCAACTTCAAGCCTTATATTTTCTAAATATCCCTCATAGTCATTTTCACCCAATTTATATGGCTCTAAATATTTATTCCATTTTTTTAGTTGATATTTACTAAAAAATCTACATGCGCCAATTATGTCAACATCGTTTGTTTTCATATAATCAAAAATGTCTTGGGTTTCACTTTGAATTTGTGCTCTAATTGCATCTTCCAGTGGCCATTCAACAAATGTTCTTAGTGTGCTTAAAAGATCAATAGATATATCCTCTTGTAAAATTTCTAAAACTTTTACATCTATATTTACAACCGCTTTATATACAGGAATATCGCCATCAAAATATGCCTTTAATTTCAAATTTTTTGATTCCACTCTTACCGTAACATCAGCACTATGAAAATCCTTCCCATTGACATTTTTTAATGTTAGCGTCCCTCGATTATCGCCTGATGGTTTTAACCATTTAATTGCTCTTGTTTGTTCTAGATTAAGCATTCCAGCTTTTACTCCTTTTTTAAAAACCGCTGAACGCCCTTCATTAATAACAGCCGGTATCATATTAGAAGAACTTTGAACGCCACCACTTAATGTACCTTTTGTTATTATTGCTTTTTTTGTTAGATCACTTGAATCCGTGAGTTGTCCACCTGATGATTCGTTGCCACTTCCGCCACTTCCACCACTCCCGTTACTTCCGCCACTTCCGCCACTTCCGCCTCCCAAACCGCCTAAGCCACTTTCGCTACCTTTATTACTTTCACTACCAGCACCGCCACCTGACCCACCGGAAGATTGTTCACTTGATTCTGAAATTATATCTTCTAATTGTAAAAAAGCCATAATGCTGGCTTTACCATAGCAATAGTATTCTTTAAAAAAGTCACCAATACTTGTACTTGTGGCATTAATATGCTCCATATTAAAATCCATTATTCTTTGTAGTGAAAACGATGAATTATTATCTAACTCAGCACTTGTTTGAATAATTTCTTTTGCACGGGCATCTGTATTAATTAACACAGTATTAAGTCCTAATTGTTCACTTCTTATAAAATAGTCTAATACATTAACAAGATTTTCATTAGACACGCTATCGCTTAAAATAATTAATTTACATAGCGCGAATCCAACTTTTTTACCCACTTTTAATTGAATTAAATCTAGTGCCGCCGTTATATCCGTTGCGGTAACCGATACTATTCCTAGATTATTTGATGTGTTTCCGCTAGCCCCGCCCGCTCTAAGCATTTGTACTGTTACTTCATACATGATTTGATTATCTATTGGTGTGGCATCAATGCCTATTGCTGTAATAATGACTCGCCCAGAAATTTCAGAGGGAGTAAACATTGCTGATGGAAAAAACATAATTACAATTATTAAAAAACAAACAAAAATTTTATTTTTAAATATTTTTTTAAACATTTTTGCATGCCTCCGAAATTAGCAATCCATTTATTTTATTACGCTTTAATTTTTTTTGATCTTTTTTCATTATTATTAAAAATATTGAGAATGCATATGGTATCACATACTGTACTAATCCCATTATCGTAAATGGTGTGCTATAAAATATTTTTGCTGTTAACTCAATGTTTAAGGTTGGAATTATGCTAATAAGATATACAGCAACACCTATTCCTATTAGCACATATCCGTTATTTTTTAATCCAAAACTATCAAGTAAGCAAACATATACGCAATACATCAATGTTGAAAATTTTAATAAAACAACCACTATCCAAATTATAGTAGTAAACCAATCTAGTCTAAGCACCGAAGATATATTTGGAATAAATTGTGCTATATTTGCAATACCTTGCCTATTACCTAGCGACAAATTATCATATACCGCATTAAAAATAATATAGAAAATAATAGTAATAATCATTGCGGAACCAATGCCAAATCCGATTTTTTTTGCCATTTTAGGTTCAGGTTTTACATTACCCAAAAATATCAATAAAATTATACTATCACTAAAATTAAATAAATGTTTAATTGTCCCGTGAAAAACTACGCCAAATCCATTTTGCATAATTGGTAATGTATTTGTTATATCCGCACTCATTAAACCTATCGAACACGCCACTATAAGTGCAAATACTATTACATAAATAAATATTTGACTAGTTCTACAAATAGATCGTAATCCTAAAAATGTAACATATCCCATAATCAGCAGTACGGGAATTAAATACAAATCCCATGTGACACGATCATAAAGTGCATCAATAAGGAAATTATGTATTTCTTTGCTTAATATGACAAGTTTTATAAAAAATGTTATTGCATAAAATATTATAATGATTTTTGTTAATATTTTGCCAGTCATTTTTTCAAGTACTTGTTTTAAATTTTTATCCGGATATTTTTGCATAAATTTTAAAATAAAATAAATAGGAATTGTTTCTAGTATAAAAGCAAATGTGGCAACTACCCATATGTCACGACCAACCATAGCGGAAATCGCTGAGGGCATAGTTAAAAATTTAGAAGAACAGAATGATAGAAACATTAATACGCCGGCTTGCCCCGCTGTTATTTTTTTCATTATTCTGTCCTCACATTGTTTATATTTGGTATACTTTCAGGTCTTTCACTCATATTTTTTGTTTTGGCTTTAACTATTGCATCATTTTTACCAGATGGAATGTTTGGTGCCCATGGCCCTAAGTATGCTGCCCCATAAGAATCAAAATTTGAAAGTCGTGCAAGCACAAATACTATTCCAAGTACAATTCCCAAAAAACCAAGCATTGCACCCATAATTGTAAAACCTATGCGCATTATAAATAATTGCGGGGCGGCATCGGGTGCGGTATAAATGGTTAGTCCGCTTAGTGCAACTACTATTAAAGCGGGTGGGCTTACTATGCCTGATTTAATAGCCATATCGCCAATAATAATTCCCCCTACAATTGAAAGAGCCATGCCTAAATATTTAGGCATTCGCAAACTTGCTTCATATAAAATTTCAAATAGTATTATAATAAAAAATGTTTCTATTACCGGAGTCATTGGTATACCTTCAATTGCATTTGCAATAGTAATTAGCAACCTTAAAGGTATTACTCTATAATGATATAATAAAACTGAAACATAAATTCCAGGTAAAAATAACGAGAACATTATTCCGATAAATCTAATAGATCTAACAAAAATTGCTCGAGCAGTTTTTCCATAATAATCTTCTGGATTTTGAAAATCTTCTATTAAAACAAATGGTATTGTAATAACAACAGGTGAACCATCTACTAAAATTGCGACTCTTCCCTCTAATAGCCTTGAAGTTATAACATCTGGTCTTTCAGATGAGCCTGATTGCTTAAAAATGCTATCATTTAATGGTTCTAAAAATTCTTGAATATACGCTGAATCAATAATTCCGTCTATACTAATTTCATTTAGTTTTTTATTTATTTCCTTAACAATCTCTTTATCTACAATAGTATTTATGTAACACACGCATATTTTGGTTTTTGTATATTTGCCTACTGTTTTTTCTTCTATATACAAGTCAGGAGTAACAAGTCTTCTTCTCAAAAGTGAAATATTAATTTTTATATCTTCTGTAAATCCTTCTCGTGGGCCCTTAATTGCAACCGAATTTGGTGGCTCTTGTATTGGTCGTAATTTCCAACCTTGAATAGATAGTGCTATTGCTTTATCTTCGCCATCAATTAGTAATATAGCATTACCTGTAAGAATTAAATCAATTGCATGACTTTCAAGTTCAACAACTTTAAGTTCGGAATTTGAAATTACATTTTCTTTTATGTATTTAAAAATATCTTTTTTTTTAACATCTTTCAAATCTAAAATTTTACTGATTATATCCCGATTTATATAATCCGCATCTACTAATGTGTTCAAATATACTAAACAAGCGGAAATTTTTTTGCATATTTTAAATTCTCGCATTATTAAGTCAGGGCAATTATTTAGTCCATTTGAAAAAACAATCTTATTTATTTCAAGTTTTTTGCTATTAAGCATAATGTCCCTCTTCAAATTTAGTATGTCGTACTTAAATTTAAATATGCAACTGTAACCAAAAATAACAGATTTTTACATATGTTAAAATATGTGATATCTTATAAACTATTTTTCTAATTTTTACATACAATGATAATGAAGAACCGAATCTATTTTTACAATAATTTAAATTAAGGTTAACTATTATGAAAATGATTTATATTAGAGAATATTTTTATAAAAAACTTAATTATTACCAAAAATTTAATCCATGCATATTATGGATTGTAATGCCTTAAAAGGAGAATTAAAAATGGCAAGTGCTTTAAGTTATGAATTATTTGTAGCAAAACAAGGCGTGGCAAATGGTATAGCAACATTAGATGGTACTGGTGTAATTCCAGTTTCACAACTACCGCCAGCAGCAATTGAAACTTATAAAGGAGAATATGCCACTAGCATACTACTTTCAACCGCATATCCACTTGCTTCACTAGCGGATTATGCCTATGTTACTGCAACTAGCACCTATTGGTATTGGAATAGGGCTTTGGGTATTCCCGCGTGGGTTGATCAGCAAATTACTGAGGCTAATTATTTATTATTAAGTGTGGCAGAACAAGCGGCTGTCCCTTATATCGTAGTATAAAATATGGGTGGAGTTGTAGGTTATGGGCTGTTTACCGCTAGACTGGGTAGTGGGACAAATGGCATGACAACTGAAGGCGGATTTTTTGAAACCTTTACAAATAACACTGGTACAAGTGTAAAGGGTACTATTGTTGTAGCATCAACAACTGTTGATAATGGCGTGGATATAGCCCCCGCAAATTCACAAATGCCAATAGGTGTAATTTATGAAACTGGAATTATAAATGGCTCACCTGTAAAAGTAGTTGTCTACGGAAAGGCTGATGTCCTATTAAAAGATGGCGAGACTGCAACCAGCGGGTATTGGTGTGGGGTAAGCAATACCGCGGGTAGAATGTACCAAGCAGCAACCGTACCAAGCACAACAGAACACAACCGTGAAACCGGTCATAGTTTAAAAACCACATCAAGTGGCACAAATGTGTTATCATTAATACAAGTACACTTTAATTAATTAAAAGCAAAACCAAAAACTCAATCTTGTACGCACTTCGTGCTTGCAAGCGTTTTTGGTTCCCCTTTTTAACCGCATACTTTATTCTGCCTATTCGTTAGGTAGGTGAGATAAATAATCAAGTGGAGTTTCTTGCCACATTGCTACGGTAACACCTTGATATTCTTGTGTGTCTGGATCTAAAAACGTTGCACTAAAATATTTCATAACTGTATATGGATCTACTGTAATTATATCACCAAGCGTAACATCCTGATAGCCAGAATAATGTTCTACGTAATGCCATTCTGGTACGACTATGCTTTCATCACCCGTTTGTATTTTTCGGGTTAACCAATATTGCTCCACCGCGTGCACAAATTCGTGCGATAACACACACTCTGTTACGGTGATTTTATTATCTTTTGCAAGTTTAAGCCTTGCCAGTTTTTGTTTATTATAAGAATCATAATCTTTTGCAAAAGGAATATATATTTCAGTTTTAATAACTCCCGCTCTGCAAGTGCCGGCTACTTGAAATGGAATATCGCCATGAAAACCTAAAACGGCGTAACTATCATAGTCATCAAAATTCACATTTAAATTAGGTATATCGTCAATATTTATTTTATACTCTTCACTAGAAAAATATTTGTACATATCAGTTATTGTATCCTTGTAAATTACATTTGTAATTACAATGTTTATTTGATAATTTGATGCAATTTCAGCCATTATTTCAAATGTTCGTAATGTTTCTTTCATTAATTCTAAATCAGTTTCATCGGCAGAATATTGATAGCGAGTTTGAGTTTCATCAGCATTAGTTACTGTATAATCAATATTTAAAACAGATACCACAAGTAGTTCCCATGTTGGAGTGTTTTCGGTTATTCTACTAGCATCAAAATACATTTGCTGAGTAAAATAAAAAATGTTATATTTCCCATCTTGCCTTAATAGACCTGGGTTGTTTGCTTTAATTTGTTCTAAATACTGCATTTCATTTAAATCAATCGTACGACTATAAGCGGATACATTGATTTCATTATTTGAAATATCTAAATATGTTAATTTGGTTAAGTTAGTTAATGCCTCCAAAGACTTTATGTGATTACCCTGAATAAATATAGTATCTAAATTAGTTAATTGACTTAATGGCGTAATATCACAGATATCATTATTATTTAAATAAATATATCTAATCACGGGTAAATATTCTAAACCTGATAAATTTTTTATAGTTCCATTAAAATGCATCAAAGAATAATTAGTATATTTTTGCAAATCTTCCAACGTGTAAGCGTAGTCGCCGGCCACTTGAGAGGTAATTCCATAATCTTCAAAGTTTAATGCGTCAACAAGTTCAGCATCTTCAAAATATATGTATGCCGGATCGTGATCAGAAGTATCCACAGTATAATCTAAATCTGTAAATTCGGAAGAAGTTTGAGAATCTATAATGATAGTTTCCATATTTGCATAAATTTTTTCTATCAATGTTATTTCAAATGTCGTTGTGGCTTGCATATAGTTTATTGTAATAATATGCGTGCCAGCGGTACTTAACTTTGTAATGTCTTCATCGCTTAACATATATGCCGACACGAATTCCGTTATTACCTCGCCATCTTTGTAAGTCACAGTAAATTCTACATCTTCAAGAATTAAATCTTCGTATGCTATATTTTGCGGAATAGTTAAAGTATCTACGCTTAAACTTGCGACTTCGTAAGCGGGACAGCCCGTAAACAAAATACATACTAATAATAGTATACATGCACAAACTAATTTTTGTAAATAAAACTTGGCTTTTTCCATATGTTCGTTAAGCCTCCATTAATATAATTATACCACACTTAGATAATTAGTCAATACCAAAAAACTTTGAAAAGCATTGCCGTTTTGCTTTTAAAATTTGCTCGTTATAAACTAATTTTTGTGTATTTTTTAAACTTACTTTTTGTATAAATTTAAAACTAATGACCGGTGGGTAAGCCTTCGGTTGAAATTCCATTTAAAACATCAGTCATCGTTAAAGATTGAACTTCATATTTAATATAACTGCTTGTTGATTCTGCGTAACGGAACCAAACAATATGATCTGTACTTTTTGAAATTTTGTAGGTAACGCCATCTGCCTCATAAACATAACACTCAGCGCCATTTACAGTATCATCAGATTGTTTTTCAGAATCTTCAAAGGCAAAGTTTGGTGCGTTGCAATATAAATTTAAACCCCAATTATTTAAAAAACTAATTGAGTCATTTTCATACCAGCCGGTATCATTCAAAGAATAATTTGTATAATTTCCGACAACATCTTTTATGCCAATATATTTGTTATTTATGCCACCAATTGTAGCAAAATCATCATTGTAACTTTGATATTCGTAATAATAAATATTTCCACTTTTAATAAAAGTTTCTTCACAAAAAATTGTACCAGTATCAACTCTAACCACTATTTTATATTCTTCCGGATAGATTGTGATATAAGTTGTACCAGCCCTATTACCGCAACCACTTATAAAAAAAGGCAAAAACATAAAAAGTACAAGAATAATTGTAAATAATTTCTTTTTCATGTTAAATCTCCTGTATTTATTATATCATTATTTTTTAAAAAAAATAAATTAATTATGTTTTTTTATTTTTTTCATAGAAACAATTAATCTAATGCGCCAAACATAAAATTATCAAAATTAACGTACATAATAAAGTGAAGCACTTGTAAATTCACGACTAATGCTTGTTGTGTCATCAAAAATCTCTAATTTAATACGTGAGTCACTTAACATTTGCACCATCATTAACCCAATGCGTGCCACCGTGGGTAAGCCCTTAGAGGTATTATTTGCGTTATAAAGGTAATACGCTACCACTCCAGATGCCATGCTAACATTTTCTGGTCTTATAAGGTTATCCTCGTTTTTAATAGCAAATGCATTGCTGCATTTTCCACTTCCAATTCTGATTTGGTCAGGATAATAAACATCATAGCCAAACGCTAATGTATCTTCCCATTCGTACCAGCCACCCTCATTAAAGCAGCCTTCAATAAACCAATTTCCACAAAGTGTTCCTGTTTCATCAAGGGCAAACTCGCCATCAGTTACTTCTTCATTATAAACATAACTCGGGTCTTCTGATGGTTGTGGCGGCTTCACCAACGCATAAAGTTCAGTACGCAAAGGTTCTGTATAGTATGATAAAGGTTTATCTCCATATATAGTGCTGGCGGGATGTTTTTGGCTTAAAAAACCATTGTTAATATTTTTATTAAGTACTCCAAAATCAACACAGACAGTATTGCCACTAGTTGCTATTTGGGTTCCCGCTACAACTGTATCTCCTACTTGCAAACCTTCGCTAACAAAAACATGTCCTAAATAATATGCCATAGTGCTAGTTACGCCAATTCTTATAGCACCATCACCATACATACCAGATTCCTCAATATACAAAACTTTTCCGCCAGTAGGTGCATAAACTGGGCGTGCACTTCCACTTAATACAAAATAAATGTGGTCGGTTGGAAATGAGTGACCGGGCGGATTTATTTGTCCCAAGGGAATAATTCGTTCAAAATGCTCCAAATTCAAAATAGAGTCAGTAAATTCAATTGTACCGGTCGACAATGTCGGATCAAAATACGCCGATAAATCCTCACCAGTATTGATTATAATATCATCATCATCATCATCGGTGCAACTAGAAAGAATTAATAAATTACCACAAATCATAAAAACAATACAAAACATTAATGCAAGTATTTTTTTCAAATTGATCATACCTCCTATATTAAAATTTGTGTTTCCTAACAAATAATATCTACATTTTTAAACTAATTTAATTTTTAAGGAATATTTTTGCCGCTTCTCTTGTCATTCCATTTAATTCATTTGAATTAATCATTTTTCCATCGCCCTCATATGCACTTTCGCCATCAAACAAAATTTTGCATGCAAATTTATTATTTGGTACAGACAAAAAATCCATTAATTTTTCTTTTTTTATCCAGCAAACAAAATGTTCAGAATTTTCTTTTTCATCAAGGGTAGTCTTTTCATCATTTATTAATTCGCAAAAAACTATATTAAGGGTTGAATATCTGTTTACGCCCTTATAGTTGGCAAAAAAGTGATTGTGAAGTGTTAAAAAACTTATATTTAAAACCTTTACATTTAAATAACCCGTTTCCTCTTCTATTTCTCTTAAAGCAGCTTGTTCGGGTGTTTCCCCACTTTCTATTCCGCCCAAAACAAAAGATTTGCAAACTCTGTTTTTTGAATCAACGCATAGATATGTATTATTTACCTTGTTTTTTACTATTGCAATAACACTCTTTCTATTTTGAATAGGCAAATCGGGTCTTAAAGTAAATTCCCCTTCACCTAAAAAATAAGGAGCAACAACGGCTTTTATATTTAAACCGTATTTTTTTGCCAAATCAAAATGTTCTTTTATGTGCGCTGGAATAAGTAAAATTGCTTTATCACCGACATTTTCTTTTATGATTATTTTCATTTTTTCGGTTGATTTTGGATTAATGGCCATAACATTTTTATCAAGATTTTTTGATTTATCTTTATCAATAAGCAAACCCGTTGCGCCATATATTAATTCTTCATATAAATTAATTGAATTGACGATATCCCCATTTGTCAAACTTACTTTAATTTCTTCCATCCGTTTCTCCTAATTTAATTATGATAAATCAAAAGCGTTTTTAATGTACTCTAATAAATTTATTATACAAAAATATTCCGCCAATTGCAAACAATTAAACGGAATATTACTGATTGTAAATTTTGATTTATTTTTTTCTATTTTTATTTAATAAAAAACAACATTAAAAATTAGTTGATTTGGTTTATTTTAAAATTTAAAATATAACCGATATCTAAATTGTAACGGTGAAATTAAAGCAATAATTTTACATAAAAAAGAAGATTTTAATTATATAAAAATACATAACCTCGATGCTTCATATTTGGCTAAAAAAATGAATTTTGAATATCTTTCAAAAGATGTTTTAAAAAAATAAAAAGTAGTTCTTATGGGAAAATAAAAGGATTTGGCATTATTTATGTAGAATAGTTATCAAAATTAGAACTAATTTAGAAATTTTTATGATATAATATGAAAAGAATAGGAGGCAAAGATGTTAAATAAAACTAAAAATCTTGGACAGATTTATACACCTGCACACATAGTTAATGATATTTTAAATCTTGTCGACTATTCTGGTGAAAAAATATTACAGAAACACATTATTGATAATAGTTGTGGCAATGGTGCATTTCTTCAAGAAATAATAGAAAAATATATTTCCGCATACAAAGTTCAGCATGGATCACTTTTAGGTGTCGAGAGTGAACTGTCTAAATACATACATGGAATAGAAATAGATAAAGAAGAAAGGGCAGTCCATCTAAGATTGGCGAAACCAGCTTGCATGAAATTTCTTTATATCTACTATATAGATACGCTTGGTAATTTGTATGTCGATAAAATAGAACAAATAGTAATTGAAGGGCAAAAAAACCAGTTAAAAAAAATTAATTTTGTTCCCGAATTAGTTACCGATGAAAAAATTAAACAAAAGATTATTAGCATTTAATTGACTATTACTAAAAATTTCTAGAAACCTAATACGCTACCTGTTTGATTATTTGCTAATCCATCTGGAAAATTTTTTATTAAAAATCGCTGAATTTTGTTGTTATTATCTTTATATACTATAAACCTAATAATTTCTTTTTCTTTAGATTAAAATCTTCTTGTGTTATTACACCTTCATCGGCGAGTTTTTTATAGTTTTTTATTTCATCAAAAATTTGCGTTTTATTATTATTACCAATTTCCGTCTTAGTTTTAGTTTTTTGATCTTTTAATCTCTCATTAATATAATTAATAACTATCTGTAATTGAGTGTTAGAAGAAATTTTTACTGTATTTTCATCTCGCATAGCATCATATAGTCCTTTTATACTTTCGTTTCCGCCCGATAAAGAAAATTGAATATACCCAACAAATACGCCACGAGGTTTAACCTGTATTGAGGTAATATCTGAGTAGTAAATAGTTTTCTCCCCTTTTATTCCCATTGCAATAAAATTCATAATGCCTTTGTGTTTAATAACTATTTTATCTTCATATACAAATAGTTGATCACCTGATGCCCCTTTTAAAAAATAAACAAAATTTTCCATAATATTTTCCCCTTTAAATATATTTTGGTGTCCCCGAGAAGAGTTGAACTTCCAATCTTTGCCTTAGGAGAAATTACCCGCTAACAAATTATAAGCCATTATAGCACAAAATAAGTAAAGTTACAACAAGATAAAACCCCGATAAAATAAGGCTTTCAGCCACCTTGCACTTGCAAAACTTTGTAAAATCCAGCAAACAAGCAATCTTTAACTTTTTTTAAAAATTCGTAGGAAATTCGTAGGAGAATTTGCCATTTTTTCAAAAAATCGTGTTTTTGAGCAAAATTTGGCAAAATTTCACAAAAACTAAAATCGCTACAAAGCCCTAAATATAAGGCTTTCAAGCACATTGCAAAACACAAATTCGTAGGAGAATTCGTAGGAGAATTCAAAATTCACAAAATCGACCAAAAAAACACCCCAAAAATCGTCAGTTGCCCAGACAAAAATCGTCAGTATCCTAGACAGGAATCTGACAATTTTAGTGTGAAAAGCACTTTCTACTAAACAAAAAAATGCTAATTTGCTTTATTATATAACTTGCCATTAGCTTATAATAATGCTAATATTATTATAATATAAATTAAGGAGCGAAATTATGTCGTTTCAGTCAATTTCTGTTAGAGAAGCAATTGAAAATATAAATTCTGATAATAATGGATGGTTTTTGCCATATGTTCAAAGGCAATACGTTTGGGGAAATCGTTATGAAAGCGAGAAATATCTTTGTCGATTATTTGATTCAATTTTAAAGGGATACCCAATAGGAACATTACTTGTTTGGAATACAGAAAAAGAAATTCCATACCGTGAGTTCTTGACCAATTATATTGATGGGGCAACGCAAAATCAGGTTGATAAAACCTTATGGACAAGAAAAGACAAATGGCTTGTATATGATGGACAGCAACGCCTACAGACTCTTTTCTCATGTCTTAAATATACCGTAAATAATAGAATAATTACATTTAATATTCAGGACGCAATTAAAGAGGCGATTAAAAAAACAGCTGATGAAGATAAAGATGTCGAACAGGATGAAATGGTATGGTTCTCTTTTACCGAAAAAAATACCATCCCTAATTCATATATTTCAATACCTGAATTATATTCAAAAAAACCAGATGAAAAAATTTCATTTCGCAATAAAATCAAAAACTCGCTAACTCGACTAACTGAAAGAGAAGAAACAGAATTTGAAACTTTATTTGACAATCTTTGGACTTCTTTTGTTTTAAAAGACAAAAAATCTTTAGCATTTTTCCCTATGGATAACTCAATGAGCGAAGAACAGGTAAATGATGTCTTTCAAAGAATAAATTCAGGAGGGGTTCCACTCTCTGGTGCTGACTTATTGTTGTCTAAAATTAAAGAGCGGTCGTATGATTTTGAGGAGAAACTAATAACACAGTCAAAAGAAATTGAAACCGCCTTGGGGATTTCAATTAAGCCCGATATTATTTTACAGATTATGAGTTTAATTATCCGTAATCGCGTAAAGCTTGAGCCAGAAAAAACTAAGACTACTGAAATCGCTAGATTTCCACAAATACTTCCCAATGTATTCACGGCAATAGACTCGTTTTTTAAATTATTTATTTATGATAAATTTCAAATAAACAAAAACGCAATAGTTCAAAGCTGGCAGTCTTTATTTCCACTTATTATTTACATATATAATAAATTATTAAAAAACAAACATTTCAATGATATAGTAGAAAATGATATTATAAAAATGAAACAGTTTTTTATTTATTCGCAAATAAATGACTGGCGAACAGTATATCTTATTGAAAATGGATGTAAAGAAGCAATGAACGCTACGGAACATTTCCCGCTAAAAACATTGGAGGATGCTGCATTAATTAAGGGAAGAGTAACAGGGGTTTCTGTAAAAAGTTTAGAAAGATTTAAATGGTTTGTTTTAAAAGTTCTTACTCCACAAAAATGCTTTTCTTGGGTTAGTTTAGGAACAAGTAGGATGACTCCAGAACTTGACCACATTTTCCCAAAAAAGTTAAAAGGTACGGACTATAAATACGAAGCGGCAGTGGATGTTGTTTGGAACATGCAACCAGTTACAGGAAAAATTAATGGAGAAAAATT
>Ga0172381_10000427_pt1 | contig 50699 bp, 42 predicted proteins | sample Leawel6488metaG_FD_119754 | JGI IMG/M metagenome (GOLD analysis project Ga0172381, IMG submission 119754) | Leachate microbial communities from a municipal landfill in Southern Ontario, Canada - Leachate well 64-88 metaG | ecosystem: Engineered > Solid waste > Landfill > Unclassified | place... | reverse complement strand
ATCTCACGAATGCCGGTATAAAAATCTATATTACGAGCCAACCTGAAACCAGAAAAGCCGTAGAAATGTTTCTGGCTGATGAATTGACAAACGACAAAAAAGCTTGCTGTCATCATGAATAATGGTTCCGGGGATCAGGATGCTTTCGTGGAAAAATATTCTTCTATTCCAACAATGGGTAATTCGAACATCCTTGCGGGGTTAGACATTGCGGCTAATTTTGGTGAAATTTCAAGGAAGCCGGTTTCAAGACAAACTTTTGAAGCTGACGCCATAGATTGCTGTGTGTTTAAGCGGATCTTTTTAATCCCCAATTGTCTCGCCCAATCGATAGCAACCTCCATCAGCATTTTCTTGTATTTGGGCCCTACTGATCCTGAACGTATATAAAACCGTTTAATTTCAGCGACCATGGGGTTGATTTTCCTGATCCCAATACACCCAACCGAAATCCCATGCAAATTCAATAAAAAAGCAGCTCCTGACGGAGTATTATATTGTTCCGCCAGACCTCCCAACTCCTGTAAAAATCCCTGATACGACAAATCAAAATCGATGCTAATGGCAAATTCAAGGAACAATTCCTTCAGGGAATCAAAATCAGATTCTTTGTGAACGAGAACGATCGATGCGTAATCAAAAGGCTTTATTTTCATGATATTTTCAGCGTTTTCAATGTTTAGTTACAACCGAGATATGTGACAGGCTAATTTGAGTATTTTCGTAGAAACAGTATAAAATTACAATGGAGAGCGACGAGGATCAACCAATAATAAGTAAGTGGCAACTTTTAATTTGTTCCTGTAAGAAAAAGGTATAAAAATGTATCTTATCTTTACCTGTAAAATTTTTATGAATGAGCGACGAGTTGCCCAAGATACTTGCTGTTGACGATAACCCTAAAAACCTGCGGGTTTTGGCAGCGCTGCTGGCTTCCAACCAGTACATGGTCGATTATGCTTTTCGTGGCATGGACGCAATAAAATTCGCTTCGGAACAAGAATATGACCTTATTCTCATGGATGTTATGATGCCTGAGATGGATGGTTATGAAGCTTGTACGAAGATTAAACAAGCAGACTTGAACAAGGAGGCGCCGGTCATCTTCCTTACTGCCAAGAACGACCTGGAAAGCCTGAAAAGAGGATTTGCTTCCGGGGGAATCGATTATGTGACGAAACCTTTCAATGGAGAGGAGTTGATGACCCGCGTAAATACCCATATTGAATTAAAACAATTAAGGGACCGGCAGAAAGAGATCAACCGGTGGCTTGAAGAAAAAGTCCGCGAGCGGACGCGGGAACTGAACGAGGCAAACATAACACTTGAAAAAGCCAATCGCGAGCTTCAAACCCTGGATACTGCCAAAACGGATTTTCTCCGGCTTATCAATCATGAAATCCGCACTCCACTCAATGCCCTGAATGGCTATATTCAAATCCTGAAAAACGAGCATTTCCCGGAAGATATCCGGGAAATGCTCACATTTTTAGACCGGGCTTCATCGCGTCTTGAAAAATTCCTGATGGTCGTTTTGCAGATCACTGAGCTCCTGACCAATGACAGGCCCCTCCAGAAGGAACCGGTCCCAATACGGGAATTGATTGACACTTCCATTAAGAATAACATGGAACTGATTGAGAATAAGAAACATATTGTTAAAATCATTTCGGATAAATTCGGAATCATGATAAACGGGAACCGAAAATTATTACAACATTGTTTTGACAGTTTATTAGAGAATGCCATTGAATTTTCGGAAGTGGGCAGTTTGATCATTTTACGTTACACCATTCACGATTCTGGCATTGAATATGAAGTCATTGATGAAGGATCAGGGTTTTCGGAAATGGCAATTAACAATCTCTATAAATTTTTTGCACCCGGCGGACAACATGTGGATCAAAATGCAGGATTGGCGCTTGCCTTGGCCAAAATGACCATGGATGCACATCAAGGGACCATTCAAGCGGCCAATAATCCGGGGAAAGGCGCTACCGTTAAATTAAACTTCATACTGTGAAACTGACTTTATTTGGCGCTGCCGGAGATGTAACCGGCACAGCCTACTACATCGAATCTCAAACTGCATCGGTCCTGGTTGATTGTGGCATTTTCCAGGGCAATAAAAGTATCGAATTAAAAAACAGAAAAGCTCCTCCGGTGAATTACCGGAACCTTGATGCCATCTTATTGACGCATGCCCATCTTGATCATTGCGGACGTTTACCGGTCGTAATCAAAGCAGGTTATTCAGGTCCAATATATGCCACACCGGCAACGATTGAAATTGCCAGTCTTGTTTTACGCGATGCTTTTAAAATTCAAACATCCGATTTTGAAAAAATGAACCGGATGCTGTTGCGAAACGGGAAAATCCCGGTGGAACCTCCGTACCAGCAGGAAGACATGGAAAGGGCAATCCAGTTGATGCAACCACTGCCCTACCACCAGGATTTCATGGTTGCCCCCGGCATCACCGTCAACGTTGATGAAGCAGGGCATATCCTGGGATCAGGAAGTTTGTTGGTTCGCGTTGTTGAGGCGGAACGATCGCGTTCGGTTTTATTTTCCGGAGATATTGGCCCTTATGGAATGCCCATTGTAAGGGATCCCGAATCTTTCAGCGAGGCCGATGTGGTGATCATGGAGTCAACTTATGGTGACCGCGATCATAAACCACTTCAGGAGACCCTGGACGAGACCAGTAATATAATTAAGGAAAGTGTCAAATCACAAGGAAAAATCCTGGTCCCATCGTTTGCCATTGGAAGGACCCAGGACATGCTATATTATCTCGGGCATGCCTTTCTCAGGGGTGAAATTCCTCTTTTCCCGGTATATATTGACAGTCCGATGGCCATTGAAGCGACAAAAATTTATATGCGCCATCCCGAGTTGTTTGATGAGGAGATGAAAGAATTTTCAAAAACAGGGGAATTGCTGAAGTATGAAAATTTCATCCATCCCACGCCCAGCCCGGAAGAGTCCCGAAAATTGAATGATCTGAAGGGTTGCTGCATGATCATTGCAGGTTCGGGAATGTGTAATGCGGGGCGGATCCGGCATCACTTACGGCATAATCTCTGGAATCCAACCACCTCAGTGCTGATCATTGGTTATCAGGCGGAAGGCACATTAGGAAGACAACTGGTTGACGGTGCAAAGTGGGTCAGGATATTCGGAGAGCGGATCATTGTAAGGGCACAGATCCACAAGCTGGGAGGTTTCAGCGCCCATGCCGGGCAATCGGACCTGCTACGTTGGTTCAACCATTTAGCTCCATGCCGGCCAAGGGTCATATTGACTCATGGTGAAGACCGCGCCCGGATCCCATTGGCTAAAATAATTGAATATGATTATGGGATCAAGCCCTGGTTACCACAATATGGCGAAAGTACTGAGCTATGAACAACAACATTTCTAACTCAATCAATTTAACTCTATGCAAAATTTTATCCGCCGCACCAAGATTATAGCTACCATTGGGCCGGCCAGTTGTACCCCCGAAATGATCCACAAGCTGATCATGGCCGGGATGGATGTTGCCAGGCTTAATTTTTCACATGGGAAATATGAAGACCATGCTCAGGTGATACAAAATCTCCGCGACATTTCTGAAAAGCTCAACAAGCCGGTTACCATCCTTCAGGATCTCCAGGGCCCAAAAATCAGGGTCGGCCAGCTTCCCGATGGAAAGACAGAGATCAGGGAAGGAGAAATTATCACGCTGTTACCTGAAAAGGAATTTGTAGGTCAACCTGGCACAATCCCAATCGACTATCCTTATGTGGCAGAAGAAGCCAAACCGGGGATGCAGGTTCTTTTAGCCGATGGACTTTTTGAGCTTGAGGTCACGGCCATTCTTGGAAACGCCGTTCAATGCCGCGTGATGGAAGGAGGTTCCCTATCCAGCCGTAAAGGAGTGAATTTTCCCAACCTGAACCTCCGTTTGCCATCGCTAACTGAAAAAGACATACTTGACCTTGAATTCGGACTGGCTCACGGAATTGATTGGGTTTCACTTAGTTTTGTCCGCTCTGCCGAAGATGTCAGGGTACTGAAAAGACTGATCAGCGACCAGGGATTTCATAAACCGGTGATCGCTAAAATTGAAAAACCACAAGCCATTGACCACCTTGAAGAAATCGTGGAAGAGGTGAATGGCATCATGGTCGCCCGTGGAGACCTGGGGGTGGAAATGTATCCGGAAAAAGTTCCTATGTTGCAAAAACAAATCATTGAACTATGCAACAGAAAAGGGAAACCCGTGATCACAGCCACTCAAATGCTGGAAAGTATGATCCATGAACCGCGTCCCACACGGGCTGAAGCAAGCGATGTGGCCAACGCCATCATTGATGGGACCGATGCCATCATGCTTTCGGGGGAAACGGCGATGGGTGAATTTCCCGTAAAATCGGTTGAAATGATGGCGCGGATTGCCATGGATGTTGAATCAAAAATCAAATTCAAATCTTATCCCCCATCAGTCCCTTCAAAAATGATGGCCCTGAGCCAGGCAGTAGATCAGATGGATGACATCATCCACCCACAATGTATCGTTGTCCTGACCACCAGTGGCTGGAGCGCCCAGTGTGTAGCTGCCAACCGGCCCTGCTCTACCATATTTGCGCTGACCACGCATCCTAAGGTTTATCATGCCCTCAATCTTTTATGGGGTATCAACCCTGTACTGATCGATGAACATCCCGACACTTTTGAGGAGATGACCTCGTTGTGTGAAAAAACCCTTCTCCAGAAAAACCAAGTATCTACGGGAGACAATATCATCATTCTTGGAGGCATCCCGGGACACCAGGAAGGCGGTACCAACTTTGTAAAAATTCATACGATTTCATAAAATAGCGTTAAACATAGAGTTTTTCAGCATGACCAGCTTTAATATTAAAATCATGGAACCAAAAATGTTCAAATGGTTATCCTTTGGATTAATCTTGTTTACCGGACTTGTTTTTTCGGAAAGCACATTTTCCCAGACAGCTACCAAATCATCTGGAAAGCCCACTCTTGTCATGGCTCCAAAAAGCAACTGGCCCAAAGAACTTAAAACTGGAAATAACCGGATCGTCATCTATCAACCCCAGCCCGATTCCCTGGTTGGAAATAAACTGTATGCCAGGTCGGCCATCTCAGTTTCGTCAAACGGAGGAGATCCCCTGTTCGGCGCTATCTGGGTGATGACAACGATCAGCGCTGACCGTACCAGCGGTGAAGTATCCCTCATCAATGCCCTGGTCCTGAATGTCAGATTTCCAAACCAGGATTCTATTCCGAAAGATAAACTGGATTCCTTCAAGGACTATCTTGAGAAAGAGATCCCAAAATGGGAAATCACTTCAACCATTGACGAATTAACTGCCACCTTAAAGGAAAACGCAAAGGAACTCGACGGGACCAATATTTTCAACAACGATCCGCCGGAGATCATTTTTGTCAATAAACCGGCAGTACTGGTTTTATTTGACGGAGATCCTTCCTTTAAAGCAACCGATAATCCTGAGATTCAACGGGCTATAAACACCCCATTCCTTGTTCTTAAAGACATGAACGATAAACAATATTATCTCAACGGGGAGAATTCCTGGTTTAAGGCCAATAACATAATTACCGGAACCTGGGCCTTGGTTAAAAATCCGCCCAAGGAAATCAAAAAAGCAGAAGAAAATTTCGAAAAACAGGTACCTCATGACACACTGCCTGCAACCAAAAAACCGGTAATACCTCAAATAATCGTCCGCACAAAGCCTGCAGAGCTGCTTCAATCGGACGGTGACCCTAATTTTGCGCCCATCCAAGGCACCAATCTGCTCTATGTGACAAACAGTGAAAATAATATTTTTAAAAATATTGATAACCAGCTTACTTATATTCTGATTTCGGGACGATGGTATTCGGCGAAATCGATGTCCGGCCCGTGGACTTTTATTCCTTCTTCAAAATTACCGGCTGATTTCGCAAAGATCCCTGAAGGATCCGAGAAAGATGTCGTCCTTGCCTCTGTGGCAGGAACCGACGCGGCCAAAGAAGCCATAATGGATGCCCAGATCCCGCAAACCGCAGCAGTTGACAGAAAGACCGCTTCCTGCACGGTGAAGTATGATGGCGATCCTAAATTCGAACAGATCAAGGGGACTTTATTATACCGGGCGGTGAATACGGGTTCTACCGTTATCCTGTCGAACAAATCATATTATGTTTGCGAAAATGCCGTTTGGTTCATCGGAAATACCCCTGATGGCCCATGGTCGGTAGCCACAGAGATCCCTGCGGATATACAAAAAATCCCGCCTGAAGACCCAGCTTATAATGTAAAATATGTCTACATATATGATGTCCGGCCCGATGTTATCTATATGGGCTACCTTCCCGGATACACCGGCTGTTACGTGGCTGGCCCTACCATTATTTATGGTACTGGTTTCCCTTATCCTTGTTGGGTTGGGCCCTATTATTATCCCCTTCCGGTAACCTGGGGTTTCAGTATGGGTTATAATCCATGGATAGGATGGAGTATAGGGTTCGGAGTCAGTGTGGGATTTTTTCACATGAGTTTTTGGGGCCCTGCTTATCATGGAGGTTGGTGGGGACCGCCCATGTACCATCCACCCTATTGTCCTCCATATAACCATTGTTACGGACACGGTCCGGTTTACGTACACAATACCACCGTCAACATCAATACGGTGAACCGGAATAACTTTAATCAGAACAATATTTACAACAACCACAGAAATGGGGTCCAACCTGTGACAAAGTCCAGGACAAATGGCGGAAATTCCGGTGTATCACCTTCAGACCGGAGGGGTAACAGTGATATGAACCGCGCTTCCAAAGCTAATGACGTTCAGAATAACGTATTTACTGACCGGAACGGAAATGTATATAGGAAAAACGGAAACAACTGGGAACAGCATGATGGGAAAAACTGGCAACCTGCTGGCGGGAATGTCACCGGTACCAGGTCGGAACAAAAGGGGCCATCGGCATCAGGCGCTTCAACGCGTCCTGCAAATAATTATGACCAGAATCAGTTGGATCGTCAAAACACCAATCGTTCCCGTGGGATGCAGCAAAATTTCAATCGCAATGCCGGTAGCGGTATGCGGTCAGGGGGTGGCAGTATGCGGGGAGGCCGCCGGTAATTTTTTTTCAGCAAGCCATTTCGCCGGCATTTTTCCAGGCCGATAACAAAGTATAAGCCCCCTGAATAACTATCTGGCTTTTACTTATATCCGTACCATCAGGTAGCTTGATCCCTGTATACCCGTCGCCGGTATCCCCGGTAATCACTTCGATCGCCATAAAATCATGGATTTTTTTCCCATTTTCCATCCGGATACCCTTAAAAATAAAAATATAGGATTTTTCGTAGAAATGGACCACCGCATCCTGTGGAACCGATAATGATGAACGCTGATCAATTTTAATCTCAGCATTAACATACATTCCGGATAAAAGATGGTCATCGGGCTGTTCAATTTTCGCATAGACCATGGATAACTTATCATTGTTCAGCGTATGACCGGCCTGGTATATGTTTGCGTGATAGATTTTCCCTGGATCATTTGGAGTTGTAAAGCTGACCTGTTGGCCACTTCTGACTTTCCGGATGTCCTTTTCGAACACCGGAAGCTCAAGAATAACCTCATGCGGATTGACAATTTCAAACAATACATCGGAGGGGTTCACATATTTCCCCAGATTAATATTTACCATCCGGATATAACCGCTGATCGGTGCATATAATGGTAACTGGCCAGTGATCCTGTCTTCGGTGAGCTGTAACGGATCGATTCCTAAAGCAGTTAATTTTTGTTCCAGCCCCTTGAGCTCAGCTTTCAGCGTTTTATAATCCACTTCTGTCTGCTGTACGTTTTTTTCGGAATAAACATTTTCCTTATGCAACTCACTATGCCTTTTAAATTCGGTTTCAGCGTACTGGAACCTGGCCTTGGTCTCGAGATAGTTCTGCTGAATTTCAATATAGGTGAAATTCTCTATCATGGCCAATGCCTGTCCTTTGCTGACGGCGCTTCCCTGTACGAGGTTGGTGCTTTTAACAAACCCTCCCAGGGGAGCGCTAACCGAAGCAATATTCTGCGGCGTTACATTGACAAGGCCATTCACTTTCAATGTAGCATTCACGGAATGATCTCCAATCAGGCCCATCTTAATACCACTTGTAGAAAACTGTGCCTCATTAAGCTCAATGGCATTTTCTGATAAAACCTCCTGGGGCCCTTCCGCGCTTTTCTTTCCATTCGAACAGGACACGAGCGTCATTGTCATAAAGATGACTGATATCCTGATAACGGTAACAATATTTGTTTTCATGATTATTCTCTAAATCAATGATTGATGTTTAATAAAAATTCGATGGCAATTACTGATTGGTTATAGGCATTGAGGGTTTCGAGGTAGTTGTTCCTGATCTCAATTCCCTGACGCAGGTTCTGAACAAATTCCATATAATCAATAGCCCCTGCTTTATAACTTTTATCAGCCTGTTCCAATATCGCCTCTGCCATCTGCAATGCTACTGATTCAAAATATGCAAGACTTTGACGGTATTTCTCATTTTCCTCAACAAGGATATGTAACTGGTGTTGAAAGGCATTGGTTTGATATTTGTAGCTTTCCATCGCTTTTTTTTCCTCCAGTTTGGCTGATTCTATCTTCCCTTTTTGTGGAAAAAATAAAACCGGGATTGTCAATCCCGCCTGAATACCAGTGAAACGGTAATCCGGTGAAAATTCCTTGTTGGATTGATTGAAATAGCCAATCATCATATCCGGAAATAACCTTGAAGTTTCAGTCTGCCTTTCAATTTTGGCCTGTGTCATTTGATATTCAAGAAATTTCAATGATGGATTCTGAAAAATGGCTGTGCTATCAAGGGATAAAACCATGGGTAATTTTACCAGTACCGTGTCAGCGATTTGAATTTCGTTCCTTTCATTTATCAGGGTCTGAAGCCGGCACTTCCCGATCCTGATATCTGACGCAGCCTGTTTGATTTGATTTCTGATGGTCAGAAGCTGAGCTTCTGCTGTCATTTTTTCCAGTAAATTTGTTTCTCCCTTTTGGAACCGTAACTGTGCGGCGTTCAGAAAATTACTATAAATGCTGTCCTGGCTCCTGAGCAAATCCAATCGGGTGTAAAAAAAAACGAGTTGGTAATAAACAGACCTGACCTGGCTGATTATTTCATTATTGGTCATGGCTGATTTCAGCGTTGCATTTTCCACCATTGCCCGAGCCAGTTTTGATTGGTCAATATAGGTGAGCGGGAAAGAAAAACGTTGTGAAATGCTGAATTCATCATCTTTTTCAAAACTGTTCTTTTGCCCATAAGAAAAGTCAACCTCTGTTTTATTAAAATCCCAGGCCGTTTGCCTGAGGGCTTTCTGTGATTCGATTTCCAGCAATGATGTCCTTATCTCGCCATTTCGTTGTAAAGCCTGCCCGATAGCCAGTTCTAAAGTACACACCCTGACCGGGGACTGTGCGGCAAGTTTCATGGGAGCAAACAACAAGCCTGCCAGGACCAGCAGGATCACAGGTATCGGCTTTGGTTTCAGATTACCGGAGCGTGGTTTCCTTTCTCCCATAAAAATGATGTATAATACAGGCAAAACCAGAAGGGTGAGTAACGTCGATGAAATAAGCCCTCCGATAACGACGGTCGCCAAGGGCTTTTGAACTTCGGCGCCGGCCGAAGTCGACATTGCCATGGGGAGAAAACCCAGTGAGGCAACCGCTGCAGTCATCAGAACCGGGCGCAGACGGATTTTCAATCCGGTCATAACGCGTTCATAAATATTGGCCATTCCTTCTTCCCGTTCCAACCGGTTAAATTCAGATATCAGTACGATCCCGTTGAGGACAGCAACACCAAACAAAGCAATAAATCCGACCCCGGCTGAAATGCTGAAATTCATTCCCCTTACAGTTAAGGCGATCACCCCACCAATGGCAGCCAGTGGTAAGGCAGTTGAAATAAGCAAGGTCTCTTTAATGGAATGAAAGGTAAAATAGAGCAGGAATAAAATAAGTAATAAAGCAACCGGTAGGGCGATCGAAAGCCGTTTTTGAGCTGCTACCAGATTTTCGAATTGCCCGCCATAAGTGATATAATATCCTGGTGGCAGCATAAGGCCCCTGTCAATTATTTTTCGGATATCCGTGATTACTGACTGGACATCCCGGTTCCGGATGTTAAATCCGACTGTGATCCTTCGCCGGGCATCTTCGCGTGAAACCTGGGCAGTGCCATTTTTCATTTCAACAGTGGCCAGCTCTTCCAGCGGGATCTGACGGCCATTGGGTAGCGGGATATAAAGGCGGCGAACGTTATCAATATCCTGACGGTAATCCTCTTTGAACCGTACCACGAGATCGAAACGTTTTTCCCCTTCATAGATCACACCGGCCTTATTCCCGGCAAATGCTGTCCGGAGGATCCGGTTCGCATCTTCAATATTCAATCCATATTGAGCAATTTTTTCCCGGTTGAACAGTACTGTTATCTGAGATGCACCTGTAACTTGTTCAACCTGGATATCGGTCACACCTTCAACGCCCGATATCAGTTTTTCAACCCTGCTTGCTTCATGCGCCAGTGAATCAAGGTCATCTCCAAAGATTTTAATGGCTACATCCTGTTTCGATCCGGTCATGAGTTCATTAAAACGCATCGAAATCGGTTGCTGGAAGGTGAAAGCGACTCCGGGGACCGCACCGACTTTCTCTTTCATTTTTTCTACCATTTCTTCACGGGTCGAAGCAGTGGTCCACTCTTTCTTGTCTTTCATGGCGATGATGTAGTCACCGGTTTCAACCGGTGTGGGGTCTGTCGGGATCTCACCGGCGCCCACTTTACAGACTGCATATCTGACTTCCGGAAAGTTATCTTTTAAAATCTTGTTGGCTTTCTTAACGGTTTCCACCGTATGGGCAAGCGATCCTCCCTGCAGGGTCATGATCCCGGAAGCCAGGTCCCCTTCTTCGAGCGTTGGTATAAACTCCCCTCCCAACCGTGTAAAAAGGAAGATGCCGGCCAATAAAAGAACGAATGAAGTTATCATCACCGTTGCTTTATGATGGAAAGAAAAACGGAACATGGGTTCAAAAATCCGGTTAAAGAATCTCATAATTATTCCTGACACCGCGAATTCCTTTGCTCCCCTGCGGCTTAAAACCAGTGAAGAAATAACGGGGACATAGGTAAGTGATAGTATCAATGCGCCCACGATGGCAAATCCGACCGTCTGCGCCATAGGGCGGAACATTTTTCCTTCAATTCCAACCAAAGAAAGGATCGGCAGATAGACGATCAGGATGATGATCTGGCCAAAAGTCGCAGAACTCATCATCCGGCGCGAGGAATCCAAAACAACTTCGTCGATCTGTCTTCGCAATAATTTTCCACCGGGTTGGGATTGAGAGTTAACAATTGATAACCTGTGAACGGCGCTTTCAACAATGATAACGGCTCCGTCAACGATCAATCCAAAATCGATAGCGCCAAGGCTCATCAGGTTACCGGAAATGCCAAACAGGTTCATCATCGATATTGCAAACAGCATCGACAATGGGATGACTGATGCAACGATGAACCCGGCCCTGAAACTTCCAAGCATCAGTACCAGGACAAAAATAACGATCAAACCACCTTCAGCAAGGTTACGGGTTACGGTCCCAATTGCGCGCTCAACAAGATCGGTCCTGTCCAGGTAAGGCTCAATACAAATCCCAGGAGGCAGGGAGGCAGAAATCGTTTTCATACGTTCTTTTACATCGGTGATCACCCGCGATGCGTTCGATCCCTTCAACATCATCACAACGCCTCCGACAGCTTCACTTGTATCGCAGACAAAAGCGCCATACCTGATGGCATGACCAAAACGCACCTCCCCCACATCCCGGATCAATACCGGAACCTGGCCAGGACTTATCCTTACGACAATTTTCCCAATATCTTCAAGGGTGGAGATCAATCCGATTCCCCGGATAAAATAGGAATTAGGGCCTTTTTCAATATAAGCGCTTCCCGTATTCTCATTATTTTTTTCGAGGGCATCCAATATTTCCGGAACGGATATTCCCATGCTGTTCAGGCGTTCCGGATCAATGGCAACTTCATATTCCTTGACGTAACCTCCATAGCTGTTTACTTCAGCCACGCCCGGAGTCCCAAGAAGTTCACGTTTGATGATCCAATCCTGGATTGTCCGTAAATCCATCATGGAGTATTTTCCCTCATATCCCTTCCTGACCTTGACCAGATACTGATAGATTTCCCCAAGTCCAGTAGAAACAGGCGCTAACTCCGGGTGTGTCAAACCATCAGGAATCTGTTCTTCGGCTTCCTTAAGCCGTTCACTGATCTGTTGACGCGCTTTATAGATATCTACCTTATCCTTAAAAACAATGGTGACAACCGATAATCCAAGACGTGAAATAGAGCGCAATTCAATCACATCTGGCAGGGTTGAAACCGAAACTTCGATGGGTGCGGTAATAAATTTTTCGACCTCTTGCGTAGCCAGGGCCGATGCAATAGAAATCACCTGGACCTGATTGTTGGTAATATCGGGGACTGCATCTACGGGCAGCCGGGTCATGGACCAGATTCCCCAACCGATCAATGCCAGGGTAAAAATTCCGACCACCAATTTATTCCTGATCGAAAATTCAATGATTCGACGGATCATAATATGAAATTTTTTGGGCTAAAACCTGATGTGAGAAAATATAACTATCCTGGATCATGCCAGTTATGATCCGGATCTTCAGTAATAGGAATGAAAGCAAATCAGGCTTTGGGAGGTTCCCAGATAGAGGAGATTAAACTGGAATGCAAAGGAATGATATCCCATACTTCCAGCCGTAAGGGGTCAGAATTCACAAATATCATGACCATGGGCAATGTTATTTCCATGGCAAGGCTGCAACAGGAACAAGTACAAAATGGGGAACAGGTATCGTGCTGGTCACTGTGGGTATCGTTGGTTGTTGTGGTCAAAGCCAGATGGGTAATTTCACAACAATGCAACGTTTCATCCACACACGGAATAAAGGTCAGTACAAGGATGTACAGTGCCAGCAGGATAGCAAGGATCCGGTTCAAAATTTTAGCGTATAATCAGACAGATACCGACTTTCAGGTTCAACATGGAGAGATCCTTTGATTTCGAACCCTTATAGAGTTCAATCTTATTGGTTGTCCATTTGTAATTGAAAGCGACCAAGGCTCCCCAGTTGGAGAAATTCCCGAATTTAATCAGGGCGCCAACTTCCGGAGTCAGTGAAAAATCCCAACGGGTATTGTAGGCATCAATTTCCTGGACAAGGAGGTGATGTTCCATGTAGTCGCCACCAATTCCAAGGCCTAAATAAGGAGAAACCAGTTTGTCGGGAAGGAAATGATAAGCAATGACTCCCTGGAATGGGACCATCCAGGTAAACCTGTAATTATCGGCAGTTATCGCTGATCCATCCAGGTCATAATAAGTTTGGTACCCATACTTCTGGCTAACTCTCTGCCATCCGATATTAAAGCCTACCGTTAATCCCCTGTCAAGCAGATACCGTCCACCAAAATCAAACCCGGCCGGGCTTGCATTGGTAACCCATTTGTTAAAATCACCCAGGGTAAAAGTGGTATTCCATGAAAAAGTATAATAACTGCTGGGTTTGAACCCTATGGTTGCTTTTTCCTGAGCCTGTAAAGATCCCGTTAACAGGATGATCACTGTAAAAAGTCCTATAATTTTTTTCATATTCCCGGTCTTAAAATTAATTGATGGAAAAGCCTTTTGTCTGTGTAAATGCCTGATCTATACATTGTTGAATTTGAGATATGGTATGGTCACCTGTCATTAAAGCACGGATATAAACATTCCAGCGGATCCATATTTTTTGATCCACATTAAGGGTTGTCAGATCTGCCATATCGATCATCATAGTACCAGTAGCATAAGAAGTTATATAGGCAGGGTAATATGGATAATAATATCCAGACCCGCCCCAGTACCAAGGAGGATAATAACCGGGGTAACCCCAGTACCAGCCAGGATAATAAACAGTAGTATTGACATTTTTCACAACAACGACCATAAATGCAAGGTTAGGGCTGTCATTCAGCCCGACTTTCTGGTAACCTCGTTTAGTCATGTTCTGGGTAATTTGATTCAGAACAGATTGGGCCCTTGAATCCGTATAATACCCACTATCTTTTGAATCAATCCATTTGATGGTATCAGAAATATAAAATGTTTTGAACTTCGAAAAAGGTGTAGCAGTATCATATTTCGTGTAAATCACCATATCTTCAGTTAATCTGACTGAAGAGGGAGGATACTTTGAACAGGATGAAAACAGTAAGCCTGCACAGAAAATTAGGAGAATCAGTTTTGCTTTCATATTTTTAAATTTATTTCCTACAAAAATATAATTTTTCAGATTCAGTGACTGATAAAATTTTCATTTTTGCCCATCTTATTTACATAACGGGCATAAAAAGGCATTATTTTAAAGTCTGATGGCGCAACAAGCCTGAAGCGAATACATCCAATCGTCTGCTTTCCCAAAGTTGAAAACTTTGAGTTCGCCCCCCACTATCCAATGTTTGTTCAAAGGGTATAAATAGGATCCTGAAAACTGATAATTTGAGAGGGACCAAACCGTACTATTGATGGTTTGCCCGACCCCGCTCACTTTATTGAACATGGCGGCCAATCCGGCGCCGGCAGTGAGATAAAAATGATCAACAATACGCATCCTCACCGTCAGGAGTAAGGGGACAACCGACATGGTCACCCGGCCTTCAGCTTCCGGATCATTTTCATGTTTCACACGGTACAAACAATAAAATCCGCTTTCCAGGCCCAAGCTCAACCGATGTTCCGGCTCCCAGAAAAATTTCAGGGAGACTCCCGGGAAATTAATGGCAGCCTCATCCTTACCCAACTCCAGGGAGTTGATGTAATGGCTCCAGCCAAAACCAACAGTAAGGGAGTAATGATTCAATGAGATCCTGGCGCTGTCATTCTTTTGAGAAAAAGAGGGGACAGTAAACAAGAGGAAAATGAGCAGTAAGGTTATCTTTCTTTTTATCATCATCCTATTCCCGTATATAATAGTAATATGCAACCACGTATGGATAGTTTGATAGCAATCCGTCAAAATGCCCTTCATTGATAAAATCCCTGATCCATTGAACGGGGTCAATGGTCCAGGCAACAGCCAAACGGTTTTCGCTATGCATCTGGTCAACCAGGTCATTCTGTGTCCCCAGGGTCCACCGTGGGCCCCACACCCTGGAATTAACCAGTCGTACGTCATCCACCGAAAGCTCGCATAATGAAGGAATATTCTGGTAATCAGGATAATTCATCAGGTCATTCAGTACTTCATCTGTCGGTATTCCCACGACGACGATAAGGTCACGGCCTTTTTGCCTTGCGCGTTCCAGGATTCGCTGTTGGATAGGAATTACCTGGGCCATTGCATCGCGGTTGGCTTTCATGTCAAGGTACACAAAGCGCAGCAAAGTGCTGTCAACCACAAGGGTCAACGCATCTTCCAGGGTAGGTATCTTTTCACCATGAATAAGCCTTACGAAAGTCGATAGCTGGAGCCAGCTATAATTTTCGATCGGACCTGCCAGTGGCCCTTTCTGAGTTAGCCGGGTGTTGATGTCGGAGTCGTGGTAAATGAAGGGTATGCCGTCGCTGGTCAACCGTACATCGATCTCAATTCCAGTAGATCCAAGTTTTTCAGTATATCGGATCATTTCAAGACTATTTTCCGAAACAGGCAGGTGGTCAGAAGTCCGTCCTCCGGACCGGTGGGCAAGGATATAAAAATTACCCGGTTGGGCCTTATCGGAAAAAGGACGCAGGTATTGGAGGACGATCCCTTTATCCGTTGTCTCATTATTGGTCCCATAACCTCCCCTGATGATGATCTGCCTGGTCGGGACTCCGGTCACAATATCACTGCCTCCCTCTGACCTGGAAACATACATGGCTGCAAGACCAGTTTCATCGCTGTAACCATCTCTCCAGTAACCCTGTAAAAAAACCACAGAATCGAGATAGCCTGTCTGAATAATAAAATATATCCCGCTTCCGGTAGTTATCAACAGATGGGTACGGTTCGATTTAACCACCACCTGATCACCCAGAAAATCATTTCCGGTAGATACCGAATAAACACCGTCCATCAGGGCCCTTGACGCAGTACTCAGAGGATAGGTTTCCTCCATCAGGTTATTGGGGCCTGTTGATGGAACAGGCACATTGATATCCTTGTTGCATCCGTTCAGGGCAACAAGAATCAACAGGCCAAATGCGATTTTCGACTTCATAATATCCAGCTAAACGACAGTTCAGGAATATGATAATACCGGTTGAAAGTACTGAAGAGCATCCAGGTCGGCCAGTAAAATTTCTCATAATTATCTTTAAATCCGATGATAAATACATGGTTTTTCCATAAACGTTGCTCAATGTAAAAAGCCACGGTAACGCCGTTGAAAAAATTTGCACGCCGGTCAACCTCATTTTCACCCGATTTCTGTATTATATTAGCCAGAATGACAGCTTCACCTTTCAGTGTGAAGGCCATTTTTTTCAGTTTATAGCCCAGTGAAAGATTGGGATAGTGGATCCATACGATGGAAGAATTATTGAACCCGCCCTGGCGTAGCTGACCATATACGAATGCGATATCATATCCGGCATTGAATGAAAAATTTTTCCAGGAATATCCCCATCGCGGGCCCAGGGCCAGTTGGTTTGAAACCAGCAAGGTTGTCAAGTCTCCTTCGAGCGAAAATCTCCAGGGAAGACCGAAGGTTAAATGAATATTAACCAGGGGCGCCTGAATGGCATTTTCAACCAGGTCAGCGGGTGGTTTTACCAATGATAATCCTGCTGAAGCCTGAAATCCCCACTTTTGATATTGGTGCGGAAGCCTCATGCTTGAAGCAGTTATATCAAACGTGTCCTGAACAGATGGATTTTGGGCAATAGTAATTGCCGGGAACAAAACCATCAGCATGAAAAAACGACATTTGAACAAATTCATCCGGAATAAAGTATGAAGCTGTGTCTTCTGCAAATCAGTTTACAAGTATAATACCGGGTTGCCCACCCGATATCAGGAAATTAAAATTTAAAGCGGACACCCAGCGTCACACCTGCATTATCGAAAGGATAGGTCTTCCGTAGCTCTTTTTTGGGCACATCCGGGGAAACGTAAGCGTTTATATCCAGTTTTGAATAATATTCAGTTTCTTTTTCGAAGGTTGTCAGATCGCCCAGATGGTCAGTTCCGTTAATGGTATATTTGGTGATCTTACTATAGAACGGCGACCAGGTTAAACCCTGAAAGGTTGCTTCAGCATAAAGGCTGATAATTTTACTGATATTAAAATCGACTCCCAGGGCGGCAGAAAACCCCAATGCAACACCACCATAATATTTCCTGATTAAAACAATATCATTGGGGGGATTTGTTGCCTGGGTCGCTTCCAGTTTTCCGTACATTGTGGGCACAACGCCAATGACCATTCCAAAACGCGCATAGGGATTTACTTTACTAAGTCCGGCAGTAATTAAAACGGACGGTGTTACGCTCAGTACATTTCCTAATATCCGGCCTGTAATATTATAGCCCCCCGGAAATCTCATAATTGAGTCCCCAAAGTTTGGAAAACCAAGTGACTGGGATACAGTTAATTCAAATCCCAGGTACTTTTTAACCATGTAACCAAATGCAACGGAACCGGTAAACCCTGAACCAAGATCGACTGGTACTACTTCGACGGTTTCTTTGTTGCCATCGTTCGTATATTTATACAGCATGTCAAGATTGGAAGTGGTCCCGCCAGATAATCCCACACCGAGGCGCACATAAAACTGGTTTGGGACAGGAAGGCCGATCTGTTGGTTACTTTGATCGGGATTCATATATTTCGCTTCCGTGTTCTGTGCTTGTGCCGCGCTTATCAGGAATAAACCGAGAAGGGCAAGAAGTAGATTTTTTTTCATAGTGATACGGTTTTGTCAGTTAATATTTGGCTATAAAATTAATAAAAATATTCCCTTGCTTTAAATATTTTACATATTCAGTATCTGCTTCAGCAATTTGTATCCACTGGTACTGGCCCGTAATTTTGCTCCGCTTTTCAATAAAACAGAATAAGTCTCTTTATCATAGTACTCAATTCTGTCAATAAATTTTGCATTAACGATGTAAGACCTATGGATACGTATATACTGGGAAGGATCAAGGTGCGATTCAAAATATTTCATCGTCTTTTCCTTGAGATGCTTGGCCTCTTTGGTATGGATCATCACATAATCGCCCTCCGCTTCCAGATAGAGGATATCTTCTACCGGGACCACACTCACTTTATGTCGCGATTTAACTGCTATCCGTTGAAGGTACTCAGGGTTTTCATCCAGCGATTTGACCAGGTTTTCCACGTTTGCGGAAGAGTTTAAACTCCCCCCCTGATGTTGGGTTAACGCTTTATTGATAGCCTGTGAAAACCTTTCTTTAGAATAGGGTTTTAGCAGGTAATCTATGGCATTCATTTCAAAAGCCTTGATGGCATATTGATCATAGGCGGTGCTGAAGATGATCAGGGGTGGGTGGTCCAGGATTTCCAGCAGCTCAAGTCCGGTGAGTTTGGGCATCTGTACATCCAGAAAAACCAGATCAGGCTTGAGTTCCTGAATAGCTTTCAACCCGCTGAACCCATCCGAAAATTCACCGGCGATCTCAATTTCCGGGAAACTTTTCAGGTAATGTCTGAGTACATCACGGGCGGGCTGTTCGTCATCAACAAGAATAGCGCGTAAAGTCATAGATCAGGCTTTAGGTTCAGTGGATTCGAGATTTGGAAGGCTTAAAAATACAAAAAATTTTGTTCCGACAACAGAAGTTTTAAGAAGTTTATCTGTTTTATAAAGAAGCCTTAACCGTTCTCTTATATTATTTAGCCCAAGTCCTGTCCCTTTACGGGGATGGGCATTCGGGTCAAAATCATTTTCAACGGTAATCTCAAGGAACCCGCCGGAAAATTTGCATTTCATTTCAATGGTAACCTGTTCGGTACTTTCATACACTCCATGTTTAATCGCATTTTCAACCAAAGGTTGCAATAACATGAGGGGAATTTTATGATCTTTACAGGTTCCTTCAATATTGAAGGAGAACTGAAGTTTGTCTCCAAACCTGACCTTCTCGATTTCAAGGTAACGCTGGATGTTGGTAAGCTCATTTTCAAGTGTTGCGAACCGTTTGGAATTGGTCGAAACCGAATACCGTAAAAAATCGGAGAGTTTTATGACCATATCCCTGGCTTTTTCAGGATTGGTAATGGTCAGGGAACTGATCGAATTCAAACTGTTGAATAAAAAGTGAGGATTGATCTGCGATTTCAGCATATTTAATTCGGTTTCTTTCAGCACTTCACGCAACCTTGACTCTGTCTGGACTTTTTCCTGGAGGTTCCTATAATAAATAAGGAGATAATATATCATCCCGATCGTGGTATAATATAATATTCCACTAAACAACCGGTAAGGGATGGAAATCAGTAAAAAATCGTGGTAAGGTTTAAAAGCTCCAAAAAGATAGTTGAGCAAGGTAAAGGGAAGCCCGATCCATACAACAAGCATTAAAGCGAGATAGGTGAAATGGTTAAAAATAACATTCCAGAAATTGGTTTTATCCGGGATGGAGTAGCGGACGATATACCATAATGAAATACCAATCAAACAAAACAGGAAGTTGAAAGCAAAGCTATCGGCCAATGCAATTTCAAGGGTAAAATCATAAAAAAAATAAAACACGAAAAAGTGGGCTCCCGCGATGAGAGCCCACAAACCAAAATAAACGGAAACGGATTTTTTATTGATAAAAACGGGATGCCTCATTTATCAGGATATATAAGATCAATAACTTTTTATCTCCCCTCCGCCAAAAATAGCGCTCCCTTTAATGAGCAGTAAACGGGAAGGGTCGGGGCTCTCTTTAACATAAGCCCGCTTATCATCAAAACCTCCCAGTATGGAGGTCATTTTCAACTGAATCTTCCAGTCAGATGGGACAATAAGGGTAACGCCACCGAAAATGGCGTTAACCTCCAGTTCATTGACGCCTTCGGCCAGGGTAGCCTGGGTCAGGTCAAGTTCGGATCCTCCGAAAACACAACTGATGTGACCTCCACGGAAGACCTGGTGCATAATGCGTCGTTTTCCACCGCTGAAAATATTTTCTTCATGAATGTATCCGTCCTCCAGGGGTTGATTGGGCGTGTTTATTGATTTTTGCCAGGGATGGTGGGGCATTCTCTTCGAAAGGATGAGTACCCCTATGGCGATGAGGATAAGCGGCCAGAATATGTGCATGGCATTGAAGGGAAGGTCGAATATCCGGGGCAGGAGAAAAAAACCACCTATCAGGATAAGGATGGTCCCCGGCATGCGGCTTTCGCTGCTGAAAAAACTCACAATTCCAATGGTGATCAACAGCATTTGCCAGGAAATAATGATATGTTTAACCTGATAAGGCAGGATGTCTGTATTGACAAGCAGCAATATTACGCCGACTGCTATAATGATAATACCAACAGCGTACTTCTTCATCATATAACGGCTCTCAGAGGGTTTTTCGTCGTGGGGTCCCATGTCATAAAAATTTAAAAGTAGTGAAAAAATCAATACGACAAAAGTAGGTCGATCTATAAGGGATGGGAAGGGTTAATCGACAGAGACCGGTAAAATCCCGATGAAAGCCGTCAGGCCCAGACCAATAGTCAGAAAATCTCCTGTGCCTGAATATATATTCCATCCGATTGTTGTCCAAGTCCAAAATCAATCAACAGGTTTGTCCTGTCACGTTTACTCAGCATGATCCTGACGCCGAACCCGGCCCCCGGTTTAAAATAACCAAACAACGGGATGTCCATATCATGGTTCGATGCCGTAATCACATTGGCAAAGAGTACCCCTCCCACAATTCCCGAACACCGCGATATCGGGAACCTGTATTCCATCTCGCCATATACAACATCTTCGCCCCGCCATCTTCCTTGTTCATATCCCCGGCCGGAAGAATTCATCTGATCGAAACCACAAGACATCAGATCCAGATAAGGTATTTTCCCGCTGACCAGGAAACTTCCATAGGCCCAGAAAGCAAGTAAATGTCTTGGCGCTCGTTTCGATAAACCCACATAAGTCCTGAATTCAGTCCATAACTGGGAACCATTCTGCGAACTTCCAAGCCAGCTGGAATTGTAGCGGTAATTCACATTGACATAAATCCCTTTATAGGCATTGATAAGATTATCACGGGTATCATAAACAAAATTAAAACTGATTCCTGAAGCCAGATAAGATGTATTATCAAATCCATGAAGCCTCGAATAGGCATAATGTGGCGTTGGGGTATAATTTGCGCTGTCGGTGACCAATTCCATATCAACAATATCAAAATGATAATCCAGATGATATCCCAAACCCAGGAAAAGATGGCCCGGAATAGCGCGGGATAAAATATTATGAAACTTTATCCATTTAAATTGCATGGGATATTTTCCGTCGAACCGGATAGCATTGGCGATCTCCGATGGATCGCCAGGCACAAGAGGAATATTCTCAACAGGACCTGTTCCCAACCCATAAGTAGGTGCACGATAAATATAAACCCGCCAGTCAGTCTGGGCAAACCAATGGTTCCTGTTCATGTACATATTGGTCTTTAGCTGGAAGATCAGTTGTTTCTCAGAAGTAACCATGAGGCTGCCTACTCCGGCCGATAACTTAGTCCCAGGCTTACGCCTCATTTGCCAAGAGAAAGAAGCGCCGCCCCCGATCTGAAATCCAGTTGACGGGGAAAGACCGATCAATGGCAGGATGATAACACTGGCTTTAGGGGTATGTATCTCCGGATCAATGACTTTCTTCCTGAAGAGAAGGTCTAAAATATCCTTTTGCGGACAGTTTGCAGCAGAAGAAAGAGTATCAATGGAAGCCTGCCCTGTCGTAACCTGCGATTCAGAAACAATAACAAAACCCAACGAAACTAAAAGAAAAAATAAGATGAAAACGCTTTTTACCATTACAGGCAAAATTAAAAATTAATTGCTTTTGATTAGCTTTGTAGTTTGAATAAGGATATGCAAATTCCTTTTAAGAAATATCACGGCGCCGGCAATGATTTTATTATCATCGATAACCGGGAACTTCACTGGCAGCCGGTGCAAGGGGAAGTTTCTATGCTGTGTGACCGGCATTTTGGTATTGGCGCCGACGGGTTAATGCTTCTTACCCTTCACGAGGGATACCGTTTCCACATGACTTATTACAACGCCGATGGGAACGAAAGTACGATGTGCGGGAACGGGGGAAGGTGTATGGCGGCTTTCGCCCGGAGCCTGGGCTTGGCGGGGGACCAGATGGCCTTTTCCGCCATTGATGGCAATCATCTGGCTGAAACCGGAAATCCCGGGAAAAATACCATCCTTGTCCGTTTAAAAATGAAAGACACTTGTATTTTCCGGCAATTTGAAGACGGGCTTCTCATCGATACCGGTTCCCCTCATTTTGTAAGGTTTGTCAAAAACGTAGATGACGTAGATGTCTTTTCAATCGGAAAAACCCTTCGTCATGATCCGCGGTTTTCCCCGGGTGGCGCCAACATCGACTTTGCAGAAATACAAAAAGACGGGATTTTTGTCCGTACCTATGAACGGGGCGTCGAAAACGAAACATTGTCATGTGGTACAGGAGCCACTGCCGTTGCGTTGTCAGCAGCTTATCAATCGAATAATAAGGGCGGATCTTATCATATCAAAACAAGGGGAGGGCCTTTAACGGTCACTTATTCCCGGTTGGATCAATGTTTCACCGATATCTGGCTGGAAGGTCCTGCCACATTTGTGTTCGAAGGCGAAATCGTTATATAGCACAATATGTCTGATACCCTCACCCGGGCAATAAAATCAAACAGTAATCCAATACTGATCAACTTTCCATGACGGAACATAATTTTTTAACCGGCCTTAACCTTCGCATACGCGCCATGGAGCCGGAGGATGCCGATTTACTGTATGAGTGGGAGAATGATACATCGATCTGGAGGGTGAGCAATACGCTGGTGCCGTTCTCAAAATCCCGGTTGCGGGCATTTGTGATGAATACTCCCGGCGATCTTTTTTCGGACCACCAGCTGCGGTTGATGATCGACCATACTCCACCGGATGGCCCACAGGAAACCATTGGCGCTGTCGATCTTTTTGATTTCGACCCAGTCCATCTGCGGGCTGGAATTGGGATCCTGATACAGCAGGAGCACAGAAAAAGAGGTTTCGCTAATGAAGCGCTGACACTATTGATCCGGTATTCATTTGATGTCCTGCATCTTCATCAGTTATACTGCAACATATCACCTGACAATGAAGCGAGCCTCCGGTTATTTGAAAAAGCTGGTTTTAACCGGTGTGGAATTAAAAAGGATTGGATCAATGAAGGAAATTCGTGGAAAGATGAATGGATATTTCAATTAATCAGTTAACCCCTCTATTATCAGATGTTCCCTTCCTATAAAAACAATCCCAGGCGGTTTCTTTTTGGCGACCTGATCGGCATCCTGCTCCCCGGCCTGACTGTGTTGATTATCGTTTTTGCCGTCATCAGGATCAGCTGGTACGCGATGGTCCCCCAGCCCGACCTGAAGGGGGAATCAGCCGTTTATTTATGCATTCCCACTGGATCTGATTTTTCCACGGTTCGGAACTTATTGGTTTCAAAAGCACATATTCGTCATCCTGAGGCTTTTACATGGCTTGCCAACCGTAAAAAGTATCCGGAGAAAGTAAAACCCGGCCGGTATAAAATAGCCGATGGGATGCGCAACAATGAGTTAATCAATCTGCTGCGGTCGGGCAGACAAGAAGCGGTAAGGATCATCATACAGAATTTCAGGACCCCCGAAGAATTGGCAGGAAGGATCGGAAAATCACTGGAAATTGATTCAGCCAGACTAATCCGATTATTCCGGGATGATCACTTTTTAGAAAAGTATGGCCTGACGCAACCTACATTGTTCATCTATTTTATTCCTGATACATACCATTTATATTGGAACACTTCAGGTGATGGACTTTTCAGGAGAATGGAAAGGGAATTCGGGAAATTCTGGAACGGGGAACGACGGCGGAAGGCAGATTCATTAAAGATGACCATTCCGGAAATTGTAACCCTGGCCTCTATTGTCGAGAAGGAAACCAATAAAATTGATGAAAAACCAAGGATTGCAGGGGTCTATTATAACCGGTTGAGGAATAACATCCCACTTCAGGCTGACCCGGCTATCATTTTTGCCTGGAAAGATTATTCCATCCGCAGGGTCCTGAATTTTCACCTGAAAATAAATTCGCCTTATAATACATACCTGCATACGGGATTGCCACCTGGACCGATCTGTATCCCTTCCATTGCTTCCGTTGACGCCGCGCTCAGGCCGGAAAATCATGAATTCCTTTATTTTTGTGCGAGGGAGGATCTCTCGGGCTATCATTCTTTTGCCCGGACCCTGGGGGAACATAACCTTAATGCCCGGAAATATCAGCACGCCCTGGACATACTGAATATCAAGCGCTGAGCGTGGGAAACCGGCTGATCATCGGGCTCATCATAAGCATGATATGGTCTTTTTTCCCCTGTCGGGTGACGGGACAGGATCCTCGCGCGGACTCGGTTATGAACGATTCCATCACCATTGATAAAGGAAGGTTGATCGGCGTCTTATGTGTTCAGGGAACTTTATATTTTGCTTCATTCGGAGGACTATATATAGCCTGGTACAAAAATTACCCGCAAAGTACTTTTCATTTTTTCAACGATAATCCAGAGTGGTTGCAGCTTGATAAGTTCGGACATCTCACCTCCTCTTATTATCTCAGCAGGCTTGCTTATTCTTCGTACCGGTGGTCAGGGATGGACCGGAAAAAGTCCATCTGGTTGGGTGGGGCCCTTGGGTTTGCTTACATGCTGAACATTGAAATCTTAGATGGCTTTTCTTCCGGGTGGGGATTTTCACCCGGCGACCTGACTGCCAATACCCTTGGATGCGCCTTGTTCATTGGTCAGCAGTTAGGTTGGGATGAACAACGGTTCAATATGAAATACAGTTATCATCCGACTGATTATCCTGACTCCAATCCCAATTTATTAGGCAATAATCTGATCCAAAAGATGTTAAAGGACTACAACGGAATGACATTCTGGCTTTCCGGAAATATATCTTCCTTTCTTCCTGAAAAAAGTAAATTTCCGCGGTGGATCAACGTTGCAATTGGTTATGGCGCCGAAGGAATGACAGGCGCCCTGAACAATATTCCAACGGCTGACGGATCTCCTGACGGGCAGCCGGAACGGTACCGGAAGTTTTTTCTCTCGGTTGATGTTGACCTGACCAGGATCCGGACCCGGTCAAAATTCCTGAAGGGGTTGTTCACGGTCTTCAGCTTTGTCAAAATCCCTGCTCCCGCGCTGGAAATAAATACCCTTGGAGAAGTCAAATTCCATGCTCTATATTTTTAAAATTGTTTATCTTTACTTTTTTATTTAACATGGAAAATCAAACAACGTCCCCCGAAACCAGTTACCGGGGAAATATCGATCCGCATTTGCCCCCTCAAAATCTTCCCAATGCCAATACCGTAATGATATTAGGCATTTTATCCATTGTATTCTCATGGTGGCATTTTATTTCCCTGGTGGGGATCATTTTAAGCATCATAGCTTTGGTCCTTGCCCGTAGCGAGATGATCGTTTACCAGACCAACCCCGGACGTTACACCCTTAGCTCGTTGAATAGTGTAAAAACAGGCCGTATTTGTGCCATTATCGGATTAAGTATTTCAATCCTCGTTTTCATTTTTGTGATCTTGCTCGTTATTGGGATAATAACCACACTCCCATTTTGGGGGATGATACGCTGATATGAAAATTTTACCGGTTGAAGATATTCGCCAAGCGGATTTATATACCATTGGGCATGAGCCAATTTCAGACATTGACCTCATGGAGCGGGCTGCTGCTGCATGTTTCGGATGGATTGTGAACAATGTTGATCCGGAGAAAAAGATCAAGGTTTTTTGCGGAACAGGCAATAATGGCGGAGATGGCCTGGTAATTGGCCGGTTACTGATCCAAAAGGGTTTTACCGTGGAATATTTTCTGACAGGTCCGGTTGAAACCTGTTCCCCTAATTGCAGGATCAATTTCGAAAGGATCATATCCGTTTCGAAGGGTACATCCCACGCCAAATCATCCATCTCCCATCTTCCATCTCCCATTCTTCAGCCCAATCAGCCACTACCCGTCATTGAAAAGACCGACATCGTCGTTGATGCCATTTTTGGCAGTGGCCTGACAAGGCCGGTCGCCGGATTTCAAGCCACCCTCATTCACCATATCAACCAAAGCGGGGCCGTTGTGGTTGCCATTGACGTTCCCTCCGGATTTTCCTGCGATTCGACTAACTTCTTGGTCAGGGAACCGGTAGTTGTCAAAGCGGATTATACCCTCACCTTTTCCCCACCAAAACTAGGCTTGTTTTTCCCTGAAAACGAACGGTTTACTGGAAAATGGATCCTGCTCGACATCGGGATCATGAAGGAGTATATTCCGACCCGTGAGGTTAAAAATTTCATGCTCGAAAAATCGGATTGCCAAAAGTTGTTGAAAAAGCGGAATAAATTCGCCCATAAGGGCAATTTTGGACATGCTTTGCTCCTCTGCGGGTCTGCAGGCAAAATGGGCGCTGCCATACTGGCCACGAGAGCTTGCCTCCGGTCCGGGCCGGGACTTGTTACAGTCCGCACCCCAAAGGCCGGTATGCCTGTTATGCAGTCAGCCGTTCCTGAAGCCATGGTCACTCCCGATGATGAACCGGATATAATTACCTCCATCCCTGATCTTTCTCCCTATTCATCAATAGGAATTGGCCCCGGTATCGGGCTTGGCCCGCAAACAGGAAAAGCGCTGAAATTACTTATTCAACAATCAGTTAAACCCCTGATCATTGATGCTGATGCCATCAACCTGTTATCAGAAAATAAAACCTGGCTCGGGTTTATTCCCCATGGATCTATATTTACGCCACATCCAAAAGAATTCGAACGGATTGCGGGAAAAAGTCAGACCGATTTTGAGCGGAATGAAATCCAGCGGGAATTTTCTTTCAGATACCAGTGCTATGTTGTATTAAAAGGCGCTTATACGGCGATCACAACGCCCGACGGACAATGTTTTTTCAATACCACCGGGAATCCCGGGATGGCCACAGGAGGAAGCGGCGATGTCCTTACCGGTATCATAACAGGGTTGATGGCACAGGGTTATCAACCTCTTGAATCGTGCCTTCTGGGGGTTTATGTCCATGGTTTGGCCGGTGATTTCGCCTTAGCGTCAGAAGGTTATGAAGCGCTCATCGCTTCGGATATCATTAACAATTTAGGAAAATCTTTTCACTCGTTATATGGAAAATTTTGAGAGGGACCGTCTGGTCAACATGGTTTTGGCCCCCTATTTACAAAAAGCCACTGCACTGCGGGGAATACGCAGGTATGTCGGAGGAAATCAATTCCGCCATGCCTTGGGTACTTTTGCCATTTTGATTGATTATCATTATGTTGATCCCATTTTATTGAAAGCGTCTGTTATCCATGACCTTTTTGAGGATACAAAATCCACTACCTATGATGAAATAAAGTCGCTGGACGTTGACGGAGAAAAAGTACTGGAGCTGGTACTTGAGGAAACCCGGAAAAAAACCGAATCAAAGGATGATTATTTAAAGCGGTTACTTGCCAAGGGTTCTGAACGGGCTAAAATCCTGAAATGTGCTGACCGGATCAGTAACCTGACGGATCTCCATCCGGATATTTTTGATAAAGAGTTTATTAAAAACTATATCATAGAAACGAAAAAATGGGTTATCCCCATGGCAGAACAGGTCAACAAAGACATGCTATTTGAGCTGGAGGATCTCATTAAGCGCAGGGAAACGAACATGAAGTTCTCTTCTTCCATCTGGCCATTAAGACGTAAAAACGGGGATTAATTGGCCGGTGCAGGTTCAAGGATATCTGCTTCGACTCTCAGGTTATCTATAATAAAGTTTTGTCTTTCCGGAGTATTTTTGCCCATATAAAAGGTTAATACATCCCCCAGGGCTGATTCTTTTGTTAGAATGACCGGATCGAGCCGGATATCTTTCGAAATGAAATGGGTAAATTCGTCTGGGGAGATCTCCCCGAGCCCTTTAAACCTTGTTATTTCGGGATTGGTCCCCAACTGCCTCATGGCTTCCTTTTTTTCTTCTTCCGAATAACAATAGATCGTTTTTTGTTTGTTACGGACCCTGAATAGCGGGGTTTGCAGGATGTATATATGACCGTTGCGAACAAGGTCGGGATAGAACTGGAGGAAAAAAGTAAGAAGCAGCAAGCGTATATGCATCCCGTCAACATCAGCATCGGTGGCAATGACCACATAGTTATACCGCAGATCCTCGATGCCTTCTTCCACATTCAGGGCAGACTGGAGCAAGTTAAATTCTTCGTTTTCATAAACGACCCTCTTGCTTAAACCAAAGCTATTGAGGGGCTTCCCTTTCAGGCTGAACACAGCCTGTGTATTGACGTCGCGCGCTTTGGTTATGGAACCGCTGGCTGAATCGCCTTCAGTTATAAAAATCGTGGATTCGTAACGTCTGTCGTCGTGGTTGTTATAATGAATACGACAATCGCGTAACTTTTTATTGTGGAGACTGACCTTCTTTACACTTTCTTTGGCGATCTTTTTAATGTTTGCCCAGTCCTTACGCTCTTTTTCACTTTGCATGATCTTATGAAGCAGGGCTTCGGCGGTATCCGGGTTCATGTGAAGGTAATTATCCAGATGCCGTTTTACGGTGTCAATAATGTAGTTCCGGATGGTTGCCCCATCGGGTTCGATATGTATGGAGCCAAGTTTGGTTTTGGTTTGTGATTCAAAAACCGGATCCTGTACTTTTATACTCAACGCGGCGACCAGGGATGCCCTGATATCATTCGTATCAAAATCCTTCTTATAGAATTCACGGATGGTTTTTACCAGGGCTTCGCGAAATGCAGCCTGATGCGTCCCTCCCTGGGTAGTATGCTGCCCGTTCACAAAAGAGTAATATTCTTCTCCATATACTTCGCAATGGGCAAAGGCACATTCAAAATCCCCATCCCGTAAGTGAATGATCGGGTATAAAACCGGGGTATCAATATAGCTGTTCAACAAATCAAGCAATCCGTTCTGGGCGTGAAATCGTTCTCCGTTAAAAATAAGCGTTAATCCGTTGTTCAGAAAGACATAGTTCCAAAGCATTTTCTGGACATATTCAGGGATATAATGATATTTTCCGAAGATTTCTTCATCAGGGACAAAGGTCACGATTGTACCGGCCCTGAGATCACATGGTTTTTCGGGTTCATCCGTTTTCAGTTTCCCCTGACGGAATTCAATAACTTTAGTTTTTCCTTCCCTGACCGATTGAACTTTAAAATAAGAAGATAAGGCATTCACTGCTTTAGAACCGACCCCGTTCAAACCAACAGCTTTTTTAAAAACCCTGGAATCATATTTGGCGCCGGTATTGATCTTGGAGACACAATCGACCAACTTTCCCAAAGGGATCCCCCTGCCAAAATCACGTACACAGACCTGTTGGTCTTTGATGGTCACTTCGATGGTCTTACCGTAACCCATCACAAATTCATCAATGGAATTATCTAAAATCTCCTTGATCTGAACATAAATCCCATCATCAGGCGATGAACCATCTCCCAGTTTTCCGATGTACATTCCCGGACGCAAACGGATATGCTCACGCCACTCAAGGGATACTATGCTGTCTTCGCTATAAATTTCTTCTGTATCCATCCACCCTGCCAATAAAATCGTGGCAAAGATAAACGAAACCGGGGTTCGGCCGGTAAAAAATTGCGCGTAGTTTTCAATGATTTTATTCACTATTTAATGGATTTATGTTACTTTGCATTCGGTTAAATAATTAATCCATAGATATATGACTTTAGTTAAAAAAGAGCTCAAAGACCAAATTGGCTGGATCACGATGGATCATGATGCCAAGCGCAATGCTTTAAGTATTAAATTGCTGTCGGAATTGCTGTCAGCGCTAAGATCACTGAAAGAGGAAAAAGCCAGGGTAGTCATTATCCGGGCAAATAAAGGGGCCAAGGTATGGTCATCCGGTTTTTTTATTGATGAACTTCCCAGCGATGGGAGTGATCCGTTGGCTTATGACAATCCCCTTCAAAAGGTGATCCGGGCCATTCAGAGCATACCCGTACCGGTTATCTGCATGGCTGAAGGGAGTATCTGGGGAGGAGCCTGTAACATCGCATTTGTATGTGATATCCTGATCGGCACCAAGGAAACCTGTCTTGCCATTACCCCTGCAAAAATCGGGGTTCCTTACAATACCTCCGGAATTCTTCAATTCCTTGACATTATTGGTTCGCATATTGTCAAGGAAATGTTTTTTACCGCCACTCCCATTACCGCTGAAAAAGCTTTGGGATTAGGCATCATCAACCACCTGGTACCCGCAGAAGAGCTGGAATCGTTCACGATCAGCCTGGCCCAGAAGATCATCGCCAATTCTCCCCTAAGCATCCAGGTGATCAAGGAACAGTTAACGATCCTTGGAAACGCCCTGCCCATGACCCCACAAACCTTTGAGCATATCGATATGTTGCGTCGGATAGCCGGGAACAGTGATGATTATCTGGAAGGGATCAATGCTTTTTATCAAAAACGGAATCCGGTGTTTTTTGGGCAGTGATCTTTTTCATTTCGTCAAATAGCTGTCTGATCTCTGTTTTAGTCAGCAGGAAGTCGCGAAGGGTGAGTTTTGTCATCCGGATAAAAATGACGAACTGATACAGTGTCGCCATCGTGTACGAACAGGTAGCCGCTATACCAGCGCCTGCAATACCCCAGGCCGGGACCAGTAAAAACCCCAATCCGATGGTAAAGACAAGACCGATGGCCGAACTGATGGTGTTGTGATAAGGTTTATTGATGCTCGAAAAGAATCCACTGAATATCATGGAAACGCTTAGGGTTACAATACCAACCGAAAGGGAACCGATCACCATCCGGACATCCCCGAACTGAGCGCCGAAAATCGCCGTATAAAACCGGACAGGTATAAGGAGAAGGATTATCATCCCCGCCAAAGTTATGGCCCATGTTATTTTTGTAAAAGACAAGGTCAACCTTACGGCATATTTTTCATCCATTTCGTTGGATAACCGGGAGTACTGAACCATGGAAATGCTCCGGCTCACCAACCAAAGTCCTTCTGCAAGGGTCATCCCGATAGAAAGCACACCCACCGCCGCCCTCCCGGTGAAAAAATCCACGAACTTCAGACTTAGCCGGTAATTCAACTGCTGAAAAATATTGGCAAACTGGATATAGGTACCAAAACGGAATATCTCACCCAGCAATTTCTTCATGCCCGTCATGGGCCCCGGCTTCAGGGCAGGGACCAGAAACACAAAACTGATGATCCAGGCTAAGATGTATGAGATCAATATAGACCAGAAATAAGCCATTACGGTCCGGACATGAAACCCAAAAAGAAAAACCAATAAAATAACAAACAGAACTGTGACCTGTATCAGGTTAATGTAGTTGTATGCTTTTACTTTCTCCAGGCCCAGGATCAACATATAATTGACGGAGGTGAAAGAAATGGCCAGGGCAAGGAAAAGAACCGGCATAAAATAACCTTCCGGAATGAGCCCAATGGCCGGGGAAATATGGCCCAGAAAATAGAGCAGATAAGTGCATAAAATGGTCACGATCAATGTCCACACCGTTGCAGGGACGAATAATCTATAGATCCCGGCCCGGGGGGCCATATAGACCAGCGCACCGCCTCCGACAAAGTTGTTGAACAGTTGAATGATGGTCACTGAAAAGATCATCAGATAGATGGTCCCCACATTTTCAGCGCCCAGATAATGGGCGTTCAGACTGGCTGCAACAAAGGAAAGCGCTGCATTAAAAAGTCTTGTGCCAACTGTCCCTAAAATTTTTTTAAACATTGACAGGCGTTCTTTTTTGCAGTTTATCCCTGATCTGATTGATAAAAAAGAACAGGTTGATCCGGTAATGTTTCCCGTCAATCAGAGTATAAGGCCCCACGCCCGACAGGGTATGCAGCCCCCTGGAAAAAGAACTTTTTTTGATGGGATAGACCGTGGTTACAGGGACCTCTTCAAATTCATCGGGGGTGAGGCATTTCACTTTATTAATGACAACATGCCCTCCATAGGTAACAGAACAATCCTGAGCCGGACGGTACAAGTTACCGTCATGAATAAACGGTGTGCCACCGGGTCTTGAAGAACGGACATCGGTTTTCACGGGATTCCGGGGATGTGGTTTATACACCCCTATTATGGAGTCGGCATAATAGATATAAAGTTGGGCCGTGGAATATTTTCGCAGGGTAAAGAACAGCCACCAACGGTCCTGGTAAAAGAACAGGGTTGGGTCAATCGCTTCAACGTCGGGGACCAGCACGCGATCTTTAACAAAAGCTTCTTCCGAATAATTGCGGTGGTACAAGTCAATCGATCTTGAACGATACGATTCAGGAACACAATAAACCATTTGCTGGTGTTCAACAATATAAGGATAGGACAGGTGTTTTTCCCCTTCGATCAGGATGATGGGTACTGAAAAACTATCCCTTCGCGTATCATAAATAATTTCGGAAATGTTGGCCTGTTGTTTTTGGTAACTGTAATCTTCGACCAGAATGTGAAGCTTTTTGTTTTCAAAGAAACCAAATGGATCAGCCAGGTATTTGGTACTGGCGAACTGACGCAACCAGGTGATATCGGACGAACGGAGTTTTCCTTCCCCAAAAACGACTTCTCCAATGGGTTTTTTTATTAATCCGACGTTCCAGATTTCTGATGACAGCAGATCCCGGTAGTGGAACCTGATCCTGTTAAAGAACAGTTTAAACAGGAACAGGATCATGTGGATGTTACCAGGCACTTTATGAATCGCGGCTTTTGTATCGCTGGGTAAAAATACAGTTTCGGGATTTCTCAGTAATTCATCCGCGACCCACGCGGGCCAGGTTGACGTCACGGTCAGCAATTGCTCCACATTGCCCTGGTATGAATGAAGCATCGTTTTCAAATATCCTTTGTACAAGACGATGCCTGCGTCCAGCTGTTCGGTAATCTTTTGGAGAATGGCGCCGCTTACGGGATCGCCCCGGAAAATCTCCCAGAAGCCGGGTGGCCCTCCCCGGTATTTCATCTCGTCATCATGATGGAAGGACCAAATCCCATAACGGGCTACCTGAAGAATGGATCCCCTAAGGATATTAAAACCGAAACGAAGGATAAAATCCAGGTTATAGGTTTTAATGGCCGCTGCTTCTTCTTCCATAAAATATTCAGCCTTTTTACGGGTTTCAACATAACACGTCAGGGTATCGGCCCCATCAAGAACAGAGGATAAATCAGCAGCCTGTTTGGCCGGGGGAAAAAAGAACCTGTTTTGAAGGATCCTGAAAAGCAGATGTGGCTCCAAGCAACGTCGGATAAGGGGTTTTTTGCTTTTTTTATTTGGTTCCCGGCCATCCAGGATCAGCAGGACCGGTTGATGGCCATGGGCCAGTAATTCATGGATAGCATCTGCCTGCCACTTTTGAAATTCGGTAGAATTGCATAAAATGCCAAATCTCAAACCGGGTGAGGCGTTTCCTTGATTTTTATCAGAGACGGGTTTCACAAGATGTTTTACTTGTTAGGGTGTAAAATGTTACGATAAACCTGAACAATTTGTTCACCAACATCCTTTTTACTGAATTTGTTTTCCACACCAGCCATAATGGCTTCTTTGTCATAGGATCTGCATTGGTCCAGCATCCGGTCGATCGCGCTGGTCATTGCATCTTCATCCTTTCCGTGCAAAATGATCCCATTGGATTCATTAATGATCTCGGGCACAACACCAACCGGGGTCGCAACCACAGGGATCCCACAGGTTAAAGCTTCTACGACCACTGTGGCAAAAGTTTCATAACGGCTCGATAGAACCAGAAAATCAGAACGGTCCATCAATTCGTAAAACTCAGTCCCTGTTTTTAGGCCGGTAAAGATAACAAAGGAATCCAATATGCCAAGATCCCGCGCGAGGTCCTGCATCCTAATGAAATCAGGTCCCTCGCCGACCAACAGGCAAACAAAATCCTGCCGGCGACGGGCCAGGTTTGCTATAACCTTTAAAAACAGGGTTATATTCTTTGATTTATCCTCAAAGCAGGAGACATGAATGATGGTTTTTTTTTCCGTTTTGATTTTGCTTTCCGGATGGCCCAAGGGCTCCGGTACCACCACATTTGGAATTATAAAGGTATGGGGGCTGACAACTCCCAGGGCATCCATGGCATTCCGGAGGATCGCTGAAACGAGGATCAACCCGGCTGATTTTTTCACGACAAACTTTGTGACCTGGTGATGGATTCCTTTGCGATAACTTCTATTTTCAGGAAAATAACGCGACCAGTGTTCAGAAATCACCAGGGGGATTTTAAATTTTTTACTGACTTTCCACCCTATATAGCCCATCCGGGTAAGCACATGTGCATGGACGATCTCGGGGTCGAACTGACGGATACTGTGAACGGCCTTCATATTTGCCTTATAAAAGCGCAGCAGGGTCAGCAATTTTGCTAATAAAGACAAGCGGCTAACGACAGGCCTGAAATAAACCCGGAGTACCCTTACCTGGTTTTCCTCACTGAATTCAGCTTCAAATTTATTCGGGCAGTCCGGATCGGGATGGACATAAATAACCGCTACATCACAAAAAGGGGTGATCGCTTCGGCCTGACGCTGGATGAATAAGCCTGGCATTGGGTCGTAACGGTTAGGATACCATCGTGGCAGAAAAAGGACCCTGAGTTTTTCCATAACTGGTGAATGATCTTTATTCAGAACAAATTTGAAAAATGAAAGGTATCAATTTTTTTAATTGCATTTTCCAGGCGGGCCTTACCAGACCCAGAAATAACAAAAAAAGGAAATTTTCTGTTTGTGAGTTCATTGAAATATAGATCAAAAAGGTACTTTCTTTTCTCAGGATGTTCCCGTAAGGGATCAAATTCCCAGGGCAGATCGATATCACATAATAAAAAAAGGTCGTACCGGTGAATATCAATATTTTGAAGAATCCATGGATCGCATCGCCCGTATTTCACTTCACTCCATATTTTTGTGACGATAAGTTCTGTATCACAAAACAGGAAGCGGTTGGCGGTCCGGGCTTTCTTTTCTTCTTCAACAAGCTGTTGCTGTGCCATATAAAGAATGTCACTTTCCTGATAAGGCCGGTGAAGGTACGACAAATAATCCCGTGCAAACTCAGATACCCACACCGAATGATACCAGGCAGCCAGTTGCTCTGTAAGCATCGATTTACCTGTTGATTCAGGGCCTGTGATCGCGATCCTCCGTATCATTTGATCAGTTTTATCCGCCATTCCAGAAATCCCAGAACGGCAATGATGGTAAAAATAAAATACTGGAAACTGGTGAAATAGAGCTTTTCAGCAATGCAAAGTCCGATCATAATGGAATCGGCTGAAATCCATAAGATCCAATTTTCAATTTTTTTCCTTGAAAGCAACCACTGCGCGACGATATAGACTGCCGTGGTAAATGCATCCCACGAAGGCGCCTGGCTCGGGGTAAACCGGATTAAAAGCCACCGGATCAGGAAAAAGAAAAAGATGACAGCCACGCCATCCAGCAGGAGCTCTGTTTTGGAACATTGTGAAATCCGGAGCTTCCCTTTGTCCCCAATGCCACGGGTCCAGTTGTACCATCCATAAACGCTCATGAGAAAGAAGAAAGCATTGATCGCCGCGTTGGCGTAAAGGTGGTTCTGGAAAAAGATGATGACATAGATCAGGACATTGATGATCCCGAAAGGAAAAGCAAGGATACTCTCTTTTTTCATGAACCATACGCACAACAGGCCGAAAAAAACCGCAATCAGTTCGATGAAGCTGGTTTGAAAAGCGCCTATGAATATCGGGGAGGATAAATCCATGGGTACAAAGGTAACTTTTTCGCTTTTTTACTTTGGATCGGGTAAAACAATTAATTTTGCCTATTGAAACCTGGCGTATTGCTTCCGATGTTCCATCCGATCCATTTTCAGTTCCCGTTTATCGTCAATCTGCTCATTTTACTCCTGACGGCTAAAGTTTTAGGTGAACTGGCCGAAAGGTTCCGCCAACCATCCATGATCGGGGAATTAATTGCCGGTATTATCCTCGGTCCTTCCTTATTGAATGTTATTCCCGGCCCGGGAGAGATCAAGGTCATTGCAGAGCTCGGCGTATTCATGTTGATTCTTCTTGCCGGGATGGAGATAGAAGTTGAAGAGATCCGGAACTCCATCCGCGGAAAAAATATCTGGATTGCATTGCTTGGGTTCATTGTTCCCATGATTTGCGGAATCGGGATCGGACTGGTATTTCATTTTTCCAATACTTTCACCACTTTTCTCGGCCTTTGTATGGCCATCACCGCGTTGCCGGTCAGTATCCGGATATTAATGGACCTGGGTAAACTACAGACCGATGTGGGACAACGCATTATTTCTGCAGCTATTTTCAATGATATTGTTGCCATGCTTATCCTGGGCATCATCCTCGATTTAAACGATGTTTCAAAGGACTTGAAAGATCTTACTTTTTCCATCGGGATCACGTTGCTGAAGGTGCTCGTTTTCATGGCGATCCTTCTGGTAGCCTATAAATTGTTCAAGTTGGCAAAACGGAAAGTCAATGTGGTCAACCCGAGGATGAACAAGTTTTTCCATTATCTCCGTGGGCAGGAATCTATGTTTGCATTGGTGATTTTATATGTCCTGATCTTTTCAAGCATTGCCGAACTACTTGGCCTTCACTTCGTGGTTGGCGCCTTCTTTGGCGCTATCCTGATACCCCGAAGCATGTTTTCAGACCGGGATTATGAGCGCGTTCACCGATCGATCTCAGGGATTACCATGGGTTTTTTAGCGCCGATCTTCTTTGCTACCATGGGGCTTTCCTTTGAAATACAATCACTGAATAAAATTGTATTGCTCGTGGTGGTTTTATTTGCTTCGTTCATCAGTAAAATCCTGGGAGGTTATTTCGGTGGGCGATTAGCAGGGTTCAACCAGCCAAAATCAGTTGCAATCGGGTTGGGCCTGAATGCCCGTGGGATCATGGAACTGGTCATAGCGAACATCGCGCTTCAGAATGGGTTTATTGACATCCCCATGTTTTCAATCCTGGTCATGATGGCCATCCTGACCACAATCCTCACCCCAATATTTTTAAAATATTCCTTTGACCGAATTGATCTTTATTAACTTCGTGATTTAATCTGGTAATTGATTTTTTATGATCGACCTTCTTAATGAATTCATTGATATTGTTTTACACATAGACATTCACATTCAGCAATGGGTTACTGATTACAGGACCTGGACTTACCTGATCCTTTTTGTGATCGTTTTTATGGAAACGGGATTTGTTGTCACCCCTTTTCTGCCTGGTGATTCATTGTTGTTTGCAGCGGGAGCGGTGGCTGCCATGCCCAATGAACCTTTAAGTTTGCCTGTACTGATCGTTTTGATGCTGGTTGCGGCATTCGGGGGTGATAATACAAATTATTTGTTGGGCCGTGTCCTGGGACAAAAAGTATATGAAAAAAACTACCGGTTTATAAAGAGGGAGTATCTTGATAAAACCCATGCTTTTTATGCAAAACACGGCGGGAAGACCATTATCATTGCCCGTTTTATGCCAATCATCAGAACTTTTGCCCCCTTTGTCGCGGGTGTCGGGACGATGCGTTATATCCGGTTTATCTCCTTTAGCATCGTCGGTAATATCCTGTGGGTCCTGACCTTTTGTCTTGGGGGCTATTTTTTCGGAAGCATCCCATTAATTAAAAAGAACTTTTCAGTGGTAATCGTGACCATCATCATTGTTTCCCTTTTGCCAATGGTCATCGCTTTTATCAAAAGCAAGATGGGCCAAAACCGACAAACTTTTTAATGTATGTCCCATCAGGTCCATAAAGGGCAAATATCCAATCTGTCAGCTGCCGGGATGCTGATCACCCTCGGCATTGTTTATGGCGACATCGGGACCTCCCCGTTGTATGTCATGCGCGCCCTGATCTCGGGGGCCACCTCCTTTTCCGAGCTTTTTATCCTGGGTGGGCTTTCATGCGTATTCTGGACGCTGACATTACAAACGACCATCAAATACATCATCTTTACCCTGCGTATTGACAATAAAGGGGAGGGGGGGATTTTTGCTTTGTTTGCCCTGATCCGTAAAAGAGCGCGGTTGGCTTATATTTTTGCCATTATCGGAGGATGTACCTTGTTGGCAGATAGCGTCATCACTCCTGCCATCACTATTGTTTCGGCCATTGAAGGGTTAAGCATTGTCAATGCAAGGCTTCCGGTCATTCCGATCGTAATTGTCATTTTAACAGCCTTATTTTTTATCCAGAAGTATGGGACAAAAACGATCGGAAAATCATTTGGGCCTATTATGTTTATTTGGTTCACGATGTTAGGGGTACTGGGGATCTCTCAGGTGATCCATTTTCCTCAGATTTTCAAAGCCCTTGACCCCCGCTATGCTTTTATATTCCTGACTAAATTTCCCCAGGGATTTTGGCTGCTGGGAGCGGTTTTTCTCTGTACAACCGGCACTGAAGCATTATACTCCGACCTGGGTCATTGTGGAATAAAAAATATCCGGGGGACCTGGGGGTATGTCAAGCTTTGCCTGATCCTTAATTATTTTGGACAGGGAGCATGGATCCTGATGTACCCTGGCTCTGTCAATGATACGGCAAATCCATTTTTCGCCATCATGCCAGCTTGGTTCCTGATGCCAGGTATTGCCATTGCAACATTTGCAGCCATAATCGCAAGTCAATCCATGATCACCGGATCTTTCTCCCTGATCAGCGAAGCCATCTCCCTGAATTTCTGGCCCAAGATCAAAATCAATTATCCAACCAATATCAAAGGGCAGATGTACATTTCAAGCATCAACTGGATGCTTTATTTTCTGTGCGTCGGAGTAGTTGTGTTCTTCCAGCGTTCATCCAATATGGAGGCTGCATACGGCCTCACCATCAACATAACCATGCTGATGACTACCATATTGCTCGGCATTTATCTTTATTATAAAAAAATCCCCGTTTACCTGCTGCTCCTTCTGTTAACGGTATATCTTACCATTGAAAGCTCATTTTTAATTGCCAACCTTCAGAAATTCAAGAGTGGCGGTTGGTTCACCATTCTTTTAGGGGGTATTTTATTTACCATCATGTTTGTTTGGTTCCATGGCCGGAGGATCAAAAACAGTTTTATCGAATTCCTGAAAATAGATCAGTATGTTGATGTCATAAAAGAGCTTAGCCATGATACCTCCATCCCAAAATATGCCACCAACCTGGTATTCCTGACCAAGGCCAATAAAAGTTCGGATATTGAATCAAAAATAATCTATTCGATCCTGAACAAATTTCCCAAAAGGGCGGATGTTTACTGGATGCTTCATGTAGATATCCTGGATGAACCGCATGTGCTTGAGTACAAAGTCACCCATATTATCCCGGAGATATTAATCAAGGTGGACTTTAAAATCGGGTTTAAGGTACAACCCAGGGTGAATTTATTTTTCAGACAGGTGTTGGAAGAGCTAAGCCATGAAAAAGAGATAGACCTTATCAGCCGGTATGACTCATTAAGGAAATACAATATCCAGGCCGACTTCCGGTTTGTGGTTATCGACCGCATTCAGAATTACGACTTTGACTTCCCTCCCAGAGAACAATTCATAATGGATCTCTATAACTTTATCAAACGGTTTGGCATTTCAGAAGTGCGTTCCTTAGGGCTTGATACCAGTAACGTTACAGTTGAAACCGTTCCGCTTTACATCGATAAAGATGTCCCGGTCCTGCTATCGCGTAATGATCAAACATTACACGCCGGGTAATTTGCGCTCCTGTTGTTAAAAAAAATCCGGATTACAAGATGGGAATAAAAACATTACCTTTGCCCGCTTTTTTAGAATCTTGATGGAAAGATGAGAAATAAACACACTCAGCCTTTATCGGTGGCTGGTTTATTTATTACCCTGGGAATTATCTATGGCGACATAGGCACTTCCCCGCTCTATGTCATGAAAGCTATTCTGAACGGAGCCAGTTCCATCACCGAAAATTTCATCCTGGGTGGCCTATCCTGCATTTTCTGGACATTAACCCTTCAAACAACGGTGAAGTACATTATTATCACCATCAGGGCGGATAACCATGGGGAGGGCGGAATTTTCTCCCTCTTTGCCCTGATCCGGAAACGGGCAAAATGGGCCTATATTTTGGCTATTATCGGAGGATCAACACTCCTGGCCGATGGTATCATCACCCCCTCCATTACCATTGTTTCGTCAGTTGAAGGTTTACTTAACATCAATCCCAGGTTCCCCGTGATTCCGGCTGTCGTGATCATTATAACCATCTTGTTTTTCGTTCAAAAATTTGGGACCAATATGGTAGGAAGGTTTTTTGGTCCGATCATGTTTGCCTGGTTTTCCATGATGGCTATTTTGGGCGCTGCCCAGCTCAGTCATTATCCATCCATTTTAAAAGCTATCGACCCTTCCTATGCCTATCTTTTCCTAACCAAATATCCTCAGGGCTTTATTTTGTTAGGGGCAGTGTTTCTGTGTACTACCGGGGCCGAAGCGCTATACTCCGACCTGGGCCATTGCGGGTTGAAGAATATCCGCGTGTCGTGGGGCTTTGTGAAAGCCAGTCTGCTCTTGAACTATTTTGGTCAGGGTTCCTGGATCCTCCGGAATCCTGACTTGATCAATGAATGGATGAACCCGTTTTTCTCCATTATGCCTCATTGGTTTCTGATGATCGGCATTATCATTTCAACCATGGCGGCTATCATTGCCAGCCAGGCCTTGATAAGCGGATCTTATACCCTGATCAGCGAAGCTATCCAGCTAAATTTCTGGCCCAAGATCAAAATCAATTATCCAACCAACATAAAGGGCCAGTTGTATATTTCGAGCATCAACTGGATCCTTTATGCCGCCTGTCTTGCGGTTGTCCTCGGTTTTCGAAAATCTTCCAACATGGAGGCAGCGTATGGGCTTTCAATCACCATTACCATGTTGATGACCACCGGATTGCTCAGTATCTATATGTACTATAAAAAAGTTCCGGTCTATGTCATATTTATCTTCCTGTCTGTCTATCTGACCATCGAAGGCTCATTTTTAATTGCCAACCTGAACAAATTCACGCACGGCGGTTGGTTTACTATTCTTGTTGGAGGAATATTGTCCTGCATCATGTATATATGGTACCAGGGACGAAAGATTAAAAACAGTTTTATTGAGTTTGTCAAAATTGATCAATACTACGATATCATCAAGGAAATCAGCCATGACGAATCCATTGTCAAATATGCATCTAACCTTGTTTTTCTGACCAAGGCCAATACAGTGACTGACATTGAGTTGAAAATCATCTATTCCATCATCAATAAACATCCCAAAAGGGCCGATGTTTACTGGTTGCTCCATGTTGACATCCTGGATGAGCCCCATGTCCTGGAGTATAAGGTGGTCCATATGATACCCGGTACTTTAATCAAAATAGATTTTAAGATCGGGTTCAAGGTCCAACCCAGGGTTAACCTGTTTTTCCGTCAGGTTTTGATTGAATTAAGCCAGAACAATGAAATTGATCTTATCAGCCGTTATGAATCCTTACGGAAGTACCATATTGCCTCCGACTTCCGGTTTATCGTCATTGACCGGATCCAGAATTATGATTTTGACTTCCCCCCCAAGGAGCAACTCATCATGGATCTCTATTCGGTAATTAAGAATTTCGGAATTTCCGAAGTGAATGCCCTGGGACTTGATACCAGTAATGTTACCATTGAAACAGTGCCGTTGACAGCCGATAAAGAAATCCCAAACCTGTTGACCCGTAACGATCTGACCAAACATTCTGGTTGATCCGGATCAAAAATTACGCTCTTTTTTCCTGGTGATGGCTTTCAAGGCGGCATTTACAATGTCGGGGACGTCAAGACCGAATTTTTTCAGGAGTTCTTCTGGTTTACCGCTTTCGCCGAAGGTATTGTTTACAGCAATCATTTCGAGTGGGGCAGGAAAATTCCTGACAAAGGATTGGGCAATGGTATCGCCCAATCCTCCGTTACGCATGTGCTCTTCGGCGGAAACAGCACAACCGGTCTTACGGATCGAATTCAGGACCGCGTTTTCATCCAGGGGTTTAAGTGTATGGATATTGATCACTTCAGCATCAATTCCTTTTTCCTGAAGAATTTCAGCAGCTGATAAGGCATTCCAGACCAGATGGCCAATGGCGAAAACCGAAACGTCTTTGCCTTCCCTCATGACCTGAGCCTTCCCAATAACGAATTCCTGATCAACCGGGGTGAAATTGGGCCATTTTGGACGGCCAAACCTCATATAAACCGGGCCTGTATGCTTCGCGATGGCCAGGGTCGCTGCACGGGTCTGGTTAAAATCACAGGGGCAGATGACGGTCATATTTGGCAACATCCGCATCAATCCCATATCTTCAAGGCTCTGGTGGGTGGCCCCGTCTTCTCCAAGTGTGACCCCGGCATGGGAAGCGCAGATTTTTACATTTTTATTGGAATAAGCGATCGATTGGCGGATCTGGTCATAGACCCGGCTTGTTGAAAAATTGGCAAAAGTTCCAGTAAAGGGAATTTTTCCACCAATGGTCAGGCCAGCCGCAATGCCCATCATATTTGCTTCGGCGATTCCAACCTGGATAAACCGTTCAGGAAAAGCTTTCGCAAAAGCGTCCATTTTCAGCGAACCTGTCAGGTCGGCACACAATGCCACAACCCGCGGATCCTGACGTCCGATTTCAAGCAATCCCTCTCCAAAACCTGATCGTGTATCTTTGGAACCAGTGTTAGAATATTTCATCATTCATGTTATTTGTACAACTGACTATTGACAAGTGATTAAAATATATTTACATGCTATTAATTATCAGATAGTAACAATTGTTTTATTAATAATTATTGATTGAATTTTTTCATACTTGATTTAGTTCGGATATAGTTTTACCACCACCGTTTGCCCTGGTTCAACCCTGAATTGTTTTTCGGTTGAACAGGAAGCTTTATTTGAATATTTTGACCGGAAAACAATCCGGTATGAACCTGGCTGAAGGTAGAGGGTTTCCTGTTGCTGGGGAGTGTCCCTGAAATTATAGATCCAAATAAGTTGATTTTTATCTTCAAGATAAAGGCTCCCATATCCATTGATCGTTTTCTGGATGACGGCAATGCCCGGTAAGGGAATTTCAATTGTGGTAGTATGGCTCTGCTGAACGGCCACATCGGTTAACCGGATCCGGGGCAAACACAGGATTTCAATATCATAGGAGCCGGTCAGATATTTCTCAGTCTGATCAAATTGCTGAACATTGATAATTTCGGATTTGTTTTTCTGCCGTATGATACAAGGCGTGTTTTTCAACAGATTATTCCCTGAAGCTTTAAAGGCAATATACCCCTGGGGCGCATCGATGCCGATGATGTTGTGTGTCCCCGGTGTCAGTGTGACACTATCCTTATGAACCGGTGGAAGAGTATGGACCGTAAGATCATAGGTAATAAGCGGGTCAATATCCAGGGTATCAGGGACACCTTTTGCATTGAAAGAATGGATAAAATTATATTTGGGTAAACCTGAAAAGTTGTCGTAAAAAGTCATATTGACATTGGTTTCAGTAGGTTTCCCATAAGAATCCAACAAGTTGACCTGCATGGTGGTCGGATTCAATGCCCTGGAGATGATCACTTTGAGTGCTGTCCGGAATTCCTTTTCATTGGAAGCGTCAAAAAAGGTCCCCACACAATCGAACTGTTCCCTGAAATCTTTCCCAATACCTACAATAAAAGGCTTCAGGGAGATCCCTTTTTTTTGTAATTCCAGGGATACCGCGCACGGATCGCCATTGCATTCCTCTAATCCGTCGGTGATCAGAATGATGATGTTCCGGCAATGGTCACATGGGGTAAAATCCTTTGAGGCTTGTGAGAGGGCATAGGCAATGGGTGTTGTACCTTTGGGGATGGTGGTTTTCAGAACATGTTTGATCCGGGCAACATTATCTCTTCCGAAGGGAACTTCAAGCCGGGTATCGTTGCAATCCTGAGGGGGAAATTGTCTTTGGTGGCCATATAAACGTAAGGCAAGTTCCAGGTTTGGCTGGGTCTTCAGACTATCGAGAATGTTCGAGAACAATTTTACGGCAATATTGAATTTGGTATCGCTTTGCCATTGTCCGTACATACTTTGAGAAGCGTCGAAAACAAAAAGAATCCGCGTGGTAGGCTTAGGTTTTTCCTGCTCCATCCAGGTTTGGGAAAACGATCTGCAGGGAAGGATCATGAGTACCAGCGCCGCGATAAAAAACAAGCCATTCATGACCAACTGCTTCCAGCGCCCGGAACCCGGAAACCAGAAAAGGTCTTCCGGAATCCATTCAACCTTTCGAAAACACCCGTATCTTTTTTTAACAAACATTCACCCTAAATTCCAATTTCTAAGCTCAAATTTCCCATCTCCCATTCTCTTCTCCCCCTTCCCCATCCCTTCTTAGTAGTCCCCCAACGTCTCTTCAATCTGGCCAAGGGCCCTGGCTAACTGCTCATTGTTGGGCGGAACGCCATGCCATTCATGGTTGTCAGTCATAAAATCAACCCCACATCCCATGTGTGTCGTCATCAGTAAAAGGATGGGTTGTCCCTGACCGGTAAACCATTGCGCCTTCTTTATTGTTCCGGTTACTTCTGACATATCGTTTCCGTACATCGGGAATACTTTCCATCCGAATGCTTCGAACTTTGCATTCAGGTCTCCCAACGGCAAAACATCATTCACCGGACCATCGATTTGTTTTCCATTATAATCGATAACAGCAATCAGGTTATCTACTTTATGGGCCGCGGCAAACATCAGGGCTTCCCAGTTTTGTCCCTCTTCCAGTTCACCATCTCCCATTAAACAGTAAACCAGATGTTCATCCAGGTTCATTTTTTTAGTCAATGCAGCCCCGATGGCAACGGAGAGCCCTTGTCCGAGCGAGCCCGAAGACATACGGATACCTGGTAACGCTTCCTGGGTGGCCGGATGCCCTTGTAACCTGGAGCCCAGCTTCCGGAATGAAGCCAGTTCCTTGACATCAAAGTAGCCATATCGCGCAAGAACACTATACCATCCGGCAGAAAGATGGCCATTGGAAAGGAAAAAAAGATCTTCTCCTTTTCCATCCATCGAAAAAGCAGTAGGGTCCGGCTGCATAACATCAAAATACAACGCTACTAAAAAATCCGCGCTCCCCAGCGGGCCACCAACATGACCCGAAGCAGCGCCGTTGACCATCCGGAGGATATCACGCCTGACCTGCCTGGCAATGTTTTCAAGTTCCTTGATTGAATACATGGAAAAGGTTTACAATGTACAAATGATTAATGACAAGCGACTATTGATGAATGACTTATGATGAATATTTTGAACGAACGCCAATGGTGCAAAAATGTGTTCAAAGATATTAATAAGAATTAACGTGGGTATTCTCCTTTTTATTTCTTTTGTGGTAGCCGATCATCCCTATCCCATGAAGAAAAAAACACTCTTTGTATTTCTGTCCGTTCTTTTTCAATTTTCCTTCAACGGGATTCATGCTCAGGTGGATTCTATATGGGTCGATTCGGTCTTCCGTTCGCTTTCGCCCGAGCAGCGTATCGCTCAACTATTGATCATCAGGGCCTATTCGGACAGGGATTCTGTTTACAACGACAGCCTCATCAATATCATCAGGACATCCGATGTGGGGGGCATCTGTTTTTTCAAGGGTTCGCCGGTCCGGCAGGCTTTGCTTACAAACCGTATGCAACAAAGTTCCCAAACGCCTTTACTGATTTCCATAGATGCTGAATGGGGGCTGGGAATGCGTCTCGACAGCGCCTTCTCATTTCCCCGTCAGATGGCCTTGGGGGCCATCGGGGATGATTCCCTTATCTATTCCATGGGCAGGATGGTTGCAAAAAGCTGTCAACGGATGGGGATTCATATCAACTGGGCGCCTGTGGCTGACATTAATAATAATCCCGATAACCCGGTCATCAGCTTTCGTTCTTTTGGCGAAGACCGGCAGGCTGTAACCCGAAAATGTGTATTATATATGAAAGGCATGCAGGACGAGGGTATCATGGCCGTTGCCAAACATTTTCCAGGACATGGCGACACCGACACCGACTCACATCTCACCCTTCCTGTCATCCGGCACACAAAAGAGCGAATGGATTCAGTTGAGCTTTACCCTTTCAGAAAACTGATCCGGGAAGGAATAAAAGGCATCATGATCGCACACCTTTACCTCCCCTGCTATGACTCATCCGACCACGTTCCGGCTACTTTATCGAAAAATGTGATCACACAATTATTGAAAGAGGAAATGGGCTTTAAAGGGATCATTATTACAGATGCCCTTGACATGCAGGGCGTTACAAAATATTTCAAACCAGGGGAAATAGAAGTAAAGGCCTTGATGGCCGGGAATGACCTGTTGCTCCTGCCACAAAACACTGAATCAGCAATTCAGGGGATCAAACAAGCCATTGACAGCGGTATGATCGCCCAATCTGTCATCGATGAAAAATGCCGTCGGATCTTACAGCTGAAATATAATCTTAAACTTAATCAGCCATGCAGGATCGATATCGCCAACCTGATCCGGGATATTAATCCACCGGAAGCAATAACGCTGAGGAAAAAGATGGTGGATGCTTCGGTTACCATTCTAAAAAACGAGATGGGAACCATCCCTCTAAGAGGATTGGACAGGAGAAAAATTGCCGCCTTATCGGTTGGGGATACGGCCCTGACACTTTTTCAGGAAACCCTGAAAAGATACATGCCACTGGATCTGTTTAATGTTCCCAAAAAAGTTCCGGGGAAAGTGAGCGACAGTTTATGTAAACTGTTGAATAACTATGATATACTTATTATCGGCATCCATGGGATCAACAGCAATAAAACGGACAGTTTTGGAATTACAAAGCAAATGGCAGCGTTGATCGACACCCTTATCCTTACTGACAGGACCATCCTTGTGTTATTTGGGACTCCTTATTCCCTTTCCAGGATTTCCCACCGTACAAAACCGGAAGCCATCGTTGTGGCATATCAGGATAACCCGGTAACCGAAAGCGCTACAGGTCAGATTATCTTCGGGGGAATATCAGCCAGCGGGAAACTACCAGTAACGGCATTGCCTTTCCCCATCCTCAGCGGCTCGGAAACAGACAAAAACCGGTTATCGTTCAACACTCCGGAAGATCTGGGAATTCCCCATGATGCCCTGAACATAATCGATTCCATTGCCAATCTTGGAATTGAATTAAAGGCCTATCCGGGATGCCAAATCCTGTTTGCCAAAAACGGGAAGATCTTTTATGATAAAAACTTTGGGCACCCCCGTTATGATGACACCCTGAAAGTGACCTCAAACCAGATTTATGACCTGGCTTCCGTTACCAAAGTTGCAGCTACGACCCTTGCCATCATGAAGCTGTATGATGAAGGAAAAATCAAGCTGGACGAAAGCCTGGGCAATTATCTGCCTGAATTAAAAGGGACCAACAAGGCATCCCTTCGCATCCGGGATGTAATGGCCCATCAGGCCGGTTTACAAGGTTGGATACCCTTTTACTTATCCACCTTGAAGAATTCCAGTCCAAATCCGGCGATATACAGCGATACTCCTTCCATGGAATTTCCATTCAGGGTTGCCGAACGGTTGTACATCCGTCGGGATTATCCCGACACCATTTTCAAACGGATCATTGATTCGCCACTCCTTCCGGGGAACCATTACAAATACAGCGATCTGGGATTTTACTTGTTGCCTGAAATGATTGAAAAGATAAGCGGCCAACCATTTGACCAGTATCTGGATGAAAACTTTTATAAACCGCTGGGATTATATTCAACCGGGTTCAGGCCCCGTGAATGGGCTGGCCTCTCAATGATCATTCCGACAGAATATGATACCACTTTCAGAAAGCAGGTGGTCTGGGGGGATGTTAACGATCAGGGCGCCGCTATGCTGGGGGGCATTTCAGGTCACGCCGGGCTCTTCTCAAACGCCCGCGATATGGCTGTTGTCCTTCAGATGATCCTTCAGAATGGATCCTATGGGGGCAGGCAATACCTCTCTCCTTCCACCATCCGGGAGTTTACCCGCGTCCAGTTCCCGGAAAACGGGAACCGGAGGGGACTTGGGTTCGACAAACCATTGCTGTATTATTCCCCTGACGGGCCCAGCTGCGACAGCGCTCCTCCCCAAAGCTTTGGCCACTCGGGCTTTACCGGAGCTTATATATGGGCCGATCCCGTGAATGATCTCCTTTATGTATTTTTGTCCAACCGGGTATATCCATCTGCTTCAAACCAGAAATTATCCGAATTGAACCTTCGTACCCAGATCCACCAGGCCGTCTATGATATCCTGAGAAAATATCACATCAAATAATTATCTTTGCAGCAATTCGAAAATGATCCGGAACCGGATGTTTTCATCCCGGTTCTAACGGTCAGGAACAAGATTTCGACTTTACCATTCGATGATGAATAATAGGCTTAAATCATTTCTGATCTGGCTTTTTGCAGTTGTTTTTACCTTGGCAACCGCTGTTTACCAGCGAAAGACCGGTCCCACTCACCCGATTAAGGGCGAGATCAAAATTGATCAGCAAATCATAAAATACAAGCTGATCCGGACCTATGACGGAGCTGATGGCGCCAGTATAAAAATTCTTACCCACGATACTACCATTCATGGAGAAATGGTTTATCGCCGTTATAAAAGCCATGACAGATGGGTTATAAGTAATATGGGGCGTTCAGGGGATACCCTCACCGGGTTCCTTCCACACCAGGCCCCGGCAGGAAAGATCATGTACCAGGTCACGTTGATCAAAGGAGACCGGCGGTATCTTTTAAACAATCATCCGGCTGTTCTGAGATACAAAAACCCGGTGCCGGGATATGTGCTTTTTCCCCATATTCTTTTCATTTTCATGGCCATGCTGTTTTCAACTGTAACCGGGCTCATGGCTCTTTTCAAGGGAAAAAATGTTTATCTCTTTGCATGGATTACCGTAATTACGCTTACCCTGGGAGGAATGATCCTCGGTCCCATTGTTCAGAAGTTCTCTTTTGGAGCATACTGGACGGGGTGGCCTTTTGGGAGGGACCTGACCGATAACAAATCACTGATCGCCTTTATTTTTTGGTTAATTGCTCTTTTCATTTTGAACAAGAACCGGGAAAACAGGGCCTGGCCGGTCATTGCCTCTGTCATTTTATTAGTTGTTTTCCTGATCCCGCATAGTTTTTGGGGATCTGAGATTGACTTTACAAAGCAACAGAATACCGAACAATTACAAAAGTAACTACATGGTTACTACATACATTATCATTTTTATCACTGTTGTAATTTCTATCCTTGCATTAAGCAATGAAGAGATCTTTTCCCGGTTAAAATTCAATGCTTATGATGTAAAGCACAGCAACCAGTGGTACCGCTTTTTCACTTATGGGTTTATTCATGCCGGATATGTACACCTGATCATCAATATGATCGTCCTCTATTCTTTCGCGAATATTGTCGAAACGCGTTTCCAAAGTTATTTCCCGGGGAAAGGTAGTTTTTATTACCTGTTACTATATGCTGGTGGTTTGCTCCTTTCGATCATTCCAGCTTTCGGTAAGCATAAGAATGATGTGTTTTACAATGCGGTTGGGGCTTCCGGCGCCGTTTCATCAGTATTGTTTTCAAGTATTCTGCTCTATCCGACCGGCAAGATTTTCTTCTTTTTCATTCCTATTCCAATCCCTGCGCCGGTTTTCGGGATCCTCTACTTAGCCTATGAATACTATATGGCGAAACATGGCAGGGACAATATTGGCCACGATGCACATCTCTGGGGCGCTATCTTTGGAATTGTTTACACACTGGCCCTGAAACCGGGGATCATCTTTCTGTTTTTAGAGCAAATCGGGTTGAAATAGCGCTAAACCCTCCCTTCTCCTTGCATATCGGGTTGAAATGGTGATGGATCCTCCCTTCTCCTTGCATATCAGGTTGAAATGGTGATGGATTCTCCCTTCTCCTTCAGGAGAAGGGTCAGGGGATGAGGTGAACCACGATCAGCGCTTCACCTGACTTCGACACTGGGACACCCTAAAAATTTTCCCAGAAGATCTCATCAAAAAGTAGTGCGATTGATTTTTGTTTTGCGGTGAGAAGCATAGTCTTTGTCATCGTGGTATTGCTTGTTTGT
>Ga0172381_10000426_pt1 | contig 50821 bp, 50 predicted proteins | sample Leawel6488metaG_FD_119754 | JGI IMG/M metagenome (GOLD analysis project Ga0172381, IMG submission 119754) | Leachate microbial communities from a municipal landfill in Southern Ontario, Canada - Leachate well 64-88 metaG | ecosystem: Engineered > Solid waste > Landfill > Unclassified | place... | reverse complement strand
GTGTCAGCGGTGCCGGTCATGCCCGACAGCTTTTCGTACATGCGGAAATAATTCTGAAAGGTGATGGAGGCCAGGGTCTGGTTCTCATTCTGGACCGCCACCCCTTCCTTGGCTTCCACCGCCTGATGCAGGCCATCCGACCAGCGCCGCCCGGACATCATGCGTCCGGTGAATTCGTCGACGATACAGACCTCTCCGTCGCGAACGATATAATCCGTCTCCCGCCGGTAGATCACATGGGCCCGCAACGCCTGGTTGAGGTGATGGACCAGGGTGACGTTGGCCAGATCGTAGAGGTCGCCGTCAACCAGCAGACCGCTCTCGGCCATCAGGCGTTCCGCCTTTTCGATCCCCTCCTCCGTAAGCATGACCTGCCGGGCTTTTTCATCGACCGTATAGTCCTCATCGGCGACAAAGCTCCCGACGAGTTTGTCCACCCGGTAGTAAAGGTCGGTGTTTTCTTCCGTGGGACCACTGATGATGAGCGGAGTACGCGCCTCGTCGATCAGGATGGAATCCACCTCGTCGATGATGGCGTAGTGCAGACCGCGCTGCACCCGATCGGCCGGAGAAAACGCCATGTTATCCCGCAGATAATCGAAACCGAACTCGTTATTGGTACCGTAGGTGATGTCGGCCGCATAGGCGGCGCGGCGCTCCTCACTGGACAGGTCCGAGATGATGGTACCCACGCTCAGGCCCAGAAAACGGTGAATCTTGCCGACCCACTGGGCATCGCGGCTGGCCAGATAGTCGTTGACTGTCACCACATGCACGCCCTTACCCTGCAGGGCGTTGAGGTAGGCCGGCAAGGTCGCAACGAGGGTCTTGCCCTCACCAGTGCGCATCTCCGCAATTTTACCTTCATGGAGCATGTAACCACCGATGATCTGCACATCGTACTGGCGCATGCCCATTACCCGCCGGGTCACCTCACGCACCACGGCGAATGCTTCCGGCAACAGGGCATCGAGGGGTTCACCCCGGGCCACCCGTTCCCGGAAGATCGCGGTCTGCGCAGCAAGGGTCGCGTCGTCCATGGCCTTGAAGCGGTCTTCCAGGGCGTTGACCTGCGCCACAATGGCACGGGCTTTCTTGATCAGTCGGTCATTGCGGCTGCCGACGACATGGCGGATGATAGTTCCAAACATGATGAGTACACGAACCTAGTAAAAAATATCGAGCAGGGTAGCATGAAAGCCTATGGATGATAAACGGCGGCGCGCCTGGCGCAGCATGACGCAAGGTTCTTCCGGACCCATCGCAGAGGTCTGCCGTCGCGGAGCACTGTTGCGCGAGCGTCAGGTCGACTGGAACGGATTACTCGCACTGGAAGCGCAGGACCAAACTTGGCTGGTTGACTGGTCCGGGGGGGTGCTGAGCGTACTTTGTCAGAGCCCGGTATGGATTTCCTGGCTGCGAAGAAATGAAAAAAACATACTGAAACGATGGAATGCCCGTTTCCCGGAAACGTCGGCGAGGCAAATCGTCGCCGCGGTCCGGCCCTGGTCGTACCGACTGCCGCAGTCAGCAGGAATTCAGCGGGCGCCTCAGATTTCCGCGGAGGCACCCGAGGCGCTGCGGGCCGTGACCGGGCAGGTGCCCCAAGCCATCGCCGCCGCCCTGCAGCGCCTGGCCAACACCATGGACCGTCTTCAGGCGGAGGCCGTCACCAAGGTGTCGGCAAAGGAAAACGGCGCACGCCGCTCGGCGTAATCCACGAACTCCCAGGCGTCCTGACGGAGAAGCAGCGCCCGCAGCAGACTGTTGTTGAGGGCGTGTCCGGCCTTGTGTCCGGAAAAATGGCCGACCAGCGGATGTCCGAGCAGATAGAGATCACCTATGGAATCCAGCACCTTATGGCGCACGAACTCATTGGTGTAGCGCAGCCCTTCTTCGTTGAGCACACGGTAATCGTCGACCACGATAGCGTTGTCCAGATTGCCGCCGAGAGCCAGGCCCATCCGCCGCAACGCTTCGACTTCGCGCATGAAGCCGAAGGTTCGCGCACGGGCCACCTCCTTGAGGTAAGAAGTACGGGCGAAGTCCACCGTCACCTCCTGACCGCCGTTTTTCATCACCGGATGGTCAAAATCGATGGCGAAACTCACCTTGAAGCCTTCGAATGGCTCCAGTTGTACCCAGCGGTCACCATCTTCCGCCTTGAGCGGTTTGGTGATGCGGATGAATCGCTTCGGGGCATTCTGCTCTTCAATCCCCGCGCATTGGATGAGGAATACGAAGGGCGCAGCGCTACCGTCCATGATGGGCACTTCGGGTCCATCGAGATCCACATAGGCATTATCGATACCAAGACCCGCCAAGGCCGACATCAGGTGTTCAACGGTGCCGACCCGGATATGGCCATCGCCGATATTGGTGGAAAGGCGGGTATCCACCACATGGAGCGGATCCGCTTTGATCCAGGCGCCGCCCTCGATGTCGCTGCGGTGGAATACGATCCCGGTATTTACAGGTGCCGGGCGCAGGCCGATGTAGACCTTCTTGCCGCTGTGCAAACCGATTCCTGTACCCCAGATCATGTTCTTAAGTGTACGCTGACGCATCATAGCCTTCTTCCGCGACCTGAGGGATCGCCCTCCCACTGAATAAGTATCTCTACTTTACAACTTTTGTTGTCTCTATACAACTAACCGACTGGTCAGCAGTTTACAGGGGCTGGTCAGCCTTGACAATATTCCATTGACATTTGTTAACACATGCCATAGAAGCTTTTTCCCGCCGACCGCTACGGTAACCACCCAAAGGCGCATCCGGTTATGTATAATTGCCGGATGCGCGATCGCTCAATGGCCGTCGCATCGTAACCAGGCTTCTCCGATACAAGGACACAGATCATGGCCACCCCCAGCAGCAAAAAAACCCTCATGACGCTCTACTCCAGCAACGACTGTGTCTTCGCGCACCGTGTGCGTTTCGTGCTGGAAGAGAAGGCTATGGAATATCAAATCATCGACGTCGATCTCGGCAACCGGCCCGAAGACCTTGCGGAACTCAATCCTTACAACCAGGTGCCGACCTTGGTGGATCGCGATCTTGCCATTCACGAATCGGTCCTGATCATGGAGTACCTTGACGAGCGATTCCCCCATCCGCCACTGATTCCGGTAGACCCCATATCCCGTGCCAAGGTGCGCCTGGGTCTCCTGCGTTTCGACCGTGACTGGTTTGCGCCGCTCTTTCAGCCCGGCTACGGTGCCGAGCAGGTCAAAACCGCCAAGGAGCAGATTCGCAGCACCCTCGCCGGGCTGAACAGCATCTTCAGCCAGCAGCGTTACCTCTTTGGTGATGACCTTTCGGTACTCGACTGTGCTATCGCCCCACTCCTGTGGCGCATGCCCGTACTGGACATCTCTCTGCCTGCCGCAGCCCGTGCCACCCAGAACTATATGGATCGCATCTTCAGCATGGAGAGCTTCAAACGCAGCCTGACGCCTGCCGAGAAGGCCATGCGCTGACATGAACATCGATCTCGGCCATTTCCAGAGCCTGCCCGAGGGCCTCTTCGCACGCTGTGCCCGGGCTCCCGGCGGGACCATCGCCCTGCAACGACAGGACGATGTTTTTCAGCCGATGACCGCAGCAGCCTTCGCCGGACATGTACGGGCGCGGGCACGGGGACTTCTGCACCTGGGGGTGCGCCGGGGCGAGCGGGTCATTCTGATGGCCCCCAACTCCGTGGACTGGGCCATCATGGATTTTGCCATCCTCAGCGTTGGCGCCATTACCGTCCCTCTCTACCCGACATTCAGCCCGCGCGAGATTCACTTTGTACTGGGTGACAGCGGCGCCGGACTGATGCTGCTGGAAGGCGCCGAGGAGTGGCAACGACTGGGGGGCGAGGGGGGCTGGGGCGTGGCCGATGACCGTATCCTGCTGCGCGACGCGACGGCCGCGCAGAACGCAGGCCTGCGCCATTGGGCGGCACTGGAGAACGAGGGAGCAACCATACCGGATAGCGGGCTGGAAGAACATCTGGCGGGCCTGCAGCGCCAGCAAACCGCAACCATCGTCTACACTTCCGGGACGACCGGTTGGCCCAAGGGCGTTATGCTCAGTCACGGCAACATCCTCAGTAACATCGAAGGCTTTCTGCCGCTGGTACCGTTACATGCTGGACAACGCCTGCTTTCCATACTGCCTCTGTCCCATGTCTTTGAACGCGGTACCGGGCATTTCGGCGCCTACCTGCTGGGCCTGGAAGTAGCCTACGCGGAGCGCCCGGACACCGTCCTCCGCGACATGGCAACGTCGCATCCGAACATCGTGGTCGCCGTGCCGCGCGTTTTTCAACTACTCTATGGCCGGGTACGACGAGGTATCGAAGACCGACCGGGCCTGCTCGGGCGTTTTCTGCGCCGGGGGGCAGGGCTCGATCCACAGGGACGTCCGGCGAAGCGCTGGCAACGTTCCCTTACCCGCCGCCTGCTGATCCGCGGTCTCCGCAGAAAACTGGGCGGGCGCCTGCGCTTCTTCGTCTCCGGCGGCGCGCCGCTGGACGCCGGGATCACCCGCTTCTTCATCGACCTGGGATTGCCCATTGTGGAAGGGTACGGCATGACCGAAGCGAGTCCGGTGATCGCCGCCAATCCACTGGAAGCCATTCGTCCGGGAACCGTGGGACGGTTCCTGCCGAATCTCGAGGGGCGTATGGCCGCAGATGGCGAAATCCTGGTGCGCGGCCCGTCCGTCATGCTGGGCTACTGGAACAACGAGAGCGCGACCGGCGAGGCACTGGCAGACGGCTGGTTGCACACCGGCGACGTGGGCAGTCTGGACCCGGACGGTTACCTGCGGATCAGCGACCGCAAGAAAGACCTGATCGTCAACTCCGCCGGCGAGAATATTCCGCCGCAAAAAATCGAGATGCGGCTGATGGCACAAGCGCTGATCGAACAGGCCGTCGTCTTCGGTGACCGAATGCCCTATCTTGTGGCGCTCATCTTTCCCAATCAGGAGGTCCTCAAGGCGCGTGTCGGTGACCACGCGGACGAAGCCGCTACCCGCAAAGCCATCCATAAGGCCATCGCGACCGCCCTCGCCGACCTGCCCTCCCATGAACAGGTGAAGCGTTTCGCTCTGCTGCCGGAAGCACTGAGTGAAACCAATGGCGCACTGACACCCACCCTCAAAGTGAAACGGCGCGTCGTCGCCGAGCGTTACGCCGCTCTCCTGACGCAAATGGGCAGCGGCAAGGGCTGATCACCATGCTCCTCGAACCACCTGCCGCGCTGACACCCGTTCTCACGGCCCTGCAGCGGGCCGGGGCAGAAGTCCTGGTGGTGGGCGGCACGCCGCGGGATGCCCTGCTGGGTATGGCCGCCCACGACTGGGATCTGGAAATTCACGGGTTGAGCGAGGCACGCCTGGGCGAGTGTCTGATGCCTTTTGGCGCCCATCGGGTAGGCGGCCGCTGTGCAGTGTGGGTGGTAGCGGGTGCGGAGATGGCCCTGCCCCAGGCCCAAGGCGGGCGTATCGACCCCCACCTGCCCTGGGAGATCGCCGCACAGCGGCGGGATTTTTCAGTCAACGCCCTGGTCTGGGACTGGCGGACGCAGCGTCTGCTGGACCACTTTGGCGGTGTGGACGACCTCCACGCCCGGCGGCTGCGCGTGGTGTCGGCGGATAGTTTCGGCGAGGACCCTTTGCGCGTTTTCCGCGCCGCCCGACTGGCGGGGCAGCTCGGATTTTCCATTGAAGCCCGGACTGCCGCCCTCTGCCGCCAACTGGCGCCCCGCCTGCAGCAAGTCCCCGGGGAACGTCTGCGCAAGGAGTGGGAGGCGCTGCTTCTGCGCGGCCAGCACTTGATCCGGGCATGGGATAGTCTCGCCCTTACCGGAGCTGTCACCCGATTCCCCGAACTCCATGCCCTGCAGGCCGTACCCCAGCGTCCCGATGCTCATCCCGAAGGCGACGTATGGATACATACGGGGCGAGTACTGGCTGCTGCCGGCCAACTACGCAGCGGCGACCGGTCGCGCGATATCATCCTCATGCTCAGCGCCCTGCTGCACGATCTCGGCAAAGCCAGCACCACCCGGCGCGATCCTCAGGGTCGCTGGCGCGCCTTCGGGCATGAACGAGCACGCACCGCCGCCGAGTCTTTTCTGGGCCGCTATTTTCCGGGCACACATCTCAGCCGTCAGATACTGCCGGTCATTCGCTGGCACGGCGCTCCCTATGCCCTGTACCGCGATGGCGCCGGGCGCGCCGCCTATGCCCACCTTGCGCTGCAGGTTCCTGACCTCTCCTTACTGCTGGATGTCGCCGTGGCGGACGCGCGCGGGGCAGGCAGGGAGCACCCACCGGCCATAGACACCGCCCGCAGGCTCTGGCAGGAGATGAATGCCTGGCCCCGTCTGCCGAAACCATTGCTGAAGGGGCCTGACCTGATGGCACTGGGACTCACCCCCGGACCGCAGTTGGGCAAGGCATTGGCCCTTGCCCACGAACTGCAGGTGGTGGGTGCTTACCGTGATCGCGAGCGCCTGATGGCGGAATTGCGCCGACGCCTGCCCGAACTCAGTCTCCGAGGCGACCGTGTTTATGGACCGCGGTCACGTTCCCCCAATGGCTGACGTCTGGCACCTGCACTCCCGCCCACCAGTACGGCGCAACACTGTCCTGCCCATGGCCACCGACGAGGCTTTGCCCTGGGGCCAGATAGACGTGCTCCACCAGATTCCGCGCCTCCTCACGGCTCCGGAAAACGGACCAGGCGACCACCCGTTCCATCGGTGTCGTCGATGGCACTTCCCTTGATTCGTCGAGAAAACTATCGTTGATCATGTCATTTCGCTCCTTTCCGCAGACCCGCACTGAACAGCGTCCTGCCGCGACCTACACCTGCGCACCCCAACGTAGGAAGTATAGTGCGAGAATCCGGCTCCGCGTTTTTCTTCTGACAGGAGGATTCAAAACGCGTATGATCCGCAACGGAGTGGGCCAGACGACCGCCGCGGAGCAATCCGGGGAGGAAAGTCCGGGCTCCACAGGGCAAGGCGCCGGCTAACGGCCGGGAGGCGTGAGCCTACGGAAAGTGCCACAGAAAATATACCGCCAAAGCGCGCAAGCGCCGGTAAGGGTGAAAAGGTGCGGTAAGAGCGCACCGCATTTCCGGCGACGGGAATGGCAGGGAAAACCCCGCCTGGAGCAAGACCAAATAGGCGTGCGATACCGTGGCCCGCGGTGCACGCGGGTAGGTTGCTGGAGCCTGCGCGTAAGTTCAGGCCTAGAGGAATGGTCGTCCACGACAGAACCCGGCTTATCGGCCCACTCCAATTTTTACCACATGCCGCGCGCCATCCCGACAGCGCCCGTAGCACCATTGAAAACACCAATTAAAATTAGCCTGATAGAGCGTGTTCAGCAAACGGTGTCCACGCATTCTCCGCCTTGGGGAGTGCTTCCTGCAGTATATTTTGCACCATATAATCCGACAATTGCGGAAACCCCTTCAAGTGTTTTGTTTACTCTTTATAAACACGCTCTAACATGCCGTAATTATTCGCGTTTTTTCCTTGACAGCGGGCGGTCTTCCCTCTAATCTTCGAGATGTGGGGTAAAGTGGGTTGAAGTGGAAGATTTTGGAGGAAGCATACAGACATGTTTAGGGGAACCCATCGGCACAGTCTGGACAGCAAGGGACGCATGAATGTCCCAGCACGCTTCCGCGACTGGCTCAGCGCCCACTGTGATGGTCAACTGGTCGTCACCATTGACGCCCAGAGCCAGAAGGGAGAACGCTGCCTGGTGGCCTACCCCCTGCCCACCTGGGAAAAGGTAGAGCGCCGTATCGCCGAACTCCCCAGCAACAACCCCGCGGCCCGGCAGTTCCAGCGTCTTTTTGTGGGGCAATCCGAAGAACTTCGTCTGGATGCCCAGGCCCGTATCCTGCTCTCTCCCAACCTGCGCAAATTTGCGGAACTCGACAAGGAACTGGTACTGGTCGGTCAGATCGACAAGTTTGAAATCTGGGATGCAGCGCGCTGGGATGCCTGCCAGGAAACCTGGCTGTCCAATGCGGATGGTTTTGCCAGCTTGGGGGATCTGATCCTGTGAGGAGCGCAAATGAGCCGGATGCAACCCATGTTGCCGTTCTTCTGGCAGAAACCATCGTCGCCCTGCGTCCAGCGCTCCATACCGGCGCCGCCGTGCGCTGCGTCGATGCCACCGGTGGTCGGGGCGGCCATAGCGCAGCGCTACTGGCGGAACTCGGGGCGGCGGACACCCTACTCATCCTTGACCGCGACCCGGGCGCCATCGCCGCATTGCGCGCGCGCTTCGCGCAGGATTCCCGGGTATATATCCGCCAGGCGCGCTTCAGCCAGTTGGCCGAAGTGCTTGCTGCGCTGGAGTGGGAGCGCGTGGACGCCATCCTCGCTGATCTCGGCGTGTCCTCCCCGCAACTGGATGAGGCGGCGCGCGGCTTCAGTTTCCTGCGCGATGGCCCCCTCGACATGCGTATGGACCCGGGAGCGGACAGGAGTGCGGCAGAGTGGCTGGCGACCGCGACGGAAGCAGAGATGACGCGGGTATTGCGCGAGTATGGCGAAGAACGTTTTGCTCGCCCCATCGCCCGCGCCATCCTGCGTGCCCGGGAACAGACGCCCATCACCAGAACCCTGCAACTGGCGGAGCTGATCGCCCAGGTACTACCCCGGCACGAAACCGGGCAGCATCCGGCGACCCGCAGCTTTCAGGGCATCCGCATTTTCATCAACCGCGAACTGGAAGAACTGGACGCCTTCCTTCCTCAGGCCATGAATGCGTTACGCGCCGGGGGCCGGCTGGCGGTCATCAGCTTTCACTCCCTGGAAGACCGTCTGGTGAAACGTTTTTTTCGCGCGGACGATTATCGTATCAGTGCTGATATCCCTCTGCGCGCCAGCGAGCTCCCGCCCCTGCCATGGCATCCGGCAGGCAAGGCGCTGCGTGCCGGTCCCCGGGAAATTCACGACAACCCCCGCTCCCGCTCCGCTGTACTGCGGGTTGCCGAAAGGAGTGAGCGTCATGCGGCGTAGCACCATCATTCTCGCCCTGCTGATTACCGCCTCGCTGTTCGGCATCGTCGCGGCACGGCAAAATACCCGTAGCCAGTTCATTGCGTTACAGGAGGCCCAGGCCAAACATTTTGCCTTGGACAACCGCTGGGGTCAGCTGGAGCTGGAGCAGGCCACACTCGCCTCCAATGCCCGCGTAGGCGATATTGCCCGCCAGAAGCTTGGGCTTTCTGCCCCCAAAAGCAATCAGGTCATCATGGTCAGAACACGATGACCCAGCCCGGCACCCCCCTCCTCCCGCTTCCAACCGTCATGCTCCCCGCATGGCGGGCTACGGCGTTGTGGGTGATGGTCACCCTGGGTCTGGCAGCGGTGATGGCAGAAGCCTGGCAGGCACAGGTGGAGCGCAGCCCGTTTCTGCGCAACCAGGGTGCCCAGCGTTATCTGCGACACTTTGCCCTGCCGGCGCAGCGCGGTGCTATTCTGGATCGTTCCGGCAAACCACTGGCGCTGTCCGTCCCGGTACAAACCCTGTGGGTAGATCCCCGGTTGTTTAACGCCCAGCAGGCGCAGTGGCCACAGATTGCATCCGTTCTGGGGGTCAGCGCAGCCACCCTCGCCACCCGAATCCGTAGCGGCGGCAGCCGGTTTGCCTTCCTCGCCCGGCAGATCGCTCCGGAACGTGCCGCTGCCATTCTCGCCCTGCACGTACCCGGCTTATATAGCTTCAACGAAAATCGGCGTTACTATCCGTCCGGCAGCATCGCCGCGCCGTTGCTCGGCTTCACCAATGTGGACGGGCGCGGCATCGAAGGGCTGGAACTGGCGTACAATCAGTGGCTGCGGGGGAAGGCGGGGGAAGCAACCGGGCTGCGCGACAATCTGGGGCATTCCCTGGCGATCCTGGGCACAGCCCGACCGGCACAGCCCGGTCAGACGCTGACCCTGAGCATCGACCGCAACATCCAGTATGTGGCTTACACGGCTCTCGCTTCGGCCGTTCAGCGTTTTCAGGCACGCTCCGGCGCGGCGGTGCTCATGAACGCACGCACGGGCGAAATCCTGGCCATGGCCAGTTATCCCTCGTTCAACCCCAATGATCGTGGGGACTTTCAGCCCAGCCTCTATAACAACCGGGCTGTCGCCGACACGTTGGAACCCGGCTCGGTGATGAAGCCCTTCACCATCGCTGCTGCACTGGATGATGGCAGCATCCAGCCCGATTCCACGTTTGATGTAGACACCAACTGCTTCCGGGTGGCCCATTATTGTATTCAGGACGATGTCCGCCACGGCACTCTCGACCTCGCTCAGGTACTCAAGTATTCCAGCAACATTGGCGCCGCGAAGATCTCCCTGCGCACACCGCCTGCCGATCTCTACCAGATGCTGCGCAATGCCGGTTTCGGACAGGTGAGCGGGTTGGGCCTGCCTGGGGAGGCGGGCGGTACCGTTCCCGCCTGGCAGGGTTGGGATGTCGCGCGACGCGCGGCCATGGCTTACGGTTACGGCCTCTCGGTCACGCCTTTGCAACTCGCGGCGGCGTATGGCGCCATCGCCAACAACGGGGTCTATGTCCAGCCCACCCTGCTGCGCAATACCGGCAATACCCCCTCGCACAGTCAGCAAATCATGCCGGCCGCCACCGCGGCGCGTCTGCGCGACTGGCTCACGGGGGTGACCGGTCGGGGCGGCACCGGCTTTCTCGCCGCGATTCCCGGCTATTCGGTGGCCGGGAAAACGGGCACCTCCATCATGGCGAATGGCAAGGGCGGCTTTCATAAGCATCAGGTGAATACCACCTTTGTCGGCTTCGCCCCCGCTCACCATCCGCAATTTGTCATGGCGGTAGTGGTGCGTGGACCAACTCAGGGCTGGCGTTATGGTGGCGTGGTCGCCGCGCCGGTATTTCGGGTAACCATGGGCGCTGCCCTGCATCAAATGGGCGTACAGCCCGATGTCCGCGCCGAGGTCTGGAACGCCACCGCAGGGAAACCCATGACGGCGGAACAGGAGCGGCGCTGGGCCGAGGGGGCTGGCGATGCCGCACACTGAGACGCTTGCCAGCCTGTTGCCAGCCGCTCCTGCTGCCCTGGCGGGAATTGCCCTGCAGGGCATTGAAACCGATACCCGTCGCCTGCGACCCGGTATGCTCTATGTCGGACTGAACACCCGTCATGGCGATGGACGGCAATTTTTGCAACAGGCGTGGGCGGCGGGTGCAGCCGCCGCCCTGTTGGAGAGCAGTGACGAGGACGTGCATGGCGAACCGGATCATCCCGTCTGGCAAAGTCCGAAGGCACGAGCCCTGCTCGGCATGGCACTGCGCCGCTGGTACCGCTGGGACGAAGGTCAGGCGCCCGTCATCATTGGCGTTACCGGCACCAATGGCAAGAGCAGTGTGACCCGCCTCATTGCCGAGCTCGCCCCGCAGCCGGCCATGATCATCGGCACCCTCGGCTATGGCCGCGTCGACGCGCTGATCTCCCACGCCAATACCACACCAGACCCGGTCCCTTTGTGGCAAACCCTGGCCACCCTGCGCGATCAGGGCGCCAAGGTCATCGCCATGGAAGTCTCCTCTCATGCCCTCGCCCTGGAACGGGTGGCGGCAGTACCCTTTGCCGCCGCCGTATTCACCAATCTCAGTCGGGACCACCTCGATTTTCACGGGGATATGGTACGCTATGGTGCCAGCAAAACCCGTCTCTTCCAGACGCCAGGCCTCCGCCTGGCCGTATGGAACGGCGATGATGCATTCGCCGGGCAGATCGCTGCCGCCGTGGCGCCGGAACTACGGCAACTACGCTTCGGGGTGGGGAGTGGAGACTACCAGGCGGTCGCGTTGCACCCCGGTGCCAGCGGTACCCTGCTCGACCTGCGGACCCCTGCGGGTTCGCGACGCATACGCAGCCCCCTGATCGGGTACAGCAATGTTCAGAATCTGCTGGCTGCGCTGGCGACCGCCGAAGGTATGGGCTGGCCGGTCAGCGACGCAGCCATCGCTGGACTCGATCTGCCGGAAGGTCGTTATCAGCGTCTGGCTCCGGTCCCCGGCAAGGCGCAGGTGATGATCGACTATGCCCATACCCCAGACGCGCTGCAGCGGGTGCTGACCGACCTGCGCGAAGTTGCCAAAGGCGCCGTGACCGTGGTCTTTGGCTGCGGCGGTGACCGGGATCGTGGCAAACGACCGGAAATGGGGCGGGTGGCCGAACGCCTTGCCGACCACGTCATGCTCACCGACGACAACCCGCGCAGCGAAGCACCCGAGGCCATCGTCAACGACATCCTGGGCGGTATGGAACAGCCCGGTCAGGCTACGGTGATTCATGACCGCGCAGCGGCCATCCGGGCCGCCATCACCGCATCGCAGGCGGGGGATTGGGTGCTCATCGCCGGTAAGGGACACGAGTGCACCCAGGAGATCATGGGACAGCGCCAACCCGTTCCGCGGGACCGCGACGTCGCCACGGAGGTACTGCGCGTATGATCCGCTATTCGCTGAAGGAAATAGCTGACATTACCGGCGGCACGCTGTTGCCCGGCAGCGATGGCAGCCAGACCATTCAGGGTGTCACTACGGACAGCCGCGAGGCGCTGAACGGACAACTTTTCGTGGCCTTGCACGGCACGCGGTGCAATGGCGCGGACTTCGTACCCGGCGCCCTCGCACAGGGTGCCGGAGGCGTGCTGGTGGATATCCCGGTGGCGGCACCGGGTGTCCTGGTGAGGGATACCCTGGTCGCGTTGCAGACGCTGACCGCTCACTGGCGGCAGCGTTTCAGCCTACCGCTGCTGGCAGTGACCGGCTCCTGCGGCAAAACTACGGTCAAAGAAGTACTCACCGCCATCCTTAACCAGTCCGGCCCGGTACTCGCCACTCGCGGCAATCAGAACAATCACATCGGCGTGCCTCTGACGCTAGCCAGGCTCGGTCCGGAGCATCGCTACGCGGTGCTGGAAATGGGCATGAATCATCCCGGCGAACTCACCCTCCTCGGCGAGCTGGCGCGGCCCACCCTGGCCCTGATCAACAATGCGGCCCCCGCGCATCTGGAAGGCCTCGGCAGCGTTGCCGCCATTGCCGCAGCCAAAGGCGAAATTCTCTCCGGTCTCGACAACCGCGGTCTCACCATCCTCAATGGCGACGATCCCTTCGCGGATTTCTGGGCGGAACGGGCGCCGGGCGAAGTCTGGCGCTTCAGCTTAGAGCATCGCCCGACGCGGGTGCGCGGACACTGGCGCGCCCACGAACAGGGTGGCGGACATCTGGAGGTGCGCGCTCCGCAAGGGCAATTCACTCTGGAGATTCCCTTGCCCGGTCAACACAACGGCCGCAATGTCCTGGCGGCCACGACCGCGGCGCTGGCGCTCGACATTCCCATTCCGCAGATTCAACGGGCGGTGGCCGGACTGCAAACCATCCCCGGACGTTTGCAGTGGCGCTCCGGCCCGCACGGCAGCCGGATGCTGGATGACACCTACAACGCCAACCCTGCATCCCTGGAGGCTGCCCTGCGCGTGCTCGCCGCACAGCCGGGTCAGCGCATTCTGGTTTTAGGCGACATGGGTGAACTGGGTCCCGAGGCCGCACTCTATCATCAGCAGGCGGGGTTATTGGCCCGTCAGCTCGGCGTTGAGCGGCTTTACACCCTGGGGCCTTTGGCGCAGGAAGCGGCCAATGCCTTCGGGACCAACGCCGAGGCATTCTCCGAACTGCCTCCTCTGCTGGCCGCGCTACACCGTCGCCTGGATAAAGACACGGTGGTGCTGATCAAAGGCTCCCGCGCCGCCCGGATGGAGCGCGTCGTGCAAGCCCTCGGCGGGGGGGATGCCTGATGCTTTACGCCCTCTTCATGCAGCTCGGCAGCCTCTATCACGGCTTTTACGTTTTTCAGTATCTGACCCTGCGCGGCGTGCTCGCCACCCTCACCGCGCTGGTCCTTTCGCTGTTCATCGGCCCCTTCTTCATCGCCCGCCTGCGCCGCTACAAAATCGGTCAGATGGTCCGCAATGACGGTCCCGAAACCCATTTGAGCAAGCAGGGTACGCCGACCATGGGCGGCGCGCTGATCCTGCTGGTGGTCATTCTGACAACCCTGCTCTGGTCGGATCTGGGCAATCCGCTGGTCTGGGTGGCGGTGCTCACCACCCTGGCCTTTGGTGCCATCGGTTTCGTCGACGACTGGCGCAAGCTGCGGCGCCAGAACAGCAAGGGGCTCTCGGCGCGGGCCAAATACGGTTTACAGTCGCTGGTGGCCTTTGCCGCGGGGGGGGTGCTCTATGCCCTGGCCAGCAATCCCGTGGAGACCAGCCTCATTTTGCCTTTTGTACCGCATGTGTTGATCCCGATGGGCGCCGGCTTCATCGTTTTCAGTTATTTCGTGATTGTCGGCACCTCCAATGCCGTGAACCTGACCGACGGTCTGGACGGCCTGGCCATCGTCCCGACGGTCATGGTCGCCGGCGCGCTCGGCGTATTTGCCTACGTATCGGGCAACGCCGTCTTTGCCCGCTACCTGGACGTACCCTGGGTGCCGGGCTCCGGCCAGATGCTGATATTCTGCGGGGCACTGGTGGGTGCGGGGCTGGGTTTTCTATGGTTCAACACCTATCCGGCTGATGTTTTCATGGGCGATACCGGCGCGCTCGCGCTGGGTGCGGCGCTGGCCATCGTCGCCATCGTCGCCCGTCAGGAACTGGTGCTATTCATCATGGGCGGCGTGTTCGTGGTAGAAACCTTGTCCGTCATCATTCAGGTGGCCTCCTTCCGGCTCACCGGCAAGCGGGTCTTTCGCATGGCGCCCCTGCATCATCATTTTGAAAAAAAAGGCTGGCCCGAACCCCGGGTGGCGGTCCGTTTCTGGATCATCACCGTGATTCTGGTCCTCGTTGGCCTTTCCAGTCTGAAGATCCGCTGACATGGACATGAACGGGAAAAAAGCACACATCGTCGGCATGGGCAAGACCGGACACTCCCTCTTGCGTACGGCCCTGCGCCTGGGCGCTCATTGCCGAGCGGCCGACACGCGTCTGCTACCAGACGCCGCCGACTTGCAGCGCCGTTATCCAGCAGTCGATTTTCATTTTGGCGACATGCCCGAGGACCTGTTTCTGGAGGCGGATATTCTTCTGCTCAGCCCAGGGCTGGCACCGTCGCTGCCCGCCCTCGTCAGCGCCAGACGGGCCGGCGTCCAACTACTGGGCGATATTGAACTTTTTGGCCGGATCGCCCGGGCGCCCATCGTCGCGATCACCGGCAGCAATGGCAAAAGTACCGTCACCACCCTGGTGGGCGAAATGGCACGGGCCGCGGGACTGCGCGCCGCCGTCGGCGGTAACCTCGGCACCCCCGCCCTCGACCTTCTGCCGGAAACAGGGCCCGAGCCCGATCTCTATGTCCTTGAGCTTTCCAGCTTCCAGCTTGCGGCCTGCCAGGATTTTCACCCCCACGCCGCCGCCATTCTCAACCTGAGCCCGGATCATCTGGACTGGCATGGTGACTATGCGGCCTATGGTGCCGCGAAAACCCGCATTTTCCGGGCGATGGGCGCAGGGGACACTCTGGTACTGAACGCCGGAGACACTTTTACGGCCGCCCTGCCGCCCCAGGTCCCTGCGGGCGTGCAGGTACAGTTCTTTGGTGGCGTTGACGAACACGACGCCGGTATCACGGGTGACCGGCTCTGCCTGCGCAGCGACGGTCCCCTGCTGGATTTGGATCAACTCCCGCTTCGCGGCGCGCATAACGCCGAAAATGCGCTGGCCGCCGCCCTGCTGGCCCGCGCGATGGCCGTCCCTGTGACGGCCATCCGCCAGGCGTTGAGCACTTTCCCGGGCCTACCCCACCGCCTTGCCCGGATCGCCGAGGTCAACGGTGTGAGTTACTACGACGATTCCAAGGGCACCAACCTGGGCGCGACCCTCAAGGCCATGTCCGGCTTGCCGGGGCCCCTGGTGATGATACTCGGCGGCGATGCCAAGGGGGCCGACCTGAGCCCTCTGCGGGAGGCCTGTCGCGGGCAGCGTGGCGCTGTCGTCCTCGGTAAGGACGGGCCACAAATCTCCGCTCTGCTCGCCGGAATACTGCCCGTCGAGAGTGCCCGGAACATGGCACAGGCGGTCGAGAAAGCGGCGGCGCTGGCGCGGCGCGGCGACCAGGTGCTGCTCTCGCCCGCCTGCGCCAGTACCGACATGTTTACCGATTATCAGGATCGCGGCCGTCAATTCGCCGTGGCGGTACGGGCCCTGACGGAGGATCTGGCATGACCAGGCCGAGCTGGTGGTTGGCGGAAGACGGGCCCGCAGACACGGTCCTGTGGTGGATCATCCTGATTCTGCTGGGCTTCGGCCTCGTCATGGTGTACTCGGCCAGCGCCCCCATTGCCCAGCACGAAACCGGCAACCCTTTCTTCTTTGCGGAGAGGCAGGGCATCTACGCCGGCCTCGCCGCCGCCGTGCTTTATTATACCAGCCGCGTCGATCTGGACTTCTGGGAGCGCATCACTTTCCCGCTGATGGGCATTTCTCTCATCGCCCTGGCCATGGTTTTTATTCCATTCGTCGGGGTATCGGTGAATGGCTCCCACCGCTGGATCAATTTCCTGATCGTCCGCCTGCAACCTTCCGAGTTGCTGAAATTTGCCCTGCTGCTTTTCCTCGCCCGCTACGTGGTACGCAAGGGGGAGTTGCTGGGACGCATCAAGGAAGGTCTCTGGCCGATTTTCGTAGTGCTGGGTCTGCTGGGTCTGCTTTTGCTCCTGCAACCGGATTTCGGCTCCTACGCGATGGTGGTGCTCCTTACCGGAGTGATGCTTTTCCTGGGCGGACTGCCCTTGGGTTACGTCCTCCTGGCCGGCATCGTGTCGGGTAGCGCCCTGGGGATTTTGGCCGTATCAGCGCCTTATCGCCTGGCCCGCATCACGACCTTCCAAAACCCCTGGGCGGATCCCTACGGCGCCGGATTCCAGTTGGTGCAATCTCTCATTGCCTTTGGGCGTGGTGGCGTCTTCGGAGTCGGTCTGGGCGACGGAGTAATGAAATATTTCTACCTGCCCGAGTCCTATACAGACTTCATTCTGGCGGTGATCGGCGAAGAGCTCGGCATGATCGGGGTGTGGTCCCTGGCGATTCTCTACGGCATCGCCTGCTGGCGGATCTACCGCGTCGGCCGGCGCGCGGCGGCGGCCGGGGATGCCTTCTTCGCACTTTTCTGCTACGGCACGCTGACCTGGTTTGGCGGCGAGGCGGTCATGTCCATGGGCGTGAATCTGGGCGCTTTACCGACCAAGGGTTTTGCCCTGCCCCTGATCAGTTACGGCGGCAGCGCCCTGGTCTTTCTCTGCGCCGCGCTGGGCGTCGTCCTCGGCGTCAGCCGCCGCTATCCGGCCGTACATAAGGGCTCAGTCATGATCCGGGAGGAACTCCAGAATGGCTGACAGCGTCCTGATCGCAGCGGGTGGCACCGGAGGCCATGTCTTCCCGGCACTGGCGGTCGCCGATGCGCTGCGCGCCCAGGGCGTGGAAGTGACTTTTGCGGGGACGGCTACCGGAATGGAAGCGCGCCTCGTGCCCGAGCGCGGCTACACGTTACATACTCTGGATATGCAGGGCCTGCGCGGCAAAGGCATCAGACGCTGGTTGCGCGCGCCGTGGCGGGTGAGCAGGGCCATTCTGCAGGCACGCCGGATTTTGCGGCAGACCCGGAGTCATGTGGTCCTCGGTATGGGGGGTTATGTCACCGCACCCGTCGGCATCGCCGCCTGGACCTTGGGGCGCCCGCTCTGTCTGCACGAACAGAATGCCGTCGCCGGGCTCAGCAATCGTTTGCTGGCCCCACTGGCCAGGCGGGTTTTTCTCGGCTTCCCCGGCGCCCGCCTGGCCCGCGGTGAGTGGGTGGGGAATCCGGTGCGCGAGGCCATTCACGCCTTGCCGACGCCACAGGAACGCTTCCACGACCGTAAAGGTCCGGTGCGCCTGCTCATCATGGGCGGCAGCCAGGGTGCCAAGGTACTGAACGCCGTCAGTGCCGCCGCTCTGAGCGGTATGACCGACGCCGAGCGCCCTGCCATCTGGCATCAGACGGGCAGGGATCACGCGGAAAGCACCCGGGCGGCTTACGCGCAGGCGGGTATCGACGCCAAGGTAGAACCTTTCATAGACGATATGGCAGCAGCGCTGGGCTGGGCCGACCTCGCCCTCTGCCGCGCCGGTGCCGCCACCATCGCCGAACTGGCCGCCGCAGGTCTCGGCGCCATCCTGATCCCCTTCCCCTTCGCAGTGGACGATCATCAGGCCGCTAACGCCCGTTTCCTGGAAAAGGCCGGTGCGGCCCGCATGCTGCGTCAGGAGGGACTGGACGCCCCGCAACTGCGCGACGTGCTGCGTCCCTTGCTGGCCGACCCGGAACTCCGCCTGCGCTGGGCAGAGGCGGCACGCCGGCAGGCCAAGGGCGACGCCGCCGCCACCGTTGCGGCAGCATGTATGGAATGTGCGGGAGGCACAGATGCGTAACTGGGTACGACAAATCCACATGGTCGGAATCGGCGGCAGCGGCATGCGCGGCATAGCCGAGGTGTTGCTGAATCTCGGCTATGCCGTCTCCGGTTCTGATCTGCGGCCCGGCAATTCCACCCTGCGCCTGACGGATTTGGGGGCGCGGATTTTCAGCGGCCACGAAGCAGCCAATGTGCGCGGCGCCGATGTGGTCGTGATTTCTTCGGCCATTCCCGAAAGCAATCCCGAGGTGCAGGCCGCCCGCACGCTGCGCATCCCCGTCATCCGCCGCGCCGAGATGTTGGCGGAGCTGATGCGCTTCAAGCAGGGCATCGCCATCGCTGGCACCCACGGCAAAACCACCACCACCAGCCTGGTGGCAAGCATTCTCGGCGCTGGCGGACTGGATCCCACCTTCGTCATCGGTGGCCGCCTGAAAAGTGCCGGCACCCATGCCGCCCTCGGCAGCGGTGAATATCTGGTGGCAGAAGCGGACGAATCCGATGCCTCCTTCCTCTATCTCTCACCCGTCATGGCCGTCGTCACCAATATTGACGCCGATCACATGGAAACCTACGGCGGCAGCCTCGACAATCTGCGCGGCGCCTTCCTGCAATTTCTCCAGCGCCTGCCCTTCTACGGCCTCGCCGTCCTCTGCACCGATGAAGCCGTGGTCGCCGGCCTCATCCCCGAATTGCGCACCCCCGTGCTGCGCTACGGTTTCGGTGACGATGCGGATTTACAAGCGCGTGATGTCACCGTGCAGGGCATCGGCAGTCGCTTCGCCGTGTGGCGGCGGGTGGACAGCGACTATGTCCATTGGCTGGACGTGGAACTCGGCATCCCCGGCCGCCATAACGTCCTCAATGCCCTCGCCGCCATCGGCATCGCCAGCAAGGTGGGCATACCGGAATCCACCATTGTCGCTGCTCTGGCCGACTTTCGTGGAGTCGGCCGCCGCTTTGAGCTGGTCGGTACCTTCGCTGGCGTTACCGTGGTGGATGATTACGGCCACCATCCCCGGGAAATCGCCGCCACCATCGCCGCAGCCCGCTCCGTATGGCCGGAGCGGCCGCTGGTGGTGGCCTTTCAGCCCCACCGCTACAGCCGCACCCAAGCGCTCTTCGCGGATTTCGTCAGCAGCCTGGCGGCAGCGGACCGGGTGATTCTGACGGATATATATAGTGCCGGCGAAAACCCCCTGGCCGGCGTCACCGGCGGTGCCCTCGCCGAGGCCATGGCCGCCCAGGGCATAGCCGTCCGTTTTCTGCCCGACTTGCTGACCGCACCACAACAACTCCGTGCCGAACTCCCTGCCAATGCGGTGCTGCTGACCCTCGGTGCCGGCAGCATTGCCCGTCTAGCGGCACAATGGCCCCAGGTTTTCGGGGAGGATCCCTCATGATGCATGCCATTGGTGGCCGTCTGCGCCTGGGGGAACCCATGCATCGCCACACCAGTTGGCGGGTCGGCGGACCGGCCGACCGCTTCTATCTGCCCGGCACACTGGAAGATTTGCAGGCTTTCCTGCAGCATTTCGCCACCGCCCCCATCACCTGGCTCGGGCTGGGTAGCAATGTGCTGGTGCGGGATGGCGGCCTGCGCGGTACCGTCATTTGCCTGGCCAACACCCTGGATGCAATCACCCTCGATGCGTCCGGCCTGGTTCATGCCGGCGCCGGCGCCGGCGCCGTCAAGATCGCTCATTTCGCGGCCAAAGCCGGGCTTGCGGGCGCCGAATTCCTGGCCGGCATACCCGGCACCCTGGGCGGCTGCCTGACGATGAATGCGGGGGCCAACGACGGCGACACCTGGAGTCTGGTGGAATGGGCCGAAGTCCTGCACCCCGACGGCCGAGTGCAACGTCTGTCCCGCTCCGAGTTCCAGGTGGGTTACCGCGAGGTGCAGGGTCAGGGTGCCGCCTGCTTCATCGCCGCGGGATTGCGCCTGTCGCCCGAAGACAGCGACATCGTCCTGCGGCGCCTGCGTGCCTGGCAGGAACGCCGCGCCGCCACGCAGCCCCTGGAATGGCCGAGCTGCGGTTCCGTCTTCCGCAATCCGCCCGGCGATCATGCCGCCCGGCTCATCGAGGCCGCAGAACTCAAGGGCCTGCGTTATGGGGACGCCGAAGTCAGCACCCAGCACGCCAATTTCATCATCAACCGCGGTGCCGCCCGCGCCGAAGAGATCGAGGCACTGGTGGCCAACGTACAACAAGAGGTCCTCCACCGCTTCGGCATCGAACTTCAGCCGGAGATGCGGGTCCTCGGGGAGGTGGCCGATGTCTGATTTGGCCCGCATAGCCGTACTTTATGGAGGTCCCTCCGGAGAGCGCGAAGTCTCTCTCGACAGTGGTCGCGCCGTGTTGCAAGCCTTGCAGGAGCTGGGTATGGATGCCGTCGGCGTCGACATCCAGCCGGCCATCCTCCAGCAGCAAATGGCAGAAAGCGGGGCGCAGATCGCCTTCAACGTCTGCCATGGCGCGGTAGGCGAAGACGGTCTGTTGCAGGCCTGCCTGGAGACCCTGGATATGCCCTACACCGGCAGCGGTGTCCTCGCCTCCGCTCTCGCCATGGATAAATGGCGCTGCAAGCAGCTCTGGCGAGCCGCCGGTTTACCGGTGACCGACGGCATCCTGCTGCATCGCGGCGGCCACACGCCCGATCTCGGCTCCCGCTTCGGCTGGCCCCTGTACATCAAGCCGAACCACGGTGGCTCCAGCCTCGGCGTCAGCAAAGTCGGCGGCCCGGCGGAATTGGATGCGGCCTTACGGTGCGCCTTCGCCATCGAGGATGAGGTTCTCTGCGAGGGTGCCGTCATCGGCCACGAAGCCACCGTCGGCATCCTCGATGGCCAGGCACTGCCGCCGATCGTCATCGAAACGCCACGGGCCTTCTATGACTACACCGCCAAGTATCTCGCCGACGATACCCGTTATCTCCTGCCCTCCGGCCTCGGTGCTCCACTGGACCAGCAGTTGCAGGCACTGGCGCTCAGTGCCTTTGCCGAACTCGGCTGCCGCGACTGGGGGCGGGTCGACTTCATGATCGGCGGCGACGGTCGACCCCATCTGCTGGAAGTCAACAGTGTGCCCGGCATGACCAGCCACAGCCTGATTCCCATGGCCGCCAAAGCCACCGGCATGGGTTTCCCGGAATTATGCGCCACCATACTGCGCACCGCGCAGAGGAGAGTGAAACATGGTTAGCGTCATGCGCGATTACCGCCATGGGCAGCAACCGCAACATCCTGCCGCCACCCTCAGAAAACCGCCCAGACCCAAAGCCGAGGCGGCCCCGCCCAAAGTACGCCGGACCATTCCGTGGCGGCTTTATGGCCGCACGCTCTTTGGCGGAATCGGTATCAGCGCCCTCGCGTGGGGGGGCTGGATGGGCTGGAACTGGGTGCGTGAACCACAAGTCATGCCCATCAGCACCTTGACCATTTCTGGCATCTCGGCGCGGATCCCGCTGCCCGAGGTGAACGCCGCCCTCAGACCCTACGTGGGTCAGGGTTTTCTCTGGATCCATCCGGATCAGGTGCGACAGGCGATCGACACCCTTCCCTGGGTAGCAGATGCCGAAGTCCGCCGGGTCTGGCCCGACCGGCTGCAGATCCAGATCAAATCCTACACACCCGTAGCCCGCTGGCTGAGCGGTGCGGGACAGATGGTGGACGGCCAGGGTCAGGTGTTCAGCGTCCCCCCCCGGCAGGTACCGGCAGGACTTCCGAACCTCGAAGGCCCGGCCGACAGCGGTAGTGAACTGATCGCACAACTCGCCACTTTTAACGGTATCGTCGCCCCGCTCGGCGTCAAGGTGACGTCCCTTCAGGAAGATCGGCGCGGCGGCTGGCGCTGCATTCTCAGCAATCAGGTGCGCCTGCTGCTGGGCAGTGAAAACATCCTTCCCGCCTTAAGACGCTGGGTGGTTATCGCCCCCCAAGTCAAGGAATACCTCGTGCCGGGGGCCACCATGGACCTGCGCTACACCAACGGCTTTGCGGTCGCCATGCCCGCGGCGGCCACCGTCAGCAGTCAGTAACGGATCACCGATCCGAAGGAGCGAAACGAAATGAAACGCAGCAATCCGGAACTCATCGTCGGTTTGGACATCGGCACCTCCAAGGTCGCCTGCATCGTCGCCCAGTCCAGGGGCGGCCGTGAGGCAGAGATCATCGGCGTCGGTCAGCATCCCTCCCGGGGCCTCAAAAAGGGTGTGGTCGTCGACATCGAATCCACCGTTCAAGCCATCACCCGCGCTGTACAGGAAGCGGAACTGATGGCCGGTGTGCAGATTCACGGCGCCATCGTCGGTATTGCCGGCGGCCACATCCGCGGCTACAACAGCCACGGCATCGTCGCCATCAAAAACAAGGAAGTCAGCAATGACGATGTCGGTCGGGTCATGGACGCCGCCCGTGCCATCGTCATTCCCCAGGACCAGAACGTCATCCACATCCTCCCCCAGGAATTCATGATCGACAGTCAGGAGGGCGTCCGTGAGCCCGTCGGCATGTCCGGCGTGCGCCTGGAGGCACGGGTGCACATCGTCACCGGTGCCGTCAGCGCCGCGCAAAATATCACCAAGTGCGTCGAACGCTGCGGCTTGCAGGTACAGGATCTGGTCCTCGAACAGCTCGCCTCCGCCGATGCCGTCCTCACCGCTGATGAGAAAGAACTCGGTGTCTGTCTGGTGGACATCGGCGGTGGCACCACGGACATCGCCATCTTCCGCGATGGCGCCGTTCGCCACACCGCCGTCATCCCCATTGCCGGCGATCAGGTTACCAACGACATCGCCCTCGGCCTGCGCACCCCGCCCGTCGAAGCCGAACAGATCAAAAAGCTCTACGGCTGCGCCCTCGGTGATCTGATCGAGCAGGATGATGAAATCCCCGTCCCCAGCGTCGGCACCCGCCCGCCCCGAACGATTTCGCGGCGTATTCTCGGCGACATCATCGAGCCCCGCATCAAGGAGCTTTTCGAGCTGATCCAGGCGGAACTGCGCCGCACCGGCTACGAAGACATGGTCGCCGCCGGAGTGGTCATTACCGGCGGCTCCAGCAAACTGGAAGGCATGGCCGAGCTGGCCGAAGAAATTCTCCACCTGCCGGTGCGCGTCGGCGAGCCCATGCATTTACCGGGCATGGAAACCGTCGTCCGGACTCCGGGCCATGCCACGGGTGTCGGTCTGGTCATGTACGGACTGCACAATCAAGTGGCGAGTCAGGCCGAGCCACTTCAGAACCCGGCCATCGCGGCCCGGGAGAATCATATGGATACCAGCTTCGGTGGCGTTTTTCGCAAGATGCGCTCCTGGGTGCAGACGAGCTTTGGCTGATTCCTGCTCGCAGGGCTGAGGCACACCATTTCGCAGGACTTCAAGAAGGGGAAAGACCATGTTTGAACTCAATGAATGTGAACAGGACGGCGCTGTCATCAAGGTCATCGGCGTCGGTGGCGGCGGCGGCAACGCCATCAACAACATGTGCGCGGCAGGTCTGGAAGGCGTGGAATTCATCTCCGCCAATACCGATGCCCAGGCGCTGCGCCATTCCCAGGCCAGCCATACGATCCAGCTCGGCGCCCAGATCACCCGCGGCCTCGGTGCGGGCGCGGATCCCGAAGTCGGTCGCAAGGCCGCCGAGGAAGGGCGTGACGAAATCCGCGCGACCCTGGAAAAGGCCGACATGGTCTTCATCACCACCGGCATGGGCGGCGGCACCGGCACCGGCGCCGCCCCCGTGGTGGCAGCCATTGCTCGGGACATGGGCATCCTCACCGTCGGTGTGGTCACCAGGCCCTTCAACTTCGAAGGCAAGAAGCGCCAGCAGCACGCCCTCTCCGGCATCGACGAACTCTCCCAGTACGTGGACTCGCTAGTCATCATCCCCAACGAGAAGCTGTTGTCCGTCCTCGGCAAGAACATCAGCCTCAAGGACGCCTACCAGGCCGCCGACAACATCCTTCTCGGCGCCGTGCAGGGCATCTCGGAACTGGTCACCCGCCCCGGCCTGATGAACCTGGATTTCGCCGATGTCCGTACCATCATGTCCGGCATGGGTCTGGCCATGATGGGTGCCGCCAGCGGCCGCGGCGAAAACCGCGCCAAGGATGCCGCCACCCGTGCCGCCTCCAGCCCGCTGCTGGACGACATCAGTCTCGCGGGTGCCCGCGGCATTCTGGTCAACATCACCGCCGGCATGGACCTGACTTTGGGCGAGTTCGAAGAAGTCGGCGAACTGATCCGTGGTTATGCGGCAGATGACGCCAACGTCAAGGTCGGCACCGTGCTGGATCCGGAACTGGAAGGGGAACTACGGGTTACGGTGGTCGCCACCGGATTGCAACGAGAACCGGTGCGGCTGGCGGTCGAGAACATCCGGCCACGGGCGGCAGCCATCCCGGCCACGGCGGCAGACTGGCGCAACCTCGACAAGCCCACCGGTATGCGCCAGACCGAACGCCCGACGGGTTCGAGCGTGCCCGCCCATGGCGGCAACCACACGCCGAACTACGCGGACCTGGACATCCCTGCCTTCCTGCGTCGTCAGGCGGACTAAGGGCGTAGGGCCGGGTCAGCGCAGGCGTTCACCCCGGGGCGGCCACGTTTCCCGCCCAGGGGGGCTGTGTCTGCCTGCCATCACGCCGCTACCGTGCCCATGACGAACCGTTACGGCGCGATCAGCCCGCCACCAGATGCCCGGAAGCATCATGGTCGGCGGCGCTCATCACTTTGCGGTAACGACTGAGGTCCCTGACGCTCTGAATGGGCGTTTCGAGCAAAGCAGAAAGATTGCGCAAAATGCCATTGACCACCTTGCCCTCCCAGATCGCGTCGAAATGGATCTGGGTATCCAGCCATTGCTCCAGCCAACCCGGATCCGGCAGATGACTCTGCACACTGTCCTCGGGATACATCGCCTTGTTCACATGGAGATTGGTGGGATGCAATGCCTTCGCCGTCTTGGTATTGGCCATGAGTACACCGATCTTGGCAAAAGCCAGACGCGCGCTGTCCCCGAGGCGATCAATGGCGCGCCGCATATATTTCAGATAAACACCGGCGTGCCGCGCCTCGTCCTTGGATAGCACCTCGTAAATCGAGCGGATCACCGGCTCGCTATGCCACTGCGCCGCGCATTTGTACCAGTGTGTCAGGCGAATTTCGCCGCAAAAATGCAGCATGAGGGTTTCCATTGCTGGCGCCGGATCAAATTCAAAGCGCACATTGTGCAATTCATCTTCCGTCGGCAGATATTCCGGTGCGAAGCGGCGCAGGTATTCCATAAGCACCAGAGCGTGCTTCTGCTCTTCGTAGAACCAGATGGACATGAAGGCCGAAAAATCGGAGTCGCTCCGGTTGTCGCGGAGAAACATCTCCGTTGCCGGGAGTGCCGACCACTCGGTGACCGCATTCATCTTGATCGTGCGCAACTGCTCATCACTGACCAGGTTACGGTCAAACTGCTCCCAGGGGATGTCCGTGGCCATGTTCCAGCGCGCGGCCTCCAGCGATTTGAACAACTCAGGGTATAACATGGCGAACCAACCTCTCTCTCTGGCGTTCTCGATAACGGGTGCCGGGGCACCTCAGCCCCCTTCCGCCACCAGACGAAAGTCGCGCGCCGACACCCCCACAAAGCCTTGTGACAACACCGTGAGGCTTCGTAAAATATACGCTGGGCATTTTACGACAAATCCCGGCACCGGGCGAATCACGGACAAGGTATGCCCGGGTACGCGCCAACGGTCCTGAAGACCGGCCAAGATCAGCCCCAGATTCCTGCTCGGCAGGTATGCCTTGCGGCGCCCTGCATTGGCTGTTCATAACGGGATAATTTTAGTATGTTTTGTAGATCCGGTACGATTGAGTAACCATGAACAGCCAAACCAAACAGGAAACGACTTGCCCCATGGATGCACTGCTCCGCTTGCTGATGGGGCCATGGACCACATACATCCTCTGGACGCTGAGACAACGCGGTCCCACCCGTTTCGGGATGCTCAAGCGGGAAGTGCGCGGCATTTCGTCACGGATGCTGACGGAGCGTTTGCGCACCCTGGAGGAGGCCGGAGTGGTATTCAGGGTGTATCGTCCCAGCATTCCTCCGGAAGTGACCTATGGCCTGACGCCGCGCGGACTGGAACTACGGGAAGTGCTGGATGCACTGGATACCCTGGCTCGGCGCTGGAACAGCGAAGACGCTGGCAGGAAAAGCATCCGCCGGGAATCGGTCCTGCCGGTTACCAATTAGCGGCTATGTGCAACCATCCTGATCGTTCACCGGGATTTCCATGCTCAATCCGTAGGCGAACCCGGGTCCATGGCGTGTCGCGGCACCCGCCTCCGGCACGGATGACCTAGATTTATCCGGCCATTTGGGGCAGACTTCGCGGATATACTTCGTGTTACGCGGGATCTATGGCTGCATCCTCTCCTCATGTCCTTGTACTGCATGGCCCGAATCTGAATCTGCTGGGCAGTCGTGAGCCCGGCCATTACGGGCAGACCACCCTCGCCGAAATCGATGCCGGGATGCAGACACTCGCGCAGGGCTGGGGCTGGCGACTGCACAGTCTGCAGAGTAACGCCGAGCATGTACTGATCGATGCGGTCCAGGAGGCCCTTCCCCTGGGCGTCACCGACATCATCATCAACCCCGCGGCGTTCACCCACACCAGCGTTGCCCTGCGTGATGCCCTGGCTGCCGTCCAGATTCCGTTTATCGAAGTACATTTATCCAATATTCATGGTCGGGAACCCTTCCGCCGTCACTCCTACTTCTCCGAACTCGCCCAGGGCGTCATCGCGGGACTGGGTGCGGATGGATACTTCCTGGCGCTGGATGCCATTCATCGGCGCATGAAACGCCATAACCCATAACTGACACCAAGGAAAGAGCATGGATATCCAATTCATCCGTCGCCTGGCCGAACTGCTGGAAAAGAGCGCCATCGATGAAATAGAAGTGGTGGAGGGCGACAGCAAAGTCCGGATCACGCGGCACACCGCTCCCGCTCATCCGGCACCGGCCATCACCTACGCCCAGCCCGCGCCAGCGATGCCGACTACGCCCACCGTCGTGGGGGCGGCGGCGCCCCCCGCGGCAGCGGTCGAAATGCCGCCCCAGGGCTATATGATCAAATCCCCCATGGTTGGGACCTTTTATCGCGCATCCTCTCCGGAATCCGCACCCTTCGTGGAAGAAGGCAGCATGGTGAAGGCCGGCCAGACTCTGTGCATCATCGAAGCCATGAAGCTGCTGAACGAAATTGAAGCCGACGTCTCCGGAAAAGTGATCAAGGTTCTCGCCGGCAATGGTCAGCCCGTCGAATACGGTGAACCCCTGTTCATCATCGCACCCGGGGATTGAAATGTTCGAGAAAATCCTTATCGCCAACCGTGGCGAGATCGCCCTTCGGATTCAGCGCGCCTGCCGCGAACTGGGCATTCGTACCGTCGCCGTCCACTCGGAACCAGATCGCGATCTTCTCCACGTCAAGCTGGCCGACGAGTCGGTGTGCATCGGCCCAGCGCCGAGCGATAAAAGTTATCTCAACATCCCCGCCGTGATTGCCGCCGCCGAGGTGACCGACGCCGAAGCGATTCATCCCGGCTACGGATTTCTTTCCGAAAATGCCGACTTCGCCGAACGGGTCGAAAACAGCGGGTTTACCTTCATTGGGCCGCGCGCGGAAACCATCCGCCAGATGGGCGACAAAATCGCCGCCAAGGCCGCGATGAAGAAGGCTGGCGTACCCTGTGTGCCGGGTTCCGATGGACCGCTACCCGACGATAACGAGGCCCTCAAAGCCCTCGCCCGGGAGATCGGTTATCCCGTCATTCTCAAGGCGGCCGGCGGCGGCGGCGGGCGCGGCATGCGGGTCGTACACACCGAAGCACACCTCGTCAACGCCGCGAGCCTGACCCGCGCGGAGGCCGCCAAGGCTTTCGGCAACCCGACCCTCTATATGGAAAAATTTCTCGAAACGCCGCGCCACATCGAATTTCAGATACTGTGTGACACCCAGGGTCATTGCATTCACCTGGGTGAGCGGGACTGCTCGGTGCAGCGCCGCCATCAAAAAGTCATTGAAGAAGCGCCCGCCCCAGGCGTCAGTGCCGCGCAGCGCGCTGAAATCGGTGCATCCGTGGCCAAAGCCTGTGAAGATATGGGCTACCGTGGCGCCGGCACCATCGAGTTTCTTTACGATCCGCAAAACCAGACCTTCTATTTCATTGAAATGAATACACGGGTGCAGGTCGAGCACCCGGTCACGGAGATGATTACCGGCATCGACATCGTCAAGGCGCAAATTCGCATTGCGGCGGGACTGCCTCTCGGGATTCGGCAGGAGGACGTGGTACTCAGCGGTCACGCCATCGAATGCCGCATCAATGCCGAAGACCCGGAGCGCTTCGTACCCTCACCGGGACAGATTACCGCTTGGCACCCCCCCGGCGGGCCGGGCATCCGCGTCGACAGTCATATTTATGCGGGTTATCGGGTACCACCCTTCTATGACTCCATGATCGGTAAAATCATCGCCTTCGGGGGTGACCGCGAGGAAGCCAACATGCGCATGCGCAGCGCCCTGCGCGAGACCACCATTGAGGGTATTCAAACCAACATTCCCCTGCATCGGCGGGTACTGGAAGAGGCGCAATACGCCACGGGCGGTGTGCATATCCACTATCTGGAGGCCTTGCTCGCCCTATGAAAATCGCCTGGTGGCAGCTCGACATGCGCGTCCCCGCAGCAGCCGCAGCAGCCGTCGAGGCGCAATTGCTGGACGCTGGCGCAGAGGCAGTCACTTTTCTGGAAGGCGATGACAGTGAAGCAGTGTTCGATGAGGGCGATATCTGGCAGAACAGCCGGTGCGAAGCCCTGTTTGCTGCGGACAGCCACAGCGAAACAACCCTGCGAAATCTGGTCAGAGACAACGACTGGCGGCCATACGCAGCACACTTCACCGCGCTGGAGGAACAGGACTGGGTAGCGGCAACCCAGGCAGCCTTCCCCGCACGCTGCTTCGGCCGCCTCTGGGTAACCCCCAGTTGGGATGCGGCGCCCGCCAGCGCCCCCCGTGTGCTGCATCTCGACCCCGGCCAGGCCTTCGGCACCGGCGCCCACGCCACCACGGCGCTCTGCCTGCGTTTCCTGGATACGCAGATCCGCGGAGGCGAAAGCCTTATCGATTACGGCTGCGGCTCCGGCATTCTGGCCATCGCCGGGCTGCTGCTGGGCGCCGGCCAGGCATTCGGGGTGGATACCGACCCCGTTGCACTGCAGGTAGCGGCCGCCAATGCAGAACGCAACGGCATCAGCGCCGGCCTGCAGCTCGCGCTGCCGGAAAACGCCAGGCTGCCCCTGGCCGACATCCTGGTCGCCAACATTCTGGCGACCCCCCTTCTGACCCTTGCGCCCGCCCTGGCCCATTCCGTCCGTCCTGGAGGCTGGATCGCACTATCCGGCATCCTGCACCATCAGGAAGCGGAGATTCACGCCGCCTACGAGCCTTATTTCGATCTCGCAGTCGCGCAACACGAAGAAGACTGGTCACTCCTCTATGGCCAGCGCAACACTGGAGTCTGATTATGGAAATTACCTGCCCCCGCTGTGAATCGACCTTTATCTCGGACGACAAGGCCCTGCGCGAGCACCATTATCGGGTGAAATGCAGCGTCTGCCACCATATTTTTCATGTGGATGTCGCCGCAGAGACTGCCCGTGCGGGCAGCAGTCTGGGGCGCCGTCTGGGTCGGTTTCTGCTCATCCTGGCCATCATCCTGCTGGTTATCGCGCTGATCGGACAGATACTCTGGTGGACACGCAGTTACAGTTACGCCGCTACCAACGCGCCCGTCCGCCGCTTCTTGCTGAGTAGCGCTGAGCAACTGGATATCACCATTCCCTGGCCGGGTCCCAACAAAGACATCCGTATTCTCAACAGCCAGGTTACCCCTGTGGCGCACCACCTGGCGCGGATCACCGGCAATATGGAAAATGTAGCCAACCAGGTTCAGGCTTACCCGGTGATTGAAGTCACCCTCAGCAACGTCTATGGCGTACCCATTGCCCACCTGCATTTTACCGCGACGCAATACCTGAGCGCAGAATTCCCCGCCCGTGCGGGATTTGTTCCGGGTACGCCAGTACCATTTGTACTCAGCAGCCCGGCCCTGACAGAGGCGGCGGGTTATCAAGTCACCCTCCTCAGCCGTCCCTGAGGGGGTGACCATGGATAGCACGAATATGTCCCTGGGCGATTGCGTAATCCACGTTATGGACCGCTATCTGGCGGATTTGGGGGGTGAAGTCCCCGGCAACCTGCATGCGCTGATCATCGAAGAAGTGGAGCGTGCGCTGCTCGCGCACACGCTGCAACATTGTGGTGGACAACGCGGCATGGCCGCCCAGTGGCTGGGCATCAATCGCAATACCCTGCGGAAGAAGCTGCAAACCTACGGATTGGATACCTGAATCAACTGCGGGGCGGCATTTGCCACGGGCGGCTGGTTCACGCCCGATACCGTGCCGCCGCCATTTAGATAGTGCTGATAATAAGCGAGCACCCGCGGTACGTAGGCCTGGGTTTCTGCGAAGGGCGGGATATGATAGCCCGCCTGGATCACTGCGTTTGACCCCGCGTTGTAAGCGGCTACGGCCAGTTTCAGGTCGCCACTGAAGATCCGCAGCAAATGGGCCAGATACGCGGTGCCGCCGTCGATGTTATCCGTCGGACTGAAAGCGTTCGCCACCCCGAAGCGAAGCGCCGTTGCGGGGATGAGCTGCATCAGGCCAACTGCGCCCTTGGGCGATACCGCACCCGCGTTATAACCGGACTCCGCGCTGATTACGGCGTTGATCAGCGCGGGGCTGACCTGGTAACGACTGGCGGCCGCATGAATCAGGCCCTGATAACGCCTCCGGGCGACGCGGTTGAAATCGGCGCGCGCCACGGCTACCGCCATTTTTGGGGTCCGCATGACCATCCGGTACCGGTCATTCCTGGCAGGCACATTGGTGAGATGCACCACCCCGCTGTTATCGGTATAGGCATAGATATCGGCTTCCGCCGTACCTCCGCAAAGCAGCAACAGGGCCGCGGCCATCAGAACGGCCTTCACTTCACCACCCGCAGTGCGGGACGCTCACGCTTCCCGGAAGTCTCCGCGTTCTCCGCGCCGCCGCCCGCTGAAGAAGGCGGCGGCGCGGCCGGAATTTCCGGATCGGCAAAGCCCATTCCTTCTTGGGTTTCTGCGGCGTATATCGCCGCCACTGCCGCCATGGGTACGTCTACTGTCCGCGCAACCCCGCCGAAGCGGGCATTGAAGGAAATCCAGTCGTCCGCCATGCTGAGACCGTGGCAGGCGCGCGGAGAGACATCGAGAATCATCCGTCCATCCTTTTCGTAGCCGCTCGGGACAGACACTCCGGGATAGGCCACCACTACCAGAATATAGGGTGTGTGCCCCTGGTCCACGCACCACTGATAGATGGCATTGAGCAGATAAGACTTGGCACTTTCAGGTAACAATTTTTTTCTCCATCATCCGTATGCAGCAACTTACAACCCCTCCGGGAGAGGCTGGCCGGCTGCCTGGGGATACAAAGCCGAAGACACGCGTCGACACCCCCATGTCTGTTCCAGACGCCTAAAACCGTTTATAGACGATTTTTGAAAATTCTCAAGACCAATCTGGACTTCAAAGAAGCCATACCACCCCTGCAGGGTCAACTGGTCCACAGACTTTCCGGCGTCCTGTAGCCTTTACGGGATATCAGAATGACTCATGGTGGTAAGCCACCACCCGCTCCACCTCATTTTTGGCGCCGAGGATGACGGGGACGCGCTCGTGCAGACCCTGGGGGGCGATATCCAGGATGCGGGTCGTGCCCGTGCTGGCCGCGCCACCCGCCTGCTCCACCAGATAGGACATAGGATTGGCCTCATAGAGCAGGCGCAGCTTGCCCGGCTTCTTCGGGTCGCGCTGATCGAAGGGGTACAGGAAAATACCGCCCCGACACAGGATGCGATGCACATCCGCCACCATGGAACCCACCCAGCGCATATTGAAATTGCGTTGGCGAGGCCCATCCGTACCCTGATTGAGTTCGTCGATGTAACGCTGTACCGGTTTCTGCCAGTGCCGGTGATTGCTCATATTGATGGCGTATTCACTGGTATCCTCCGGAATACGCATCTGGTTGTGGGTCAGGATGTATTCACCGATGGAAGGATCGAGGGTGAAGCCATTGACCCCGTAGCCGGTGCTGTATACCAGCATGTTGCTGGAGCCGTACAGGGCGTAGCCCGCACAGACCTGTTCGACGCCGGGCTGCAGGAAATCGGCGAGTTCCGCATCCCGCCCCGCCACCGGCGCCTTGAGGATGCTGAAAATGGTCCCCACGCTGATGCCGACATCGGTATTGCTGGAGCCGTCCAACGGATCAAAAAGCAGCAGATACTTGCCGCGCGGGATATTGCGGGGGATGGGGTAGGGGTCATCCATCTCCTCGGAGGCCATGCCGGCCAGATGCCCCGTCCAGTCCATGGATTTGAGAATGGCTTCATTGGAGATGATATCCAGCTTTTTCTGCACTTCACCCTGGACGTTGTCGGTGCCGGCGCTGCCCAGTGCCCCCACCAGCGCGCCACGGTAGACCTGGGCGCCGATAAACTTGCAGGAAATGGTGAGATCGTTGAGTAACCCGGCGAAGTCGCCGGAGGCACCGGGATAAAGACGGGTTTCTTCAATGATGAACTGGCTGAGGGTAGTACCGATGTGCATGCTGGAATCCTTTACAAAAGAGTGAAGAGGTCAGAGGGCACTGAGTCCCAGGCGAAATTTTATGGTGGATTCTATCGCGCGCGCCGTTCCCTGGTCCAACCATGGCAGCCACTGGATGTGAAAACGATGGATACCCCCACTGATTTTGGGATAGTAATCCGCACGATCCGCCAACTCCAGGCAGATCAGGGAAGGCGGATGGCGTGCATCCAGAAGCGCGCCATAACGCCCCTCCGGGGCTTCCACCCCGGACCACGAGCAGGAGTCCCGCAGCAAGGAGAGGATCAGATCGGTGCTATCCTGCAAGATCGACAGGCTCTCCCGCCAGCCCTGCAGGAGTCCCGCGATACGCTCGGGGGGCTGATATTTCCAGAAGGCCAGAACCGGCAGATCACAGTCGGCGAGACCTCCGGCCACCCCCATCCTGCCCCGTGCAAGCTGGATGATATCCTGGTGGCGCAACAGTTGCCCGAAGGGTTCGCGATACTCGCGCAGCGCTTTGAGCTGCAGGTCTATGCGAAACTGCCAGGCGCGCAAAGGACCTTCATCCGCCTCGGGACTCTGCGACCAGACGGCAAGGCTCTGGGCAAGACGCTCCAGCTCCAGAATGAGGTCCAGGCGCAACTCCGGGCGGCTGCAAAAATCCAGCAGTTCATTATAAGCGCGCAGGGCGTTACGCAGGCAGCCAGCATCGACCGACCCCTGCTGTAGTTGTGCAAAGACACTTTCCAGACGCAGCAGCAGGCGCGCGCGTTCATGGAGCGGGTGTTCATAAACGGCCATGCCGTAACCTCATTCAGGAGCCGCTGCCACCGCACGCGACCGCGGGCCCCAACGCCAGGCAACGGCAGCGTGCACCATTTTCGGGCAACGTCCCGTCAGGGTGCCACAGGCGCTTTCCCTAAGCAAATCGTCCGGTTCCACGCAAATGACGAAGATAGAGACCCACCTGGGTTTGCAACTCGGTCAGGGTGCCCTCATTGGTAATGATCCAGTCGGCAGCCGCATTGCGCGCGGCGCGATCACATTGCGCCGCCAGCACTGCGGTGACTTGCTCCTTTGTCCAGCCAGGGCGGGCACGCAGGCGCTCTACTTGTACGGAGCGGGGACAATCGACCACCAGCACCTGATCCAGCAATGGGCGATAGTCATTTTCGACCAGCAGCGGCACCACCCAGACCAGCGGCGTTTGCGGATGCTGTTCGGCCAATGCCGCGCTGGCCGTTATGAAGGTGGCCCGAATAAGGGGATGAAGAAGGGCTTCCAGCCAGGTTTTCGCCGCCGTGTCCGCAAAAATGCGGGCGCGCAACGCCGCACGATCCAGCCCACCCCCCGGGGCGGAAAAGGCCGGGCCAAAATGGGCGATGATGGCCTGCAGGGCAGGGCTGCCCGGAGCCACCAGTTCGCGCGCAATGACATCGGCATCCAGCACATGGGCGCCAGCCGCTTTGAGCATCTCGGCGACCGTGCTTTTGCCGCAGGCCACTCCCCCCGTCAGACCGATCCGCAGCGCCATTCAGGAACCCAGCAGGTGCAGGTAACCGGAAAGGATGGCTTGTGGCCACAACAGCATGAGCCAGCCCCCCAGCGCCAGATAAGGACCGAAGGGCATGGCATAGTCCCGTCCCTTGCCACGCAGCAGAAAACCCAGAGCAACCAGTCCGCCGCCCAGTGCGGCGATAAACAGGGTCAGGAATACGGCCTGCCAGCCTAGCCACGCACCGATCATGCCGAGCAATTTGAGATCCCCTCCCCCCATGCCGTGCCGCCCTGCGATCCTATAGTACACGGTAGACAGCAACCACAGGCTACCGTAGCCGATGATTATACCAAGCAAGGCGTCCAGGGGCGTTACCAGCGCCAGCCCGGGCCAGAAAAGTGCCGACCCGTTGAGCAGCAGCCCGGCCAACATGCCCGGCTTGGTAAGACGATCGGGCAGGAGCTGTGTCTCCAGATCGATCATGGTCAGCGCCAGCAGTGCCCAGGTGAATACCAGGGCGGGAAGCAGATGCCAGGTCAGGCCCAATTGCCAGACCACCACCAGGCTGAGCAGTCCGCTCAGCAGTTCCAGCGCCGGATAACGCCAGGCAATGGACTTGCCGCAAGCATGGCAGCGGCCACGCAGGGCCATCCAGCTCAGGACCGGGATATTTTCCCAAGGGCGCAACACATGGCCACAGTGTGGGCAGTGGGACGCAGGATGAATGATGGATTCGCGGCGGGGCACCCGGTGTACCACCACGTTCAAAAAACTGCCCACGAGCAGGCCGAGCAGCGTGGTCAGGATATAGGCCGCCCCCAGGAGGGTCTGCGTCATGCGCCTCCCCCCGGGAACAGTCGGTGCAGCCGCAGATCCAGCGACTGCAGACTGATCCCCAGCAGAGCGGCGGCATGGCGCCGATCCCCTTCGGCCTGATCGAGCACCTGCCGCAGCAATGCGGCCTCCGCCGCGTCAAAAGCGGCTGGTACGGCGATTACCGGTGCCAACGCCGGCCCGTTGCTTTTTGACACCGGGCCGCCGGAGGAGGACATCCCATCGTCGAGCAGCAGCCCTTCCTGCTTGAGGGCAAGGCTCCGCTCCAGAAAATTTTCCAACTCGCGAACGTTGCCGGGGAAGGCGTAACTACCCAGCCGCTCCAAAGTGCCGGGGGACAGCAGCGCCGGAATATCCTGCGGTGCCACGCCGATACGTTGCAGAATCACCTCTGCCAGTTGAGGGATGTCTTCCGGATGTTCCCGCAGGGCCGGCATATGGAGTCTCACCACATCCAGACGATACCGGAGATCCTGGCGAAACTTTCCGGCCGCAACCATTTCCTGCAGGTCACGGTGGGTGGCGGAAATGAAGCGCAGGTCCAGGGAGATTTCCCGCGCCGCACCCAGGGGGCGAATGGCCCGCTCCTGAATGGCCCGCAGAAGCTTGACCTGCATCATCATCGGCAGATCACCGATCTCATCCAGAAAAATAGTGCCCCCATTGGCCGCCGCAAAGAGTCCTTCGCGACGCTGTACGGCACCGGAATAAGCCCCCTTTTCGGCACCGAAGAGCTCGCTCTCCACCAACCCCTCGGGAATGGCGCCACAGTTGACGGCCACGAAGGGCTTGTCGTGACGGGGTCCCGAGGCATGAATGGCGCGTGCGGCCAGTTCCTTGCCCGTGCCGGACTCACCGGTGATGTGTACCGGCGCGTTACTCCGCGCCACGCGGCGGATATCGTCGCGCAACCGCTGCATGACCGGAGCATCGCCGACCAGTCGTTGGGTGGCGTCCAGGCCCACCGGGGACAGGCGGCTGAGATCAACGGCCTGGGATATCAATCGTCGCAGACGCGCCAGTTCGATGGGCTTGGCCATGTAATCGAAGGCCCCCGCCTGCATCGCTTCGACGGCACCATCGGCGGAAGAATAGGCCGTAATCACCGCGACCGGCACTTGTGGATATAACTCGCGCAAACGGCGGACCAGATCAAGACCAGAACCGTCGGGCAAACGCAGATCGCTCAGACATAAAGAAGGGGCACCTTCGGCGAGGCGGGCGCGGGCTTCCGCAAGGGAATATGCGCCAGTAACAGCGATCCCCATATCCTGCAGCGTAATGCCCAGCAGTTCGACGATGCCCGGCTCGTCATCTACGATCAGGGCGGGTGGCAATACGGAATAGTCAGCCATCACGCCTCTCCGTCCGCCCCCCGCGGGGGAGAAAAATCCGGAACAGTACGCCGCCCTGCGGGTGATTTTCACAGGCTATGCGCCCGTCGTTGATGCGCAGCAGTTCCCGCACCATGGATAAACCCAGCCCGGTACCTCGGGGGTTGGTGGTAAAAAACGGCTCAAAAATGCGCTCCATTACTTCCGCCTTTACGCCCGGTCCAAAATCCCGCAGCGTCACCATGATGCTCCCTTCGTCCTCGGGGACGGCATCGATTTCGACCCGCATCGTAGCATCTTCCGCCACACCGTACTGCGCGCTGTTATGCAGCAGATTCCAGAACACCCGCCGCAACTGCGCAGGATCGGCATAAACCGTAAGCTGCGGCGAGATTTCGCCGATGACAATGCGCATGGGTGCCAACAATGGATCCGCCTGCAACTGGGCAGTGAGCACCGGCAACCAGCTCCGCAAGGAAATGGGTTCGGAATGCGCCGGACTCGGACGGGCCATCTCCAGCACCGATTCGACGATGGCATTGATGCGTACTGTCTCCCGTTCCAGAATATCCAAAAGATGCCGCGAAGCGGGGTCGTCCATGCGCTCGGCGAGAAGGTTGCCGGCGTGGCGAATCACGCTGAGAGGATTACGGATCTCATGGGCGATGTTGGCCGCCAGACGACCGAGCGCCGCCAGTTGCGCCTCTCGTTCCCGGGCACGCAGTGCGGATGCATCACGGAGGAGGAGCAGCCGGTAGGAGCTACCGGGCAGGGCGATTCTGCGCACCAGCAGGGTCAGGGCGCTGTCCTGCAGAGTTGGGTCACCCCCGTTTGCCGTGATCACCATCTCGCTATCGTTAGCCGCGGCCTGTCGCAGCATCATGGCCAGACGTGGCTGCACTACGCCGATGGCGATAGGCATGGAGGTCCATTTCCGGTAACCCGAAAGCGTCCGTGCCACGGGGTTGCTGAGCACCACGCGACTTTGCCGGTCCAGCACAAAAACGCCCACATCCATATGCTGCACGATTTCCTGGTTCAACGCATTCAGATTGACGACCTCTGCATCCCTTTGCAGCGCCAGACGGTTGCCACGTTCCAGACTCGCCACCAGACTGTCGGCCAATACCGCCACCGCTACCAGTGCGAGGAGATAAATGAAAAGCTGACCGAGGGGCGGATGCACGGCGGTCATCCCGCCGAATAGCGACTCGCCGACCAGCAGCGCCAGCAATACCCACACGAAAACAAAAGCGCTTTTGCCGCGCAGGAGGCTTGCCGTGGACACCAGCAGCAGAAAGGGCAGGATACCGAAGGGACCACTGACACCGCCACCGAAATGCAGGAGCAGCAGCACCAGCAGGGTGTCCGTCGATACCTGGATCCAGGCGTGGCGGCGCGGTTGCGTCGGCCATCGCAACAGCAGTCCCAGCAGGTAGACGAGGCTGACCAAGGCGGCCACCAAGGTCAGGATGTGCAGCAGATCGGTATGCCCTCCGAGATCGATGATGGTTTCACTGGCCGGTAAGCGCACCAGGATGGCGATGGCGGCCGCGATCAGCAACCGGTAGGCGGAAATGCCCCAAAGTCGCCGCCAGTCACCCATCATCTCCGCCATGTCAGGTACCAACCCGCCGCGCCGTCCTGCAGGACCTTACCTGTGCCATCGCGCGTCCTCCGGCCACCACCCGCCGTCCCGTGGGTAACTCCTGGCACCACATATCTACAGACACCGCGCGACGCATCAAAGATTGGTCACCCGCAGCACCTCCTCCAGACTGGTCACGCCCTCCCGGATCCGCCTCAGCCCATTCTGCCGCATGGTCAGCACCCCCTCCTGTGCCGCCTGCCGCGCCAAGTCTATGGAAGTGCCGCCACGCATGATGATTTCGCGCATGGCGTCGCTCACCGGCATCACCTGATAAAGCCCCATCCGGCCCTTATATCCGGTTTTATTGCACTGTTCGCAGCCCACAGCGCCCAGAGGGCGCCAGCCCTGCAGATCCTCGGGCGCAAATCCCGCCTCGATCAGTGCCTGTTCCGGAATGCGCAGGTTTTTTTTGCAGTGCGGACAAAGCTTGCGGACGAGTCGCTGCGCCATCACCAGATGTACGCCGCCGGCGACGTTATAGGAGGGGATGCCCATATTTTCCAAGCGGGTCAGACTCTGCGGCGCATCGTTGGTGTGCAGGGTGGCCAATACCAGATGGCCCGTCTGGGCCGCCTTGATGGCGGTTTCGGCGGTTTCCAGGTCGCGCACCTCGCCGACCATGATGATGTCCGGGTCCTGGCGCAGAAAGGAGCGCAGGGCTGCGGCAAAGGTGAGACCGATGCGCTCGTTGATGTTCACCTGATTGATCCCGTACACCGGGATTTCCACGGGGTCCTCCGCGGTACTGATGTTGCAGTCACCGGTGTTGAGGATGTTCAGGGCGGTATAAAGCGTCGTGGTCTTGCCGGAACCCGTGGGCCCGGTGACCAGAATCATGCCGTAGGGCCGATGGATGGCGTCTTCAAAGGCTTTGCGCTGCTCTGGTAAAAAGCCCAGTTGCTCGATGGGCACCCTGGAACTGGCAGGATCCAGCAGGCGCAGCACGATCGTTTCGCCGAAACTGGTGGGCAGGAAGGAGACACGGAAATCGATGACCCGGGCCGGGGGCACGCGGACACGCAGTCGCCCGTCCTGAGGCAGACGTCGCTCGGAAATGTCCAGACGGCAAAGAATCTTCAGGCGCGAGGTGACCCCGTCCCGCAACGCCATGGGCGGATGCAGCGCGTCCTGCAATACGCCATCGAGGCGGTAACGTACCCGAAAATCCTTTTCATAGGGTTCCAGATGAATATCAGACACCTCGCGCTGAATGGCATCCAGCAGCAGTTGTCGGACAAAGCGCACCACCGGCGCATCCTCGACACTGCCGTCGTTCTCCTGGGCGAGGTCGAATTCTTCCGGATCTTCCTCACCGTGCGGCTTATCCACGAATACGTCGTCGATCCCGCCTTGCAAGCTGTTGACCGCAGCATGTACCGCCTTGACCAATTTGTTGGCCTCGACCAGCACCGGCATCACCTGCAAACCGGAGTTGAATTTCACATCCTCCACCGCCTTGAAGTCCGTGGGATCGGCCATGGCGAGGTAGAGGGTGTCCCCATGCTTCGACAAGGGCAGCACCAGATAGCGGGTCATCAGCCCTTTGTCGAGCTTGCGGATGAGCGACGCATCGGTCACCGCTGCGTCGAGATCGAGCATGGGCATGTTGTAGCGCGCGGAAAGGTGCGCCATGAGCACCGCGGCCGGGACGGCGCCCTTCTCCACCACATAAAATAGCAGCGGCGTCTTACCGCGGGCCGGGTCGGCGGCAAGACTTTGCAAGCGCGCCTCGTCGCTTAAACCGTTACTGACGAGTGCCCGCAATACTGGCGTTAACGAGATGTGTTCCGGGTTTGTAGCCATCGACGCAATATCTCCTCCACGGCGGCGGTCTGCGGCAATGTTCCGGTCCATATCCGAAAACTCTCCGCGCCCTGCTCTACCAGCATACCCAGCCCATCCACCGCACCCAGCCCGGCTTGCCGGGCGGCTTGCAGCAGGGGCGTTTCCAATGGGTTATAGACGATATCGTACACACTGCCATTCCCGGGCATGCGGGCCAGATCCAGCTCCGGGTGGTCCTCGCCGTGCAGGCCCCGCGTGCTGGTGTTGACGAGCAACATGCTGCAGGGCAACACCGCGGACAATGCCGCCCGGTCCAGCGGGATGGGATGCACCGGGAGGTCGGGAAACTGCGCCGCCAGCACTTCGGCACGCGGCAGGTGGCGATTCGCCAGATAAATCGCCGGACATCCGGCATGGCCGAGGGCGTAGACGATGGCCCGGGCAGCCCCCCCGGCGCCGATTACCGTCACCGGACACTGCCGCCAGCCGTCCCCCGTCGCACGTTCCAGCGCCCGCAAAAATCCCGGTGCATCGGTGTTGTGCCCTTCCATGCCCGAGGGCGTGAAACAGATGGTGTTCACCGCGCCGATGGCCCGCGCCTCCGCGCTGAGCCACTGCATCAGCGGCAATACGGCCTCCTTGTGTGGGACCGTGACATTTACGCCCCGGACCCCGAGCGCCGGCAAACCGGCCAGTGCCACGGCGATATCCTCTTCGCGTACCGGAAAAGGCACATATACCAGATCCAGTTCCTGCTGCGCCGCGAAGAGACGATGCAGCCACGGCGAGAGGCTGTGGTTGACGGGAAACCCCAGGATGCCATAGACGGAAGTGCCTCCGCCGGGGTGCCAGCAATGCCGGAGGTCAGACGGAGCGGAGGGCACGATAGGGTCCTTCCCTGGCGGTGATTTCCGGCCGTTGCGAGAGTTGGACGAGCAGATCCGGCCAGTTGTCTCCGGGCAGAATATTACCCAGGATCATGGGGTGCTGCGCCCCCGTAAACCGCGCCACGTCCAGGCGTTTCCCCAGCAGGCACTGGCTGCCCAGCCAGGCAAAGGCCAGGGCCTCCAGGGCCTGACCGGGGATACCGCTGTGCCGCCCGCCGTGCAGCACCCGGGTCTCCGCCATGGCGTCCTGTAGGGCCTGCATCAGGGCCTGGTTTTCGGCCCCGCCGCCGAAGACCAGCATCTCCGCGGCACCCGGTGTCCAGGCTCTCACCGCCTGTGCCACAGACTCGGCGGTCAATGCCGTCAGTGTCGCCAGAAAATCCGCCGCGGAACCCCGCCAGGAAGACCACCAACGCGTCACCAGCGGCACGCCGAAAGTCTCCCGGCCCGTGCTTTTGGGAGGCGCTTGCCGGAAGAACACGTGGCCCAGCCATTCCTCCAGGCGTACCACATCGCACTGTCCGGCAGCCGCCAACCGGCCATCCACGTCGCAGGTAGCCTGTCCGGCGCTGCACAACCCTGCGGCGGCGTCCATGAGCACGTTGCCCGGACCGCAGTCGAACGCCAGCAGCGGGCGCGGGTCGCCGGCACCCGGCAACCAGGTCACATTGGCCATGCCACCGAGATTGAGCACCAGACGCGGTTGTTCATCCTGAAAGCAGTATTGATGGAAAGGCGGCACCAGCGGTGCGCCCTCCCCCCCTGCAGCCACATCCGTACGCCGGAAATCGTGGACCACAGTCAGGCCCGTGGCCACCGCGATATCTGCCGCCGCACCGATTTGCAGCGTGAAACCGGGCTCACCCCGCGGCTGATGACGAATGGTCTGTCCATGCAGGGCGATGAAGTCCACCGGACCCAGGCGGTCCATGGCCTCCCGGGCCACCCGTGCATAACAGCCGCCCAGACGTCGGTCGAGTTGCGCCATCGCTTCGACAGCCAATGGCCCGTTGGCGGCCAGCACTTCCGCGCGCAGTGCGGGCTCAAAGGTGTGCGTGAAAACACCCCGATAACCCCCACAGCCGGCGACGGCCAAATCCAGCACCGCGGCATCCACACCATCGGCACTGGTGCCCGACATCAACCCCAGACCACGCAAGGCGGTTATCGGATCGGAACGCGCTGCAGCCGGCGCGGCAACGGCACCTCAGTGACCCTCGTCGTGCTCGCCGTGACCATGGACATGGCCGTGGGCCAGCTCTTCGGCGGTGGCATCCCGGACTTCCAGCACCGTCACATCGAAGTTCAGGGTCATTCCGGCCAGGGGATGATTGAGATCGACGGTAATCTCGTCACCTTCGATGTCGATTATCGTGGCCAGGCGTGTGCCATCCTCGGTCATGGTTTCGAACTGGGTACCGATCTCCAGCTCTTCGGCGTCGTCGAAATCTTCGACACCCACCACTTCCACCAGATCTTCGTCCCAGTCACCATAGCCCTCCTCGGGAGGGATGGAGACCTCCAGCCGGTCGCCGGCCCGACGCCCCGCCAGGGCCTGTTCCAGACCGGGGATGACGCCATGGTGGCCATGCAGATAGACGAGGGGTTCTTCCCCCACAGAGCTGTCGATCAGCTCTCCTTCTTCATCGGTCAGGGAATAGTCGATCGTGACGACTTTGTCTTTGCTGATTATCATGGCGCGAGTCCTGTAGGTTGGAGGGCCGAGGGAAGATGCTGTTCTACGTTGGCGGTGCGGCTCGATTTTAGCCTGACTCTGGGGAAACGGCAAAGTTTTCGGGGGCATCCCAATCACGCCAATGAGGCTCCAGAATCCGGCTGAACGCTTCTGTCCAGAGAGGATTGTCGTTGAGCGCCGGGATATAGCGCAATTCCTGTCCACCGGCATGGAGGAAAGTTTCTTTGCCTTCGAGGGCTATTTCCTGCAGTGTTTCTAGACAATCCGCACTAAACCCGGGACACACGGCGTCTACACGGGACACGCCGGCGCGCGCCAGCCCGACGAGCGTTCTGTCCGTATAGGGCTCCAGCCATCTGGCGGCGCCGAAGCGGCTTTGGAAGCTTTGCACCCATTGATCGTCGGACAGACCGAGCGCCCGTACCAGCAACGCCGTGGTCTTTTCGCACTGGGCACGATAGGGGTCGCCCTTTAGGACGGAGCTTTCCGGTAAGCCGTGGAAGGTGATGAGCAGGCGCTCCGCCTGTCCGTGCGCCTGCCACCAGGCGCGGATGCTGTCCGCCAGGGCGCCAATATAGGCGGGGTGCGCATGCCAGTCGCGAATCATGCGCATTTCCGGGATTTCGCGCCATGTCCGCAATTCTTTGGCAACCGCATCAAAAGTGGAGGCCGTGGTGGCCGCCGCATATTGCGGATACAGCGGAACCACCAGTATCCTGCCACATCCAGCGTCGCGCAAGGCCGCCATGCCCTTTGCGACCGAGGGATTGCCATAACGCATGGCCAGTTCCACCCGGACCTGACCGGGAAACTCGCGATCCCAGCGGGCCTGAAGCGCATCGCACTGGCGCTGGCTGTAAACCATCAGGGGGGATCCATCGGGAAGCCAGATGCTGGCATAATTGCGCGCCGAGCGGGCGGGACGAAACCGCAGAATGGGACCGTTCAGGATGGGCCACCAAAGCACCCTGGGAAGTTCTACTACCCGGGTATCGCTGAGAAACTCGCGCAGGTAGCGGCGCACCGCCGGAGCGGTGGGCGCATCGGGGGTGCCGAGATTGACGACCAGAATACCGATCACGCGCCGCTCTCCAGCGTGATGCAGACGGGTGCGTGATCCGAGGGACGCTCCGCCGCCCGTGCGGCACGGTCGATGACCACATCCCGCGTGCGCGAGAGAACGGGAGATGAAGCCAGAATCAGATCGATGCGCAGGCCCTGATTGCGCCGAAACGCCGCAGCGCGGTAATCCCACCAGCTCCACGCCCGCCCGTCGGGATGCAGCTTGCGGTAGCTGTCGTGCAGTCCGAGTTCCAACAGGGCGCCCAACGCCGCCCGCTCCGGCGCCGAGCAGAGGATGCCCTCCCCCCAGTCTGCGGCGTCGTAAACGTCACGGGTGTCGGGGGCGATATTGAAGTCCCCCACCAGCAGCAGTTGCGGCCAACCCTGCAATTCTCCGGCGATCAACCCGCGCAGGCGCTCCAGCCATTGCAACTTGTAGGGATACTTGTCGCTGTCCAGGGCCTGGCCGTTGGGCACATAGACGTTGACGACGCGCAGGTCGCCGAAGCTGGCGGCGCACAGCCGCGCCTGCCCGTCGCCGCCATCCGGCCAGTCGCAGCGGACGTCACTGGGTGGTGTGCGGCTCAGTATGGCAACCCCATTATACGTCGGTTGACCGTGATAGAGCGCCCGATAACCGGCATCCGCCAACTCGGCCACCGGGAAACGCGCATCGGCCAACTTGGTCTCTTGCAGACAAAGGACATCCGGCTGCTCGCTACCCAGCCATTCCAACACCTGTGGGAGGCGTACCTTGAGGGAGTTGACATTCCACGTCGCAATTTTCACGAAGATTACCGGGGGGCCGTGGCGCTGACGCTGGGGCGCAGGCGCATGGTGTGCATCCAGGTCGTCAAATCCGGGAATTGCACCAGAAAATCCGGCGCGCGCAGATCAACGTAGCCCACGGCCGCGACCGTCGCAATCTGCGCCAGGGTCAGCGCCGACACGGTGCCGGCATCCTGCCACGCGTCCGTCTCTTCCTGGAGCATCGCCAACGCGGCAAGGATCTTGCCACGGGCGCGCTGCAGCATGGCGGCATCCTGGCAATCGCTGGCATGGCGCTGCTCCAGCACCCAGGCAATGGTCGTATCCATGATGCCGCTCGCCAGCGACTCGATCCGCAATGCCTCGATGCGGGCTTCGGGGTCGTGGGGGATGATGGCAGGTTCCGGGCGCAGGACTTCCAGGTACTGGATGATCACCGCCGAATCATATACCGACGAGCCGTCATCCCGCACCAGCACGGGGATCTTGCCCAGGGGGTTGTGCTCCAGGGCCGCGTGGCCGGGAGCGCGGAGATCCACCCACTCCACATCACAGGGGATGTTTTTTTCCAGCAGCGCGATTTGCACTTTCCGGGCATAGGGACTGGTCTGCGTAGCATAAAGTCGCATCATCATCTCTCCTTTTCTGCTGAGTCCGACCACTATCTGTTATCATGACGAAAGTATCGCCCCAAGCCAACCCCGGAAAGACCAGCGCACCATGAATTATGACCATCATTATCACGCGGGCAACACCGCCGACTGCGTCAAGCATCTGGCCCTGAGCCTCACCTTGCAAACCCTGACCCGCAAGGACAGCCCCCTTGCCTATATCGAAACCCATGCGGGGGCGGGGCGATATGCCCTGGGCACACAGGGGGAACACCTGCAGGGTGTTTCGCGCCTGTGGGCGGACCGGCGCAGCCTGCCACATGCGGGCGCATGGCTGAAAATCGTCAGTAATGAGAATGCTGACGGCGCGTTGCGCCACTATCCCGGCTCGCCGGCCCTCGCTGCCGCACTGCTCCGGCCGACCGACCGGATGGTGCTCTGCGAGGAACAGCCGGAAGTCGCGACACGCCTGCGCAAGGCGATGGGGAAACGGGCCCATACCAGCGTCGTCGGTGAAGACGGCTATCGCGCCCTCTTTGGGCAGATCCCCCCGCCGGAAAAACGTGGGCTGGTCCTCATCGACCCGCCATTTGAACGCAGGGATGAATGGGAGCGCCTTGCCGACACCCTGATCCGCGCCTATCAACGCTGGCCGCAGGGGGTGTATCTCGTCTGGTACCCGGTGAAAATCCGCGGTACGATCACCCGCCTGTGGCAGGCGTTGCGCCAGCGTCTGCCCGCCTTTGCCTGCGAACTGCTGCAGATGCCGGAAGAGGGTCGGGAACAGCTTTTCGGCAGCGGACTGATCGTCGTGAACCCACCCTGGGGTCTGCGCGAGGCACTGGCCGCCGCACTGACGGAATTGGGTCCACTGCTCAGTGCGCCGCAAGGTGGTGGGTTGTGGTCCCTGCGTTGCCAGGGCTGGCCGGGTCCCGAGAAGAGTTAGCCGGCGTATGCCAGGAGTCACCACCCGAACCCGCCAGTGCGCTTTACCGGATGACTTAATCAACAAGGAACCACCATGAGTACCACGACGCTGCCCAATATCGACCATGTGTGCAAGCTGCTTCTGTATGGCGGCCCCCTCGCACAACTCCAGGGAGAGCTGGTCAAACAACCCGACCAGGAAATCAGTGTTGCCGTACTCTATCAACTGGCACTGCGCCATGGCGTCATCAGTCCGACGGCGGCGCGGGAAGGGCTGGCCCTGCTCGCCGCGGCGGGTCCCGCCGGTGATGCGGGGCGGGCCATCCTGGAACGGGTGCTGGCGGAAGGGGACTTTCTGGCGGTGCGGGTGATGCGTTGAGTGGTCATGACCATGCGCCTGTATAGCTGGAACGTGAACGGCTGGCGCGCCGCCTGCCGCAAGGGTTTGCGCGAATGGGTCGCGACGGCGCAAGCGGATGCGCTCTGCTTCCAGGAAATCAAGGCCGACCCGGACCGCCTGCCGGCGGCGGAAACCGCACTGGATGGTTACGATGCCCGCTGGGCGGTCGCTGAACGCCCGGGTTACAGCGGCGTCGCCACCTTCAGCAGAGCGCCCTGCCGGCCGCTGGCAACGGGTCTGGGCATCCCGCGCTTCGACCGGGAGGGGCGCGTGGTCGTCACCGACTGTGGTGATTTCGACCTGTATAACGTCTACTTCCCCAACGGCAAGAAGGATACGGAACGCCTCGCCTTCAAGCTGGATTTCTATGCCGCCTTCCTGGAACGGATCAACGCACGGGTCGCCGCCGGCCGGGCGGTGGTATTCTGTGGCGACGTCAACACCGCCCATCAGGCCATCGACCTTGCACGCCCCAAAGAAAACGCGAGAATATCCGGTTTTCTCCCCGAGGAAAGGGCCTGCCTGGACCAATGGGCAGCGGCGGGCTGGGTGGACAGCTTCCGCCACCTCCACCCGGGTGCCGCGGAGTATTCCTGGTGGAGTCAGCGCACCAACGCCCGCGCCCGCAATATTGGCTGGCGTCTCGATTATTTCTGGATACATGAGAGCCTGTTGCCGCGCCTGCGCGGGGCGGGGATCGCCACCGATGTGACCGGCTCCGATCATTGCCCGGTCTGGCTGGAGTTGGATTGAATGAACCTGGAACAATACACCGCCCTCGCCGGCGACGCGCTGCAGACGATCACCGATTTCCGGCGCTGGGGCGCCAGCCGTTTTGCCGCCGCAGGGCTCGATTTCAGTCAGGGCCAGCAGCAACCCCGCGGCGAAGCCGACGCGCTCCTGGCCGCGGCACTACACCTCGAGCCGGAAGACCTTGCGGAACTCGGCACGGCACGCCTGCTGGACCGCGAAAAAACCACGATCTTCATGCACTTTTATCAACGGGAAATACTCCGTCGGCCCGCCGCCTATATTACCGGCGAAGCCTGGTTTGCCGGGCTGCGTTTCAGCGTCGATGAACGTGTCCTCATTCCCCGCAGCCTGCTCGAACCCTTCATCGAGGAGGGATTCGCGCCCTGGGTAGAGGCGTCGCAGGTGCGCCGCATTCTGGAGATCGGCACGGGCTCCGGCTGCATGGCCATTACCCTGGCCCTGCGCTTTCCGGAGGCGGAAGTGGATGCGGTGGACATCTCTGCAGATGCCCTCTCCGTCGCACACGCCAATATCCGGCGTTACGGTCTGGAAGACCGTGTACACCTGCATCAGTCCGACCTCTTTGCCGCCCTGGAGGGACGACGCTATGACCTGATTCTCAGCAACCCGCCCTATGTGGACGCGACAGCCATGGCGGAATTGACCCCAGAATACCGGCACGAGCCTCGTCTCGCCCTGGCCGCCGGTGAGGATGGTCTGGACTGCCTGCTCCCCCTTCTGGAGCAGGCGCCGCATCACCTGGAGGGGGGCGGCATTCTCGTGGTAGAAACCGGCGATGCCGAAGAAGCCCTCATCCGTCGCCGTCCCGACCTGCCCTTGATCTGGCTGGAGCATCCGGCCGGAGGTTCCGGCGCCTTTCTAGTGGTAGCCGCGGCCGACGGCGGATTTTAGGCATCCTGCGCAGCCTCAGTCCGGCGTCGCCAGCAGGCCCAGGAAAGCGCGCACCGCCCGCGACTGAAAATCGGCCTGAGGGCGCATGAGGTACAGGGTCCAGAACAGGCCATGGGGCGGCTCGAGGCGCAGGGAAGCCAGCGGCCAGCGTACCTTATCCAAGGCCTCTACCGACGCGAAGCCTATGCCCAGCCCGGCGGCGACGGCGTCTCGCAGCGCCTCCACCCCGGTCACCTCGACGCTGTAGCGCGCACGCAATCCGGCACGGGCAATGGCCGCCTCCACCCGCCGGCGGATCCCCGAATACGGCTCGCGCCAGACGATGGGTTCCGCCAATACTTCCTCCCAGCGTACCCACCCCCGGCCCGCCCGCACCCAAGGATGATCCTGGGGAAGGATCGCCACCAGTTCATCCTCCCGCCAAGCCTCCAACTCCATATGCGGCGGTAAGCCACTGCGCTCTATCTGTTCTTCGGTGAACAGCAAATCCCAGGCGCTCAACGGCAGGTTGTCGGTCAGCGGTCCGGTCCTGAGTTGCAGTTGAACGCCGGGATAGCGTCCGCGAAAACGCGCCAGATGCTCCATGAGAAAGTAATTCGCCACGGTATTGCTGGCCGCGATGCGCAGGCTTCCTTCCTGCAGTGCGTGCCGCCGCGCCGACCAGTTTTCCACTTCGCCGAGACCTTCCCGCAGGCGACGGGCATAGGGCAGCAGGGACTCCCCCGCGGCAGTCAGACGGATGCCCCTCCCGGCGCGCTGGTACAGGGGCTCGCCGACCGCGGCCTGCAGTGCGCGCAAACGCTCGGAAACCGCCGGCTGGCTGCGCCGCAGGATCTGCGCTCCGGCCCCTACCCCGCCCGCCTCCGCCACCGCCAGAAAGGTCAGCAATTCCTCTGCATGAATTCTCATTGGTATTTCCGATGAATCAACGTAAATCAATCTATTAGTTGAATATTAGTGCTGGCGTTAAATTATGGCAACTTTCGAGGATCCAACGGCGTGGAAACATTACCATCCCTCTCCCAAACCTGGCCTCTCTTCGCGGGGGTCGGCCTTGCCCTTGGCATGGGCTCTTTCGATGGCGCCGCGCTACAGGGCATTTTTCCCTACGTCGCGGGCGGCCTCTCCACCAGCAGCGATCACGCCCTCTGGACTCTCACCTACTTTATCGTCCACTGGTCACTGGGGATCTCCCTGATGCCGTGGACAACCGCCCGCTTCGGCATGCGCCGCGTCTTTCAGGTGGCGGTTATCGTGGCCATGGCAGGCACCCTCATCAGTGCGATGACCGACAATCTCTGGATCATGCTGCTGTCCCGCGCCCTGCAGGGTATCGCCGCAGGAATTCTTGTCCCCCTCAGCCAGAGCCTCTTTTTACGCCACAGCCCGAAAGCGCGCCACGGCATGGTCACCATCTTCTGGAGCAACGCCATGCTGGTGCCATTTTTCTTCGGGCCGGCCATTGGCGGCCTGCTGGCGACGGAACTCGGCTATCGCAGCATTTTTCTGCTGTCCTTGCCGATCTGGGGCGTCGCCCTGTTTCTGGGCGGCACGGGCGTTCCCAAAGATCGCGGTGATCCCCGGACGCCGCCCTTCGACGGCTGGGGTTTCGGCCTGCTCTACGGCGGACTGATGAGCATGCAGGTGGTGCTGGATCAGGGCGAGCAGTACGGCTGGTGGCATTCGGCCTTCATCCTGAAAACGACCCTGTTCGCCTTGGTCTTCCTGCTGCTCTTTGCCTGGCGCGAAAGCGAGACCCGCCATCCCCTGCTGCAACTGCACTTTTTGCGTCGGCGCAATTACTGGCTGGGGCTGCTGCTGCTGTGCCTGGGCTGGGCCATGTTCATGGGCTGGGCCTCCCTGCTGCCCCTCTGGGCGGAGGAAACACTCGGTTTCAACGGCTTCTGGGGGAGTGCGGTGCTCGTTCCCCTCGCCCTCGGCGCCATCCCCTTGTCGACCCTGATGGACCGCCTGCACGGATTATTGGGCCTGCGCCGCCTGACGACCCTCTGCTTTGCCATTTTTGCCTTCGCCTACGGCAGCGCCTATCTCAGCCCCATCAGCAGTCTGAGCGATCTGTTCTGGCCGGTGCTGTTCATCGGCCTGGGGGTGGGCATGCTCTTCGTGCCACTCACCATGGTGATTCTCTCCGGCCTCAGTGCCCAGGAAATTCCGTCGGCAGCCACCACCAGCAATTTCATTCGCGTCTTCAGCGCCAACATCGGGGTGAGCCTGCTGAGCGTCTACTGGACCCGTTACAGCGCCCTCGCCGGCGACCACCTGCGTAGCCACGTCAGTCGCTTTGACCAACACACCACACTCTCCCCTCAGCACCTGCACGCCCTGATCAGCGCGCAGGCGGGCACCCTGAGCATCGACAACCTGCTGCGCCTGTCCAT
>Ga0172381_10000425_pt1 | contig 50874 bp, 47 predicted proteins | sample Leawel6488metaG_FD_119754 | JGI IMG/M metagenome (GOLD analysis project Ga0172381, IMG submission 119754) | Leachate microbial communities from a municipal landfill in Southern Ontario, Canada - Leachate well 64-88 metaG | ecosystem: Engineered > Solid waste > Landfill > Unclassified | place... | reverse complement strand
GTATCTTACGCGTTGATCATCCGGATATTATGGAGTTTATTACTTGCAAGGAAGACAGTAACAAATTGAACAATTTTAATATCTCCGTGGCTTTAACCGATAAGTTCATGGCAGCCTTGGATCAGAATGGCGAATTTGATTTGCTCAATCCTAAAACCGGCGAGTCGTGCGGTCAGCTTAAGGCTCGGGATGTTTGGGAAAAAATTGTTAATCACGCTTGGCAGAATGGTGATCCCGGTATTGTCTTTATTGATCGGATGAATCAGTATAATCCTACCCCTCATATTGGTGCCATTGAAAGTACCAATCCTTGCGGGGAGCAACCGCTATTGCCTTATGAATCTTGCAATCTTGGTTCAATTAATTTAGCTAAGTTCGTCAAGGAAGGAAAAATTGATTTTGAAAGATTGGGTGACGTGGTAAAAATCGCCACGAGATTTTTGGATGATGTAATTGACATGAACAAATATCCGATTCCGGAGATTGATAAGATGACCAAATCAAACCGCAAAATCGGTTTGGGTGTTATGGGCTGGGCGGATATGCTGTTAATTTTAGGCATTCCTTATAATTCCACGGACGCTATTAATTTGGCGGAAAGAGTCATGAAGTTTATTAAAGAACAAGCAGATAAAACTTCAACGATTTTAGCCAAAGAAAAAGGCGTCTTTCCTAATTTTGAGGGCAGTATCTATGATACGCCGGAAAGTGCTGGTATCAGAAATGCGACTCGCACGACCATTGCGCCAACCGGAACTTTAAGTATTATCGGATCTTGTTCTTCGGGGATTGAGCCGTTGTTTGCTTTGGCGTATGTCAGAAAATCTCATATTGGCAAAAAGGGCGGCGATGAATGGGTGGAGCTGATTGAAGCCAATCCATATTTTGAAGAAGTGGCTAAAGAGCGTGATTTTTACACCAAAGATTTAATGGAAAAAATTTCTAAAGAAGGGACGATTAAAGAAATTTCCGAGGTGCCTGAGGATATCAGAAGAGTATTTGTTACTTCTCATGATATTTCTCCGGAATGGCATATTCGTATGCAAGCCGCTTTTCAGAAATATGTTGATAATGCGGTTTCTAAAACCATCAATTTTCCTCACAGCGCGACCCGGGAAGACGTGGCCAAAGCATATTTATTAGCTTATGAAACCGGTTGCAAGGGGATTACGATTTATCGTGATGGCAGTCGCGATGTTCAGGTTCTAACGACCGGCAAATCTCACGCGACTGACAAAAAAGAAATGGCTCAATTACCGGCCATGCCACTAACTAAACGTGAAAGACCGGTGGCGATGAAAGGCACGACTTACAAAATTAACACCTCCTACGGTGATTTATATGTTACTATTAACGACGACGACCAAGGCAAGCCTTTTGAAGTTTTTGCTACTATTGGCAAGGCGGGCGGTTTTTTCTCGGCCAAGTCCGAAGGTGTGTGTCGTTTGATTTCATTGGCTTTACGCTCAGGTATTCCGGTAGAAGACGTAATTAAACAAATCAAGGGTATTCGCGGGCCGATGCCTTCTTGGTCAGAATGGGGTATGGTTTTGTCTTTACCTGACGCGATTGCTCAAATCCTTGAACACCACTTAACCAAAAATCAGCCAAAATTGGATTTGGAATTTCACGGTCAAGAAGCGGTGCCCAACAAAGAGGGGGCTATAACTCCAGAAATAAACATTCCCAAGCCGACCCCTAAACCAAACGGCAATGGTTTGAACATTAAGCGGTCTATTGCCGATTTTGGTACGGCGCCGGAATGTCCGGAGTGTGGCAATGTTTTGGAAATTTCTGAAGGCTGTCTCAAATGCCAGACCTGCGGATTTTCCAAGTGTGGTTAAAAATAGAACATGCAATAACTATAAAAACAATCCGGTTTAACCGGATTGTTTTATTTATTTGATTGGAGTTATAATTAGATTATGAAAAGCGATTTAGGTAAAATTCATGTCTATACCGGCGACGGTAAGGGTAAAACCACCGCGGCTTTAGGTTTGGCCTTGCGCGCGATTGGTGCCGGTTATCAGGTCTATATTGTCCAATTCCTTAAGGCTCAGGATTATAGTGAATTAAAAAGTTTGAAAAAATTGCCGGCAGTGGTGATAAAGCGATTTGGCCAAAAAAGTTATATTTATAAAACCGCCAAACCCGAGGATAAAAAAGCGGCTCAACAAGCCCTGGTTTGGTCAGAAAAAATTTTGAATTCAGGCAAGCATGATTTGGTGATTTTAGACGAAATATTTTTAGCCGTATTTTTTAAGCTCATTACCGCCTCGGACGTTATTAAGCTGATAAAAAACAAGCCGCAAAATACCGAATTAATTTTGACCGGCCGCCGCGCGCCGAAAGCAATAATTAAATTGGCTGACTACGTGACGGAAATGAAAGAAGTTAAACATCCGTATCAAAAGGGTTTATTGGCGCGACAGGGAATAGAGAATTAGTATTAAATTTTTTTTGTTAGTTTGACAGCTTAAGACCGTTGTCATACAATGTAATCACTTTGACAAAGCATCGAGTTTTTCCGAAGCGAGGTGAAAATCCTCCACTGATCCGCAACTGTGATGTCTTCGCCCCAGGCGAGGAATAAGTCAGGTCGAGAAAAATTCGATTCAAACAGCCATCAACTCTTCGAGATCAAGAGTGGGTTTTATGACATGTGTTTTGGAGACCGCTTTTGATTGGCGGTTTTTTGTATTGAATTCAACCACAGGAGTTTGAACCATGATGAGTCGTAAGGAATTTTTATTGAGCGCGGCCGGCGGTATGGCTGGCGTCGCTGTTTCGAGCCGGGTGCAGGCGCAGGATTTAGTCCCAAGGTTTTGGGCGGCCATCGCGTACCTGACTCAGGCCAATCATTTTACGCCGTGGGTTTTTGGCGCGGGCTTGGCCAATAATGTTGATTGCGGGCATGATGAAGATGAATTGGCTGCTTTGGAGCCGGTTGAAGCGTCGAATTGGGCCATGATGATTCTGGCCGCCCAAGCTTTAAGCGTTGACCCGCGCGATCTCTATGGTCGCGATTTAGTAGCGGGTTTGACTGCGGCGCTGGCGGCCACGCATACGCTTAATGCCGATGCCTGGGGCGTGATTGCCTTACGCGAAGTGGGCATGCCTATTTCTCATCCGTTATTGGTTGAGTGCCGCGATCGGATGATTTCTGCTTTTGTTACCAATCAAGGTTGGGGTGGTGATGTATCGCAGCCAAACAGCAATGACACGGCCGCGGTATTGCTGGCTTTAAGCAGCTTGGGGTTGAATTTTACCGCACCGGTGGTGGCTTCGGGTTTTTCGGCCCTAGCGCTTTATCAAAACCCTGACGGCGGTATGGCCTTAGCCATGGGTGCTGAATCAGACAGTTGCTCTGATGCCTGGGCCGCGGCCGCTTGTCAAAGTTTTGGCCTTGACTGTCAATCATTTTTTGCCGCTGACCGCCCGACGGTAATTAGCCACTTGGTGGGTTTGCAGCAGGCTGACGGTTCTTTCAATCATACCGCAACGCAAGCCGGTAATCCGGTTTTTCGGGCCACGGCCACGGCTTACGCTTTGGTCGCTTTGGCCGGAAAAACTTGGCCGACTACTCTGGGGTCACAGCCCAATCCCGATCCAGTCACTGTGAAAATGCCACTGTGTCCCTGGCCGTTAGTCATGGCTTTAGGTGGTCTTGGATGCTTGGCTCGTTGGCGTCAGATTCGTTTGAATCAAAAGCCGTAAGTCAAATGTGAGTCTTGCGGTTTTTTTTATACCCAAGAAAATTTGACAGGTTTAAACTATAGTTTTAAAATGTAATCACCTTAACAAATTATCGAATCCTTCCGAAGTGAGGTTAAACGCCTCCGCTGATCCGCAACTGTGAAGTCGCAGCCTCGTCCCGCTTGTCGGGACAGACTCGAATAAGCCAGGTCGCGAAGAATTCGATTTAAGCAACCATTAACTCTTCGAGATTAAGAGTGGGTTTAAAAAGGCGCCAGCGGGCGCCTGAAAAGCCGACTCCCTCGAACAGGGAGATTTTTTTATGAAAAAGAAAAGCAAGAATTTAATTTTAATTTTGGCGCTGGTTTTAACCTCAATTTGCCCGGCGTTGGTTCAAGCTGACGTCTCGGGCGCTGTTAGCTATTTGAATTCCCAGACTCAAACTGCCTGGAGCACTATGGCTTTGTCTGCGGCCGGTGAATCCAATATCACCGTTGATCATCTGGCTAGCGTTTCTGGCGATTTGGCCACCGATTATGCTAAAACCATTTTAGCTTTAGCCGCGGTTAATAAGAATCCGACGACTTTTGGCAACATTGATTATGTGGCAAAATTAAAAACTTATTATACCAATAGTCAGATGGGCAGCGCGGATTTGTTAAATGACGATATCTGGTCGATTCTTGCTTTGGCGTCAGTTGGACAATTAAATAGTTCAGAAGCGCTTGGGGCTAAAAACTATTTATTAGCACATCAAAACGCTGATGGCGGTTTCAGTTACGCCTTAGGTCAGGGCAGTGATTCAAATGATACGGCCGCGGCGATTATTGCTTTGGTGGAAGCTGGCGTGGACAAGAGTGATTCAGTGATTGTTTCAGCGGTTAATTATTTGACTGCTTTACAAAACGCTGATGGCGGTATTGCTTATGCGGCCGGGTCTGACTCGGATTCTGGGTCAACTTCTTGGGTGATTTCAGCTTTAAATAAAATTAGTACGGACCCAGCTAGCTGGAATAAAGATGGCAACACTTTAGTCAGTTATTTGCAATCGCTTCAATCTAGCGATGGGGGATTTTGGTGGGTGGCCGAAGGTACTTCGGACTGGAATAACAAAGCTATGACTCCTTATGCCGTTATTGCCTTATCCGGCAAAAGTTATCCCGTCGGTTATTACCAAGCGGTATCGGAAAATCAGGAGTCGGGAAAATATCATTTAGTTATTGAAGGCAGCCAGGATACCATTTGTGACGCTCAAGTAAGTGGGACAACAGTATTAGATTTAGTCATTAATGGGGCGGCTGTTTGCGGGTACACTTATAATATTCAAGAAACCGCTTATGGTTTGTATTTAAATAAAATCAATAATGATACTGCTTCCGGTTTGTCCGGGTGGCTTTTCTTCGTCAATGATACCTCGGCTTCGGTGGGCGCGGCGGATTATAATTTAGTAGCCGGTGATTCGGTTTTATTTTATTTTGGCGAATGGGGCTGGTATCCTACCAAATTAACAGCCAGCCAAACCCAAATTAGCTCCGGCCAAAGCGTTGACTTTTTGGCTCAATATTTTGACGGTACCAGCTGGGTGCCACTGGCCAATGCCACTATTATGCTCAATGATGTAATAAAAAGTGCTAACGCCAATGGCCAGCTCACCTTGTCTTTTGCCAGTGATGGAGTTAATCAGGTTTATATCAATACTCCGGGCTATGTTCGCAGTTCAAAGACTCAGATTACGGTTGGCAATGCGGTATCCAGCAGCGTAACCACCAAAGTGGAGGTGGATTTAACCGACGCCAATGGTGAGGTGTTAGGTTCGGCGATTGGTTTGGAAGTAACGCCAAACAGTTTGGACTTTGGTAAACTAAAACTTGGACAGATCGCGTCTAAAAATATAACTGTACACAATAGTGGTTCAGCCAGTATTCAAGTTACCGCTTCGGTTACCGGTGATTCGATTTTTAGTGAGGGCTTGTTAATTGACCAGCAAGCTCCGGCGGATTATCTAGCCACGCTTTCTTCGCAGGCTTCCCAAGATTCCGTAGTGTCTCTAACGGTGCCTTTGACCTATCTTTCTTCGGGTGTAAAAACTGGTGAAATTATATTTTGGGCTACGCAATAATTATGAATTGTCCGCGGTTTATTAAATTATTATTTTTCTTTTTAGTCTTTGGATCTTGGGCAATTTTTGTCTTGCCAGCTTCGGCTGTTGGCGTGATGGTTCGGCCCAGTCAGTTGGATTTTTCTGTCCCAGTTTTTAAAACCGAGACCAAAGAACTGTTAGTCATAAATTCCGGTGTTGAACCGGCAATCTTTCAGCTGCGCCTGGAAACTAAAAAAAGCCATTTGGCGATTGAACCGTCAGAATTTAAGTTAGATGCCAACGAAAGTCGTATAGTAAAAGTCAAAACTTTTTTTTATTGGCCGGGAGAATATTTGACCATAGTGGATGTGGTGGCTCGGCCATTGGCGGCCGGAGGTTTAAGCGCCGCTTCTGGTTTAAAAATTCCGGTTAAAGTGGCAGTTAGCGGCCAATGGCTATTTTATCTCGCTAGTACTCTGATTTTGGTTTGCTTAATTATTTTTTTAGGAGTAAAATTATCGAAAAGAAGTAAGAACGAGATTATTAGTTGGCTAGCCCGAATAATTATCGTCGCGGCCATTATAGTTGGCGTGGCGTTGGTTATTAGGGAGCAAACTCGGGATAGTTCGGAAGAGATTTCAATTCCGGTGGTTAATCCAGTAAAAACTCAGGCCATGAGTTCGGATGAAAAAAAATTACCAGCCGTTAGTTTAATTATCGATTTTGGTTCTGGTCAGAAAAAAAGTTTTTCCGTGCCGGCTATTTCAGAGAAAACCACGGTATTTAATTTGCTCCAGGCTGTTTTGTCCAAAAATAAAATTGATTTAGGCTTTAAAGATTATGGTGGAGACATGGGGGTGATGATTGAGTCCATTGATTCAATCAAAAATAACGGTCAGGCGGGTCGGTATTGGCAGTATTGGGTTAATGGCCGATATGCGAGCTTGGGCGCCAGTAGTAATTATATAAAAGCCGGTGATTTGGTGGAGTGGAAATACGTTAAACAGCAGTCAATAATTAATTAAATAAGATAAAATTATGACCACTAAGAATAAAATTATTATCTCAGTTCTCTTAGTTGCTTTGGGCGTAGCTTGCCGAATTTTGCCGCATTTTTGGAATTTCGCCCCGGTGGCCGCCGTGGCACTATTTTCCGGTTTTTATTTAGATCGGCGTTGGGCGGTTATTAATCCCATACTGACTATGGTGATTGGTGATTTCTTTCTTGGTTTTTATGAATGGCCGTTGATGCTGACTGTTTATGCCTGCTTTGTTTTTGTTGGTTTGCTGGGTTCATGGTTGAAAGAACATAAAAGTTTTGAAGTGGTTTTGGCCTCCGGCATTTTCAGTTCGGTTCTGTTTTTTCTGGCGAGCAATTGGGCGGTTTGGCAATTTTCTCCTTGGTATGAAAAAACGGTAACTGGTTTGATTAATTGCTTTACCTTGGCTCTGCCGTTTTATCGTAATACGTTATTGGGAGATCTATTTTATGTGGGCGTGCTGTTTGGCTTAGCTGAAATTATTAGTGTGCTAAATCAATCAAAAATTTTGGCTAAACGTTCAGTCTAGTTGTTAGTACTTATTGGGGGCCAAGACTTTGGCCCTTTTTTTATAGCTAAAATTATTGTATAATACTAACAACAATTATTTTTATATTTGTAAGCTTATGCAAAATTCATCTGTTAATCAAAACTTGTCTGATGAAACCAAGTCTTTTCAAGAACGAGTTGATGAGGTTCGGTCTTTAGCCGAAGAAAACTTGCGTTATACCAAGGCTATTTACGGCGTGAAAAATGAAAACCCGGGCAAAGAAGAAACCGATTTAAAGCAGCTTTTAGAGGAGAATTTAAGCGTCAGCCATGAGGTTTACCGTTTAGTTAAAAAAATTAATCGTCAGCTATTTTGGCAAAAAATTTGGGGCTTGCTGAAAGTAATTATAATCGTGGTGCCGCTAGTGGCCGGGGCAATTTATTTATATCCTTTATTGGGTCAGGTGCTTGGAACTTATCAGCAGATTATCGGCTTAACCCAAGGGGGAATGAATTTAAATATTGATGCCAAAAATGTTAATTCCGCGGCCGTACAGAATCTAATCAATCAAATTAAAAAATAATCGTGAGGCAAAATTTTTTTCAGGCAACTTTAAATTTAGTTAAAAAAATTCCGGTCGGACAAGTCAGCACTTATAAAATTATGGCCACGGCTTTAGGCCGGCCTTTGGCCGCCAGGGCAGTGGGTCGAGCGCTAAATAAGAATCCTGAATTAATTGCTACTCCTTGTCATCGAGTGATTAAAAGTAATGGTGAAGTTGGTGGCTATAAAAAAGGCAAATTGATGAAAAAGAGTTTATTAAAGCAAGAAGGGATAGAATTTTTTGGTGAAAGGGTTAAAGACTTAGATCAATATTTATTTAAGTTCAATCTCAAAAAGTAAAATTTTATGTCAAAAAGATTAGTTTTATTGATTGCCATATTTATTACTCTGGTACTGGCTACTAATCTTTTTATTTATTTTTATCGTCAAGATATCGGATCGGTGGTGGAAGAATATGTATCACAAATTACGGTTTGTGAAAATATTTTTGACGAGCAGACTTGTTTTACCAAAGGTTTTTGTGAGGGGATTTACGATACGACTTGCCCGGATTGTTCGAATCAGCCAAAGTTTATTCGCTGCCAGCGCGTATCCCAAAAAACTTTAGCGGAAGTCGATAGTCAAAGAAAAATTTGTGAAAAGACTATGGGTATGTGGTACGAAAATAAATTGGGTGATTATTGTCTTTGCCCCAACCGAGATGTAAAAATCGTTTTCGACCGGGAATTGGGCTGTATTAAAAAATAAATGATTGAATTATTATGAAAGACATCATGCAAAAGCTTACTAGTTTAAAAGACCGAATTGCGGCAACCCGGAGGTTACTTTGACTTGGATGGTTTGAAACAGGAAGTAAAAAAATTAGCCAGCGAAATGTCTCAGCCCGAATTTTGGCAAGAACCAGATCGGGCTCGATCTATTTCCCAGCGGGCGGAGAATTTAAATAAGCAAATTAAGGCTTGGGATGGTATAGGTAAGGAAGTCGATGACTTGATTGTTTTAGCTCAGTCGGCAGGCAGCGATGACCTAGCCTTGGAAGAAGAGATAAAATCTGAATTAAGCAAGCTAACGCAAAAATTTTCTCAGCTTGAATTTTTGGTTTTGTTTTCTGAAAAATATGATGCTAATGATGCCATTGTTTCTATTCATGCCGGTACCGGTGGCACGGAAGCTCAAGATTGGGCGCAGATGCTTTTGCGCATGCTACTGCGATTTAGTGAAAAGAAAAATTTAACGACTAAAATTATCGACGAAACTAAAGGTCAGGAAGCGGGCATCAAAAGTATTACTTTTGAGGTGACGGGGTCTTGGGCGTATGGTAATTTGAAATCCGAAGCCGGTGTGCACCGTTTAGTTCGCATCTCACCCTTTGACGCGGAAAAAATGAGACATACTTCTTTTGCTTTGGTGGAGGTAGTGCCAATTCTAGGTGAAGATCAGCTGGAACCGATCAACGAAAAAGATTTACGAATTGATGTTTTTCGTTCCGGTGGGGCGGGCGGCCAAAGCGTTAATCGCACTGATTCGGCCGTAAGAATTACTCATTTGCCATCGGGCTTGGTAGTCAAATGCCAAAACGAAAGATCGCAGTTGCAGAATAGAAAAATGGCGATGAAGATTTTACAAGCCAAACTAGCGGAGCTACAGCTTAAAGCCAAAGGAAAAGAATTGGCGGAAATTCGTGGCGAGGTGCTGCAAGCGCAATGGGGAAACCAGATTCGTTCTTACGTACTTCAGCCTTACAAGATGGTTAAAGATCATCGGACGGACTTTGAGTCGTCTGACCCGGACTCAGTATTAAATGGTGAACTTGACGAATTCGTGGAAAGTTATTTAAAGTATATTAGTAAAGCGAGATAAGAATTAAATAAGACATAATTAATTATTTAAAATTATGAAAATACTAGTGACTGGCGGTGCCGGCTTTATCGGTTCGCATTTATGCCAATACCTTTTGAGTCAGAGCCATCAGGTAGTTTGCCTAGACAATTTTTTTACCGGTCAAAGAAAGAACATTGAACCGTTTTTGAGTAATTCCCATTTTGAGCTAATAGAACACGACATCACCCAGCCATTTGATTTGTCAGTGGATCAAATTTATAATTTGGCTTGTCCAGCCTCACCCATACATTATCAAAAAAATCCGGTGGAAACAGTGCGCACTAACGTTTTGGGCGCGATTAATTGTCTCGAGCTTTCTAAAAAATTAGGGGGAATAAAAGTTTTGCAAGCCTCAACCTCCGAAGTTTATGGTGATCCCAGCGTTCACCCGCAGCCAGAGAGTTATCATGGTAATGTCAGCTGCACTGGGCCGCGGGCTTGTTATGATGAAGGCAAACGCTGCGCGGAAACTTTATTTTTTGATTATCACCGCCAAGACAAAGTGCCGATTCGCGTGGTAAGAATTTTTAATACTTATGGTCCGAACATGGCCGTTGATGATGGGCGGGTGGTTTCCAATTTTATCATCCAAGCCATTAACGGTAAGGATATCACAATTTATGGTGATGGCAGCCAAACCAGATCATTTTGTTTTGTTTCAGATTTAGTCGCGGGTTTAGTTAAAATGATGGCCAACGATGATTTAATTGGTCCGGTTAATTTAGGCAATCCGGGGGAATTTACCATCAAAGAGCTGGCCGAGATGGTTATTGAAATGACGGGTAGTGCTAGTAAAATTATTTACCAGCCCTTGCCGCAGGACGACCCCAAACAACGCAAGCCGGATATAAGTTTAGCTAAAGCCAAATTGGCTTGGGAGCCAACCGTTCAGTTGGCTGAAGGTTTAGCGAAAACGATTGAATATTTTAAAACAGTAATTTAGTTTGTAATTATTCAAAATTATGAAAATATTAGTGACTGGCGGCGCCGGTTTTATCGGCAGCAATTTAGTCGATGCTTTAATTGAACAAGGCCACGAGGTTTCGGTTGTGGATAATTTAAGCACTGGCCAAAAAAATAATTTAAACCCGCGAGCCAAATTTTTTGAATTAGATATCACTGATAAAAAACTAAGCGAGGTTTTTGTTCAGCAATCGCCGGAAGTGGTTTTTCATTTGGCCGCGCAAATTGACGTGAGAAAATCCGTAAGCGATCCAATTAGTGACGCCCAAATTAACATTTTGGGTTCGCTTAATTTATTAGAGTGCTGTAAAAAATTTAAAGTGGGAAAAATTATTTTTTCCTCAACTGGCGGAGCGATTTACGGTGATGCCAATATTATTCCGACGCCGGAAACTTATGAACAAAAACCGATTTCGCCTTATGGCATTTGTAAATTATCCGTGGAAAAATATTTACATTACTATCATGTCGTCTTCGGCCTGCCTTATATTGTTTTGCGTTATGCCAACGTTTATGGTCCCAGGCAGAACGCCCAAGGGGAGGCGGGCGTGGTGGCGATTTTTTGCAGTAAATTATTAGCGGGAAGTCAACCGACTATTTGGGGCGCGGGTCAGCAGACCAGAGATTATGTTTACGTGGCTGATGTGGTAGCGGCCAACTTGGCGGCTTTGAATTTTAATAAAGTCGCAACTTATAATGTTGGTACTGGCATTGAAACTAACGTCAATGAATTAGCCGAACAAATTAAAAATAATATAGGAACAAATCTTGAGTTTGTTCATGGCCCGGCCAAAGACGGGGAGCAACAAAGGAGTTGTTTAGACTATTCTAAGATTAAAAATGAATTGGGTTGGTTGCCGCAAACTACTTTGGCTCAAGGTATTGGTGCAACTGTTGATTGGTTTAGGAAATAATTTAAATAGTTATGTCATTTAAGCTTTGTATTATTGGTGCCAGTCCAAAAGGCGATGAACTGAGAAAAGATTGGACAGATTGGAAAATAAAATATCAGAAAGAATTGTCAAAAATAGATGACCTGGAGATACTTTTTGGCGACCAGTGGCTTGATGAGACTAGGCCATTTATTACTTTTGGACATGATTCCGATATGATAAAAAAATGTGATGCGGTAGTCGCCAATGCCGAGAATAAAGTGGGAGCCGGCACGGCTCAAGAAATATTGATAGCGAAATATTTTTCCAAACCGGTAGTTGTTGTCTTGCCCAAAAATTCACATCATCGTCGATCGGATGTGGTTTTTAACGGCGAATTAGTACAAGATTGGATCCATCCGTTTATTTATTCAACCGCCGATTATATTGCGGAAAGTTTGGAAGCGGCGGTCGAATGGATAAAAAGTTATCAATCAAACCCGGCGGCAAAAAAAATTAAAGATATTCTAATTATTGATCAGGCGATTGCGGAGTATAATAAAGTAAAATAATCATGGTCGAAAAGAATTCAGATTTAAAAATAACTTAGCGGTTTTTTGTTGACAGAAGTATTATAATCATTCAATATATATTTATATATTTGAGCGCGAACCGAGGAGGATAAAACGATGAGCGCTACGGACACTGAAGTATTAAGGCAACTGGTTGATGCCGCTTACATTGCCATTTTGTCGCCGGAAGACGATGTGCCACCAGTGGCGGATGATGATGTCAGCGCGATATTCATGAAAGCGGTTACGACTGTTTTCACTCAAAATCGCAGCCAGAGGCGTGAGCGTCTGGTTCTGCCTTTTGCCAGGTGGGCCAGCCAGGCCGGTGTGAAACTGGAGCAGCTTGAGGCGCTGTTGCCGGCCAAGATTATGGGAGTTATCCAGCAAGAAGAGACGAGTTGTGTCGAGCAGACAATGCAACAGGCATTGTGCCTGCAGGTAGTCGGCTGATTTATAACCTTGAGCTTGACCCTGGTTGTATTATTTGATCTTTAGAAACGGGTGTGCCACGCCTGTTTTTTCTTGATTAAATTCTCAATTTATTTTAATATTATTTTCATATGAGCAGATCCCAAAATTCTGATCTAAAAAATAACCTGGCGGTTTTGGAAGAGATTATTGAAACATTCAGTAATAATTTTGAATTGAAAGAAATCTTAAATAGTATCGCCAAAATCATCGGTAAAGTGACCAAAGCCGATTCTTGTTTTATTTATTTAATTTCTGGCGATGACGTTATTCTAAAAGCTTCGCAAAATCCTCATCATTCCAATCTAGCCAAAGTTAAAATGAAAATGGGGGAGGGAATTACCGGCTGGGTCGCGGAAACTAAAAAAACCGTGGCTATTGCCCAGAAAGCTTACGAAGATAAAAGGTTTAAGATTTTTTCTAGTTTGCCGGAAGATAAATTTGAAGGATTTTTGTCCGTGCCGATTATTTTTCAAAAAAAAGTTATCGGGGTTATTAATGTTCAACACCGAAGAACAAAAAAATATTCCAAAAAAGATATTAATTTTTTAGAGACTATTGCCAAGCAAATCGGGGGAATTTTGGAAGTTTCTCGTTTAATCTCGGAAACTAATATTTTGAAAGAGGCTTTATCTACGCAGAAATTAATTAGTAAGGCTAAAGCAATTTTGATGAAGTCCGGCAATCTGTCCGAAGAAGAAGCTCATAGGCTTTTGGTAAAAAAAAGCATGGATAAGAGAAAAACATTAAAAGAGGTAGCTGAAGCCATTATTTTAGCGGAAGAAGTTATTAAGTAGAATTTCTAATTTTGAATTTTTAATGACAGAATTTTCAAACGTCGCGCTTAAAAAAATAAAAATTAGAAATTGAAAATTCAGTTGTTATTAACACCCCTCTTGCCAGCCAAATAAACATCTGCTATATTTAATTTAGGCACAAAGGCGTGCCAACCATTTCGACGAAGACGTCTAATTTTGACGCCTTTTTTTGATTATTAATTGAAATTATGCCTAAAAAAATTATTGATTTGATTAAAAAAGACGCGATAGAAATCATCGACTTGCGTTTTGTGGATATCTTTGGTAAATGGCAACATTTTTCCGTGCCCGCGAGTTTTTTGAAAGAAGAGGACTTCAGCGAAGGGATTGGTTTTGACGGCTCTTCAATTAAAGGTTTTAAGCCGATTGAGGAAAGCGATTTGATTTTAATTCCCGACGTGGCCACGGCTTTTATTGATCCGTTTTTTGAGCACAAAACTTTGTGCTTATTCTGCGACGTTTATGAGCCGTCGACGATGAAGCCATTTATTTTTGATCCGCGATTTATTGCCAAAAAAGCCCAGGCCTACTTGGAATCAACCGGTATTGCCGATAAGGTTTATTTGGGACCGGAAGCAGAATTTTTTATTTTTGATTCCATTAATTACTTTGAATCAGCCAGTCAGGCTTACTATAAAATTGATTCAACCGAAGCTTTTTGGAATTCCGGCGAAGGGGAAAGAAATTTGGGTTATAAAATTCGCGCCAAGGAAGGTTATTTTCCGGTGCCGCCCAATGACACGTTGCAAGATTTAAGAAGTGAAATTACCCGCAATTTAATTAACGCCGGCATTGAGGTGGAAAAGCATCACCATGAAGTTGCTACTGCCGGTCAAAGTGAAATTGATATTAAATATGATGAGCTGCTTAAGCAGGCTGATAATCTGACAAAATTCAAATATATCGTTAAGTCGACTTGCAGTAAATTCAATCGTATGGCCACCTTTATGCCTAAGCCGATATTTTCTGATAATGGTTCGGGCATGCACACTCACGTTTCTTTATGGAAAGATGGCAAGCCGCTTTTTGCCGGGGATAAATACGGGGGTTTATCGGAAATGGCTTTGTATTTTGTTGGCGGTTTGCTGAAACACGCTGGCGCGGTTTTGGCTTTCGCTTCGCCGACTACTAATTCTTACAAAAGATTAGTGCCGGGCTATGAGGCACCAGTTAATCTGGCTTACTCAATGATGAATCGTTCCGCGGCTATTAGAATTCCGAACTATTCCAAGCACCCCAATAGTAAGCGCGTAGAATTTCGTCCGCCGGATCCAGCCGCTAATCCGTATTTGGCTTTTACCGCAATTTTATTAGCCGGTCTTGATGGCATTCAAAATAAAATTGATCCGGGTCAGCCGGTTGATGGCAATATTTTTGAAATGAGTAAGGATGAAATCAAAAAAATTAAATCCGTGCCCGGTTCTTTAGTTGAGGCTTTGGCATGTTTAAACTCCGACCGAGAATTTTTAACCAAAGGTGGGGTATTTTCTGACGCCTTTATTAATCAATGGATAGATTTAAAAACCGGCCTAGAAGCTGATCCGGTTAAGCTGCGCCCGCATCCACACGAATTTTTGTTGTATCACGATTGCTAATTTGGTTATTATTAAGCCGGAGCCATCAGGCTCCGGCTTTTGTAAATAAAAAAGAAGGGAGAAATTTACTTCCTACCTTCCGGTGGCGAGTCGTTGCTTTCATCGCCAAAGCGAGTCAGACGAACTTCACCAATGCACATAATATTTTCCGGAGTCCTTTTGGGACAGGCGTCAAAACACATTCCGGGTTGCTGTCCAATAAACGGACAGCCGGTGCAGTCGATATTTGCCATGGTTGTTCCTCCAATCTATTGCTAAATGTTAATTAAAAAGATGTAATTTGTCAAACGCATGTTCAATGTTTATGCTTGAATTAGATCAAAAAACATACTATAATATCCATGTAAATCATTAGCCACTAATATGGATAAAACCTATTTAGATCAACGAATCAGAAAAATTCCCAACTTTCCCAAAGAGGGGATTTTATTTTATGACGTAACTACGTTGTTTGAGGATGCCGAATGTTTTAAAAAAATGATTGATGAAATTTGTCAGAAATATGAAGGTCAAAAGGTTGATAAAGTAGTCGGTATTGACGCCCGCGGTTTTTTGTTAGCTTCGACTATGGCTTATAAATTGGGTGCTGGAATTTCTATCGTCCGAAAGCAGGGGAAATTACCAGGCAAAACCAAGCAAGCCAGTTATGAAAAAGAATATGGGCCGGATATTATCGAAATGCACGATGATACAATTAAGTCCGGTGAAAAAGTAATTATTGCCGATGACTTATTGGCCACTGGCGGCACGATGTCAGCCGCGATTGATTTAGTTAAGCAGATGGGTGGCGAGATTGTTGGGATCGATTTTATTATCAATCTTTCTTTTTTACCGGGATTGGAGAAATTAAAATCTTTGGGGTATGACGTGAATTATTTGGTTGATTATGATAATGAAAAAATTAAATAAATTATATTATGTTAAATCATAAAGTTAAAATCGGTATCATCGGCGGTTCCGGTCTGGACGATCCGAAACTGTTGGAAAATTTTAAAGAAGTCGAAATGGAAACACCTTATGGCAAACCGGCGGCGAATTTAGTTTGTGGTCAGCTGGCCGGTCGGGAAGTGGTAGTGTTAGCGCGTCACGGCAAAGAGCACACGATTACACCAACTCATGTGCCGTTTCGCGCCAATATTTGGGCTCTTAAGGAGTTGGGCTGCACTCATATTTTGGCCACTACGGCCTGCGGGTCGCTGCGTGAGGAAATTAGACCTGGCGATTTGATTTTTATTGATCAGTTTATAGACAATACCAAACATCGTCTACTGACCTTTTTTGATGATAAAGTAATTCACACTTCCATGGCCGATCCGTTCTGCAAAAAATTGCGGCAAATATTAGTCGAGTCAGCGAGTGGTTTGGCTTTACGCTATCGCGACCATGGCACCATGGTAACGATTGAAGGCCCGCGATTTTCTACCCGCGCCGAATCGCACATGTTTCGTGCCTGGGGCGCGGATGTAGTAAATATGTCCACGGTGCCGGAAGTGATTTTGGCGCGGGAGTTGGGCATTTGCTACCAATCCATTGCGATGTCAACGGACTATGACTGCTGGAAGGATGATGAAGAGCCGGTAACTTTTGAAATGGTAATGGAGCGAATGACGCAGAATGCTGACAATGTCAAACGCCTGTTAATTGAGGTCGTGCCGAAGATTGATTATTTTGATTGTGCCTGTCGGGGATTTGCAAAATAACAAATATTAATTATTTAGTCCCAGATATTTTTTATGAAAGTACTAGTCACCGGCAGCATTGCTTACGATCGGATTATGGATTTTCCCGGCAAATTTTCTGATCATATTCTGCCGGAAAAAATCCACCAAATTAATTTATCTTTTTTGGTTAATGATCTTAAAGAAAGTTTTGGCGGCACCGGCGGCAATATTGCTTATAATTTGTCTTTGCTCGGCTTAAAGCCGTCACTATTGGCCAACGTCGGCGCCAAAGATTTTATTTTATACGAGCAATGGCTGAAGAAAAATAAAATTGATATTTCCGGAGTCAATATTTTGCCGGGTCAGCATACCGCCTCGGCATATATTATTACCGACCAAGCCGACAATCAAATTGCCGGGTTTTATCCCGGCGCGATGACGCAAAAGCTTAAAGCCAATTTACTTGGCCGGCGGGCTGATATAGCCATAGTGTCTCCTCAAAGCCCGGCGGACATGGTTAAATTTCCCAAATTGTTTAAGCAGAAAAAAATTCCATATATTTTTGATCCGGGACAGCAGATGACTTCTTTAACGCCGGAGCAGTTAAAACAGGCGATTACCGGCAGTAAAGTTTTGGTCGGCAATGATTACGAAATTAGCGTCATTGCCAAACGCATCGGCTGGAGTCTGGAAAAGATTTTAAAACAAACCGAAATTTTAGTCATTACTAAAGGTGAAAAAGGTTCTGAGATTCGAACTGGAAATAAAACAGTTAAAATTTCGCCGGCCAAACCAAAAAATACTTCCGATCCGACCGGCGCGGGCGATGCCTATCGCGCGGGTTTGATTTATGGTCTGCTGAATAATTGGTCACTGGAAAAAACTGGCCGGTTGGCTGGTTTAGTCTCTGTCTATACCGTAGAATTATATGGTACGCAAACGCACAAGTTTACTTGGCCGCAGTTAGCCAAGCGCTATCAACAAAATTTTAAAGTAAAATTATGACCGATAATCATCCCAAGTCAAAACTATTAGTTTTATGTGGCCCACCAGGCTGCGGTAAGACAACTTTGATAGAGAAATTTCTTGAACAAAATTCAGATTATAAATTTTTTGATATCTTCAATTATATCCAAAGATATAAAGATGAAAATGGGGATTTGGGTTTGAATGGTTCGGCCTTGGCTCATGAAGAAATGTATCAAGATTTAAAAAAGGTTAAAGAAAATATAATCTTAGAAATTGGGACTAATCGGGCGGAATTTCATTTTGAAAATTTAAAATTTTTAGAACCAGATTTTAAGATAAATATTTTTCTTTGTATTTTAGACAAAGATATCTGCATTAATCGCACTCTGGCCAGATGGGAGCAAAGTCAAGGGAGAAACTATCCGTCACGGGAATATCTGGAAGAAAAATTTAAACGCGGTTTTCCTCAAGTTCAGAAAAAAATATCGGAAGATTTAGGTTTGGATTCCTCATTTTTGGATATGAGCCTTCCAACTGATAGATTATTAGTGATTATCTCAGAATAAGTATCGGTTGTAAAAATATTAAATAAGTGATAAAATATTTTAGTTAAGATTAATCAAAAAATCAATGAATTACGACATCAAAAATATCAAGCTGGCGCCACAAGGCAAAAAAAGAATTGAATGGGCGGAGCGTGACATGCCGGTTTTAAGTGAAATTAAAAAACGTTTTACCAAGGTCAAGCCTTTGAAAGGGATGAAGATCTCGGCTTGTTTACATGTCACTTGTGAAACCGCAAATTTGGTTAGAACCATGAAAGCCGGAGGAGCTGATGTTTTACTCTGCGCTTCCAATCCGCTTTCCACTCAAGATGACGTGGCCGCTTCTTTGGTTAAAGATTATGGGATTAAAGTTTTTGCCAAATGCGGCGAAGATAAAAAAAGCTACTATGGCAATTTAGTGGCCGCGATTAAACATCAGCCGGAAATTACCATGGATGATGGGGCTGATTTATTATCTTTACTTCACACCAAATATAAAGACCAAGCTTTTAAGGTTAAAGGTTCCATGGAAGAAACCACGACCGGCGTGATTCGCTTAAAAGCGCTGGAACGCGAAGGAAAATTATTAGTGCCGATTATCGCGGTTAATGACGCCAAGACTAAAAACATGTTTGACAATCGCTACGGCACGGGTCAATCTACTTTAGACGGTATTATTCGAGCTACGGATTTATTAATTGCCGGTAAAAATGTGGTGGTCGCCGGCTACGGCTGGTGCGGCCGAGGTTTTGCCTCACGCGCGCGCGGCATGGGCGCCAATGTCATTGTCACAGAAGTTGATCCGATTAAAGCTTTGGAAGCGGTCATGGATGGTTTTAGAGTTATGCCGATGGCGCAAGCTGCTTTGATTGGTGATTTATTCTGTACCTTAACCGGCGATGTTCACGTTATTAGACCTGAGCATTTTAAGAAAATGAAAGATGGAGCTTTGGTCTGCAACTCCGGACATTTTGACGTGGAAATTGATATTGTCGGTTTGAAAAAAATTGCCAAAAAAATTACTACCAATGTCAGAAATTTTGTTGATGAATATATGATGCCAAGCAATCGCCGCATTTATATTTTAGGTGAAGGTCGTTTGATAAATTTAGCAGCGGCCGAGGGTCATCCGGCTTCGGTGATGGATATGAGCTTTGCCACTCAGGTTTTGGCTACCGAGTATGTGGCTGATAATTACAAAAAAATGCAAAATAAAGTCTATAACGTACCGGAAGAAATTGAAAATTGGATTGCCAAGACCAAAATGAAATCAATGTCGGTTTTAATTGATACTCTTACCCCGGAACAAAAGAAGTATTTGGCCAGTTGGGAAATCGGAACCTGAAGGTAATTAAAAATTTTAATCAACATAGCGCTAGCCCGAATTTGAGCTAGCGTTTTTAAATAAAAAAAGACTCGTAGGTTTACGAGTCAGGTTAATTCATTCGGCATCGGCCGGGCAGCCGACAATTTCGCAGTAGCGAAGATAGTGCTGAAAGAGAGCTTGCTCCTGCTCTTCAAGTGGCAATTCGCGCGGGTTGCGCTGAATGTCTTCGCCAGTGCCCCAAACGTTCAAATCATTGTGGGTTTGAATCCAAGCCTTATGAAACGCTTTGGCCGTGCCACTGCGAATATAAGCCAACCAAAGGTGTTCGTCGTCAATAACTTTTTTGGGGAACATTTCTGACGCCTTAGCGCGGTTTAGGTCTCCGAAAACGATTGGAACTTGCAGTTCAATGTAGACTTGCAAAACTTCATCAGTCATGTCTGGTATTTCGATGCCATCTTCTTCACTCATGGTCTTGCCCTCCAAGGGTCAAATGAGCCAGGGTTGATTGATTCAATTATGTTCTTAGTCTTAGACGATGTCAAGAGATAAAAAATTATTAATTATGTCTAGTTTATCAGCCAGAAATTTTAAAAAATTAATTATAGCCTATATCTTTGGGGTCGGTTTGGTTTCGTTTGTTTTAGTTGATCAAGATATTACTTTAGGTATTATAATATTTGTTTTATTTTGTGTAATAATTTTTTGGCGGCAAAAGACGTGGCGTTTATGGTTAATTACAATTTTATTTTTTCTTTTTGGTTGCTGGCATTATCAGTCTACTTTGCCTACTACTGATAAAAACAAAATTTGGTTTTACAATAATCAAAAAGTAAAATTTATGGCCTGGGTGGCGGCTGAGCCGGACAGTCGAATTGATCATAATAAATTAACCGTCAAAACAGAAAATTTAATTTTAGCTTCCGGCCGGCCGGTTGTGGCTGGTAAAGTATTGGTTAAAACTAATTTGTATCCTCAGTATCAGTATGGTGATTTATTAGTTTTAACGTGCAAACTACAAAAGCCCGAGCCAATTGAGGATTTTAATTATGATAAATATTTAGCCAAGGATGATATTTATTCGGTTTGCTATTATCCCAAGATTGAGTTGATAAGCCATGACCGAGGTAATTGGTTTTTAAAAAAAATTTATTTATTTAAAAATTATTGTTTGGCCACCATCAGCCGGAATTTGCCGGAACCGCAAGCCAGCTTATTTGCCGCCATTATTTTGGGCGCGCGTCGTGGTATTCCGAGCGAGCTAAATAACCAGTTTAATATTACCGGCACGACTCATTTAATTGCCATTTCCGGATTTAACATCAGCATTTTATCCGCAATTCTTTTAGCTTTAGTTTTGGGCCTGGGTTTTACTCGTCGTCAATCTTTTTGGCTGGTTAGTTTAATTTTATTGGTTTTTATTATTCTAATTGGTTTTCCCGCCTCAGCCGTTAGAGCCGCCATTATGGGTTGGCTGGTAATATTGGCTCAGCACGTTGGCCGCAAGAATGATTCCAACCAGGCTTTAATTTTAGCGGCCGGTTTGATGATTTTTTTAAACCCGAAAATTTTGCGAGACGACGCTGGCTTTCAGCTTTCTTTTTTGGCGGTTTTGGGATTAATTTATTTTCAGCCAAAAATAAATAAGATGCTGACAATCTTGCCGAATACATTTGGTTTGCGCGAATCTCTATCGACGACTTTAGCCGCTCAAATCGCTACTTTACCATTAATCGCTTATAGTTTTGGCCGGATCTCTTTGATCGCGCCAATTGTTAATCTTTTAGTTTTAAGTGTGGCCACTTATCTGACTATTTTTGGGCTTTTTATTTTAGCTTTGGCCGGAATTTTTTCTGGCTGGGCGCTATTTCTTTTTTGGCCGGCTAATCTATTATTGTCATATATTATTTTGGTGGTTGAAATGTTTTCCCAATTACCTTGGGCTTCAATTAATGTATGAGAAAAGAAACTAAAAATTTAATTAAGCTGTATTATGTTTTAATGACCGTTGTCTTGTTATTTATAGCCGGTTTTATTTTTTATTATTTTCAGCCAAAAGATTTAAGCTTAATCATTTTAGACGTGGGTCAAGGCGATGCTGTTTTAATTATTACGCCTGACAAATTAAAAGTATTAATTGATGGTGGGCCGGATAATTCTGTTTTATACCGCCTGGGGCGATACTTGCCATTTTATGATCGCCGTCTTGATTTAGTAATTTTGACTCATCCTCATGCGGATCACATCGTCGGTTTAGTTGAAGTTCTAAAAAGGTATAAAGTCAAAAAAGTTTTATTGCCAACCAGTGTTTGCAAGAATTCTGAATGCGTTGCCTTGGCCGAGATAATCAAAGAAAAAAATATTAATTTTGAAATAGTTAATCATCGGAGAAATTTTTGGTTGGGAAAAACCGTGGCTTTGGCCATGGTCAATCCTTCGTCTAATCAAAGTGACAAGAAAAATATAAACAACGATTCGATTGTGGCTAAATTATTTTTTGGTCGAACTAAGGCATGGCTGATGGGTGACTTTGAACAAGAAGAAAAATTAGTTAAGGAAAAAATGAATTTAAAGTCGGAAATTATTAAAATCGGTCATCATGGTTCGAATACGGCCAATAGTTTAGAATTTTTGCAACTGGTTAAGGCAAAATTCGCGGCTATTTCGGTCGGCTTAGACAATAAATTCAATCATCCGCATCCGGGCACTTTGAAAAATCTAGAGAAAATTGGCGTCCAGGTATTTCAAACTGATTTGGCCGGCGATTTGTTTTTTTCCAGTGACGGCGAGAGTTATTCTGTTAGGCCGTGAGTCAGTCGTTTCTTTGGCTGGGTCTTGAAAAAAATAGAATATTCTGATAAAATCTTATATATCTATGACAAATTCAAAACCCAAAATTTTATTAATCGAAGACGATCAATCCTTGTCAGACATGTATACCATGAAATTTTCTTCGGAAAATATGGATTTTTTAAAAGCTGACAATGGTGAAGATGGTTTGACCATGGCCAAAGCCGAATTGCCGGATTTGATTCTTTTGGATATTATGATGCCAAAAATGGATGGCTTTGCGGTATTAACAGAGTTGAAGGCGGATGCCAAAACTAAAAATATTCCGGTTTTGGTGCTTTCCAATTTGGGTCAGAAATCCGATATTGAAAAAGGCGAAAAACTAGGAGCAACCGGTTATGTGGTCAAAGCGACCATGACCCCGACTCAGGTAGTAGCTAAGGTCAAGGAAACCCTTACTAAATAATTAATTAATTTGAAATATTTATGAACGATCAAGAGCTTCAAAAAGAAAAAACAGTCGTTTTAGTTAAACCTGACGGCGTCAAGCGCGGTTTAGTTGGTGAAGTGATTTCCCGCTTTGAAAAGATGGGTTTAAAAATAATTGGTATGAAAATGGTTTGGGCTGATGCGGAATTAGCCTCTAAACATTATCCTGACAGCCGGACTGAGTTATTGCGCGGCATTGGCGAGAAAACTTTGCAGACTTATGAAAAATATGGCCGTGACCCTAAAGAACAATTTGGTGAGATGGACGCCGAAGCGATTGGTAAAATGGTTAATAAATGGAATATTGATTTTATCACGTCCGGTCCGGTTATTGCCATGGTTTTGGAGGGGGTTCATGCTATTGATAATGTCAGATTGATTGCTGGAAATACTTTGCCTGTCTTTGCCACTCCGGGTACTATTCGCGGGGATTATTCCATTGATTCTCCGGCTTTGGCCAATATTAAGGGTCGGGCGGTTAGAAATATCGTGCATGCTTCCGGTAATGTCGAAGAGGCGACTTATGAAGAACAGCTTTGGTTTAGAAAGGATGATATTGTGGATAACTATAAAAGAACTGATGAAGATGTTATGTTTGAGAATTAGCATTCTAGTAGAAATAATAGCGTAAAAAATGGCCTAAAAGGCCATTTTTTAGTATTTTCTCTTAATAATTACAAGACAATGCAGGACAATGATTACCTCTTGGTATGCTAATAATATATTTATAATAATACTTTAAAGATAAATGATATATTTTTGGTAATATAATAGTATATATATTATAGATTGTGGATAACTCATAGTATATTTTTGTTAGTTTTTGGTTTACATATGCTATACTATTGATATAACGATAAAATACTTATGCTTGACAGTGATGGACATAATATATTAAAATATATGTATATGTCCTAACTTAATAAATTTTTTCGTGTCCAACCAAATACTTACATTAGAAGAGGTTTCAAAGATTATGAAGGTAAGCTTGAAAACGGTTTACCGTTGGGTTAGTTCTCGCAAATTACGAGCTGCCCGGATTGGTCACAAAACTTATCGAGTTTTGGAGAAAGACTTAATCGCATTTGTTAACGACCATGTTAAATAAATTTGATTAAGTTTTTTAATTTTTATATCATGCCATATTTAAGCCACAACTATCGTTTTCAGGAAAAATCCAAACTTAAAGGCTTGACGGAAGCTTTTATGTTTGTGGCTTTTTCGACTTTGGCCATCTTTGTGGTTTTGTTTGTTTTGGGTTGGTTTACTGCCGGCGGTGTCAAGGCGGCTACGGGGATAAATTCGCAATTGAATTATCAAGGTAAATTAAATAACTCCTCCGGTGCGTCAGTAGCTGACGGTACGTATAATATTAAACTAGCGATTTATGATGCCGCTACGGCCGGTAATTGTCTTTGGACGGCTATTGGTTCGTGCGCTGATGGGACCATCGGCACTACGACCGTAGCGGTTGTTAATGGTGTTTTTTCCATCACCCTGGGGGGTACTGGCCAGAATTCAATAGCCACCTCTACTATCAATTGGAATTCCGATGCGCTATATTTGGGTGTTACTATTAGAGGTTTGTCATCTAGTCCAGTCTATGACGACGAAATGTCACCGAGAAAGAGATTGACGGCTTCGGCTTATGCTTTTAATGCCGATAAGATTGATGGAATTAATGCCACTTCGACTGCGGCTGTAGCTAATTACCTTATGGCACTTGATGCTAATAAGGTTTTGAATCTATTTGACGGATCGGTTTCTTCGACGCGAGCCACCTCAACTTATTTAACCGTTGGAGAGTTTGGGTCAGAAACTATTTATGCTAATGGTGAAAGTGGCCAAGTCAATATTGGTACAACCACGGCGGCTACTAATCAAATGGCAAAATTAGCGATTGCTAAAGAAGGCATTGCCGCCATTATTAATGGAATTTATGTTGATCAGAATTTTCTCAGTTCTGGTACCAACTCAACCAGTTCAGCCGCTTTTTTACGATCATACGAACCGGGACTTAATCAGTTGGATTTGTTATTTGGTAATAAAATATCGGCTAATGGTAACGCCCGCTATAGCTTTATGGAAGCCTGGAATGGTTCTGGTACTAATCTATTTATGTTAAATAGTACTGGTCAGCTTGGTCTTAGCACCTCCACTCCTGAGTCGGGTTATAAATTAGTGGTTAGTGGCGATAGTTCTTTTGTGGGCAATATCAAAGTTACTGGCTATGCCTCCAGTACGGCTGGTTTATTTACTAAAGGCAGTGGTCATTTGGGTGGCAGTTTGACTATTGATAATGAACTGACGGTGGCCAATACTTCTACCTTAAGCCATGTATCATTGGGTGAAGATAGTTTAACCGGACAAAATCAGAGAATTATTACTATCAACGAAGGTAGTACCTTGGCTAATAAACCTTATGTTGAATACATTCCGAACTTTTTTTCTTCTAGTTATTCCGGCTGGCAATGGAAAAATCCCAATGGTAAATCCGCCATTTCGGCTTATTCGGAAAATAATAATGCGGCCGTAGCAGCCACTTCGGCTAATTTAAACTCAAGTTTGCTGTTTGCTTTGATTAATTCTTCTAATTTAACCGATGGTTCGGCTTGGTTAATGGAAAAAAAAGCCGAGGATGATGATCGTTTACGATTTTATTTTAACAATTATGCAACTAGTAACGGTCTTGAAGTACTGCAGCTTAGCACGACCGGCGATATGATTTTGGCCGGTGATGCAACCACTACCGGCCATTTAGCGGCTAGCGGCGGCAACTCTGATCAATGGAACTATGCTTTTTCTAACATCTGGACAACGACTTCCGAACGAAATTTTTGGAACACCACTTCCACCTGGACGGCCTTTGATAGTAATTGGGATAGAAACTACAACGCGACTAGCACCTTTGCTTCTAATTTTTCAATTCATGGTTACGCTTCAAGCACGAATTTGTATAGTCAGGGCAATGGCCACCTTGGCGGTAATTTAACGGTCGACGGTAATAATTTAACCAATGGTAATGCTACCACTTCAGGTCATTTCTATATCGGTAATCCCGACGTAGCTGGGGTTTTGTTTGATTCTGAACCTTATGCACCTAATCCGGCTTATGGTAATACTATTTGGCTTAAGTCGACTGGTATGGCTGATTTGCCAACTGGCCCGGTTCCAAGTATGGGTGTGGATGGTTCTTGGGTTATTCGAGACGTTAATGATACCAATATTGCTAACCCCGTCATATCTTTTGTCAGCTCTTCTACGGTGTCGATGGGATCCATTACCATGGATAATGAATCTCAGAGCTTGAAATTTTCCAATGATACCGTCTCGTCTTCTACCATCACTCAAAATGCTTTTGCTTTTAATGTTGATGTTGACCAAAGCGATGTGGCTGGTTATATTGCCAGTTTTATTAATGTGACAGAAAATTCCATCGGCAGCGGCATTCATCTTTTATCCCAGTGGTCGGTTGGTGGTTCGGCCAAATTCGATGTTGATAAAGCCGGTAAGACTCGTCTAGGCAATTTAATTCTTGACATTGCCAACACTGGCACTGGTTTATTAGGCATAAGTGCTAACGAGAGTCTAATGACCTTAACTTCCGGCAAATTAGCAGTTGGTGGTGATATAACTGCTTCGGGCTACTCTACGACTTCAAAAAATCTTTATATACCCAATATTGAGGAGGGAACTTATGATGCGGTTAACGTTGATGCTAATGGCCGGTTAACCAAAGTTTCATCTTCTAGACGTTATAAATCCGACATCGATTACAACGGCATTGACGGCAGCTTGGCCTACCAGCTTCAGCCGGTCTCTTATATAGAAAACGCGACTGGCAAGGAACTCTTAGGTTTTATCGCTGAAGATGTTGCTTTGGTTGAACCACGACTGGTTATTTATGACAAAGAGGGAAGACCGGATTCATTGTATTATCCGAATTTTACGGCTTTGCTGGCTCAGGCGATAAAAGACCAGAAAGAAGAGATTGATACTCTTAAGGTGCAGGTGGGTAGTGGGTTCTCAGACGGGTCTAGTTTGACAGTTATTGATAATCCTGATATTGATGTTAACACTTTAGTCGTCAGGCAAGCGGCGAATTTCTATGGCACCATTTTAGTCAAAGGTGAGGCCGGGTTTGAGCATCGGGTTACCTTTTATGATGATGTAGAAATTAACGGAAAAATTTATGCTTCAAAAGATCAGGCGGGTACGGGTATGATTGCCATGGGAGCGACATCAACGGAAATTATTTTTGAAAAAGAATTCTCATCTACTCCAAAAATTACCGCCACGGCTAAAATTCCGGTAGCGTTGGGGATAAAGGATCAGACGGCCAAGGGTTTTCGAGCGTATGTAAAAGAGCCAGCCGCCGAAGATTTATTTTTTGACTGGATTGTCTTAGCGATTAAAGACAGTAACCCAGTGATGTCAGAACCAGAATCTGAAACGGCACCGATTGAGACTGGAGAAAATATTGATTTAACCGCGACTAATCAAGGTTTATCAGATAATGAATTAAACTCTGAAGAATCTGAAGCTAATGCTTCGACTACGTCTGAACTTAACTCCACTGACAATTCCACATCAACTGAAACCGGTGGATCGGTGCCAACTGAAGAAAATTCTCAAAATCCTTTAGTAGCTACCGACAGTTAAATGGTGATTTATCTCTTTTTAAAAACCCAATCAGGGTAAAAATAAAACAAAATTGAAAAGACAGTCGCTCAAGAGGCTGTTTTTTCAATTAATATTGACAAAAAATTAAAAAAAGAATAAGCTAAATAAATCAAAATATGACTTTCACCAAAAACATTATTATTAGCATTATTATTAGCCAGCCTTGGGGTGGAAGCTTTCGTAGTTAGGTAAAAAGTTAGACGATGAAAGCAGTCCGCCTCGGCGGACTTTTTTGATTGTCTTGCTTGTCTGGCAAGATGATGTTTAACAATCCATCAACAGAAATCGTAACTCAAAGCGTATGGAGCGCTAGAAGGATGAACTCATGAATAGTGCAATTGAATCTTATGATGCGACCCTCAGGGAAGGGAAGCAGGCGATGGGTGTCAACTTTGGAGTGGATGCCTTATTGGCTATTATCAAACTCTTGAATCAACTCGGAGTTGACATTATCGAATGCGGCTGGCCCGGCGCGAATAGCGCTTGGGATTACCTTTTTTCCGCCATCGGCTCTGACCAGGTGGTGTTGGAAAATGGCACCAGGCTGGCGGCTTTTGCCAGTACTCGGCGGGCGCAAAAAACCGTGCGGAGTGATTCGCTTTTCCAAAAACTGCTGGCCGCGCCGGTCGATATTATGACCATATTCGGCAAGAGTTGGTTAGCCCATGTGGATCTGGCACTGAAAACTACGCCGGAAAATAATTTGGCCATGATTAAAGAATCGGTGGCCGCCATTAAGGCCGCGGGCAAGATGGCTATCTTTGATGCCGAGCATTTTTTTCAAGGCGTCAATGAGGATGGCGACAGCTATCCTTTCTCGGTACTGGAAGCGGCAGTTGAGGGTGGAGCGGACAGGCTGGTGTTGTGCGACACCAACGGTATTGCCTACTCTTGGGAAGTGGAAAATATTGTTTCGCGCGTGGTGGATCGTTTTGGTTCCCAAGCCGCCATTGGGGTTCACATGCATGGTGATCGGGGTATGGAAAATGCCAACACCTTGGCGGCTTTGCGAGTTGGTGCTCGGCATTTTCAAGGCACGGTTAACGGTTACTCCGAGCGAGTACGCATGACTTGTACGCTAGAGACCCTAGCCAACCTATCTTTGCTGGCTGAGTCTGGCAATGCTTGGGCTCAGATCAACCAGGTTTTCGATAGTACTTTGATCAAGCATGTTTCGCGAGAAGTAGACCGGTTGGCGGGTCAGCATCCCAATCCACGCAAACCCATTGTCGGTCGGGCATCGTCAACCCATAAGGCTGGCGTGCACGTGTCCGGCGGGCAACGGGCTGGTTGGAAGTTATATGAGAGTCACGATCCGGCTCGTTTCGGTCGGCAGCGGCATATCGTTTTATCTGGCATGGCCGGTAAGTCGGGGGTCAGCGCTTTTGCCTCTTCGGCCTGGAATGTTGATTTGAATAATTGCGCCACCATTGAGGCAATTCTGGCAGAAGTTGAACAGCTTGAGGCGAAGGGTTATAGTTTTGACAGTTGCAGCGGTTCAGCCGCACTTTTGATCGCCAGATATCTCTGGCCGGATCAAGTCAATCAGTTCAATCCGATTGATTATCACTTTAGCACTCCGCCGGCTGGTTTGCCTGGTGAGATTATGGCCCACGTTGGGGTGGGCAATCATCAATATGTTTCCGCTTTCGGCGACGGTCCGGTTGATGCTCTTTGTCGAGCCGTGCTTAGCCATGTGGCACCGCAACATTCATGTCTTTCTGATCTGGAGTTGGATGAGTATATGTCCTACCAGCTTCTGGTAAGCGGCAAAGATGGCACTGCTTCGGCTATGCGAGTGGAGATTAACTGGAAGAGCAAAAGGCTGGGTTCATTTACGACTCAAGGTGTTTCCACCAATATTATTGATGCCTCCTGGGGAGCTATCAAGGAGGCTATTAGTTTGGCCATGACCAAACAATGGCGATCTGAAGCCGTGATTTAGGCGGGGAGGCTGCTTCGGTCTGATCTTTGTATTCTGCCGGCCGCTGAATTTTCAGTGGTCGGTTTTTTCTTTTTGTGGATAATTCTAAAACCCCTTATTTCATGCGGGTTTGACAAATCTTTATGTTTTGCTAAGATACCTATATGAAATCTATTGCCAGAAATTTAGCTTTAAGCATCGTCGTAGTACTAGTCTCGGACTAGGTGCTTTAGATTTCTCCAGACATTAACGCCTAGTCCCAAAAGGACTAGTTTTTTGTTTATTTGCTCTTTTCATTGGGAATCAAAACCTTGGAGGGTTTGTGTCATGGCCGTAGCTAGTGTTTTATCTTATTCGGCTTTGGGTCGAAAGAATCTTGAATCTGTTGAAGTGGGTAATTGCCCGGGTGATTTTCGGTCACTCAAAGATTTAGTTGGCGATGCCTCATTTGGCTCGTCGGCTAAGCATCATTTCGGTTTTCGGGACAACCCTTGTTCGGGAAATTTGGCCGGTTTGAGTTTTATGGCCAAAAAATCTAGGACTGTCATTCGTCAATTGGTCTGGCCTGACCCTGAAAAAGTGACGGGAGATATCTATTCGGCTCAGCAAGCAAAGATTGGTTCTTTGGCGCGGACGGTTTCTTGTGTTGAAATTGCCCAGTTTGCTCGTCAGTATTTTTTAGAAAAAGGCTGTTATCCTGATTTGGGTTGGACATGGCTTTTGAGTAATGATCTGGTAGTGCCTAATGAGTGGCCGAATTGGTATATTCGGTTTCGTCAGGCAGACAGTATCCTGCGAGTCGCAATACGGTTTGATCCGTCTTGTGGTGTTATTGTTTCTTTGGTGGCAGCCGATAGCTTGGTAGCTAACGGTGTTATCGCTTTGACTTGGTAGCCAAAACAAGGAGAGTGGCAACTATGGATCTTTATTTTGAAGAAGACAAAGGTGTAATCAGTCCCATGTCGCTTGAAGAGAAGCTTGTCAACGTGGATTTTCTTGCCCGTTTATTGGGGTGGTATCTCAAGGAGGTTAAGGCACTTGAGCGCAGGATTGAATCGGAATTCGAGAACTGTCGGGTAGAATATCAGTCGTCGCGGTTGAAACGTCTTGACCATCTTTGCCGCCGTTGCGTGCCCTTTGTCTTGAGCCGACTGTCGGCATTGGGGGCCTTACCGTTGGTTGACCCGAACGTTTTAGAGGAAGTGAATGCTCGTTTGAATCCCACCTTGCCCACCGCGTATTTGGCCGAGGTCTACGAGGGTTTGATGCTTACTTAATGCCAACAGGCATTAAAGCTAAACTGACGCCGTCCAGGTTTTGACTTGGACGGTTTTTTATTTCTATTGACAATTTTTAAAATTTGCGCTAAATTATTTTTATATGATTAAACTTTCCGTAAAAAATTTGTTGTTAGGCCTCTTGTTGTTAAGCCAGCCTTTGGGTGGAAAGTTTACTAGTGTCTAGCTAAAATAGCTTTAGATAAATACCAGTCAGCTTTCCACCAGGGAAGCTGGTTTTTGTTTATCCCATCCTGTTGGTGGGGTAATCGTTCATTGATTATTTGAGTCAGAAGATTGAACTTTCGCCATGGTTGGCAAAGTTTAGAGGCAATAACGTGAAGGAGTCTGTTATGTTGATGGTACCAAAGTATCCAGTTCATCGGGGCATTGTTTTGCCCGACCGCCAATGGCCGAACCGGAGTATTGAATCATGCCCGATAGTTTGTGCTGTCGATCTCAGGGATGGTAATCAAGCTCTGCCTAATCCCATGGATCCTGATCAGAAACTTGAATACTTCTTGATGCTTTGCGATTTGGGGTTTAAAGAAATTGAAGTTAGTTTTCCCGCGGCCAGTGCTTATGACTTTGATTTTGTTCGGAAACTGATTGAGGAGGACTTGATTCCAGATGATGTATTTATTTCTGTTTTGACCCAATGCCGGCCAGATTTGATCGCCAAGACGATGCTGTCGCTGCAAGGCGTGAAGCGAGCGATTGTCCATATTTACATCGCCACTTCCGATCTTCATATTGAACAAGTATTTGGCACTTGCCGGGAGAGTACTGCACAAATGGCGGTAGCCGCGGCAAATCAAATTCGGGAAGCGGCACAATCAATGGTTTCGGCTGACATCCGGCTCGAGTTTTCACCGGAGGAATTTACCGACACTGATCCGGATTTTGCTATCAGTATTTGTTCTCAGGTACTGGCGGCTTGGGGTCAGGCATCCGTTGAACATCCGATGATTGTGAATTTGCCAGCCACGGTTGAGCGTCGGCCACCGAATCAGGTGGCGGACTTGTTTGAATATTTCGGCCGTCACTTTCCAAATCGCGATCAGATTCTGATTTCGTGTCATCCGCACGGCGATCAGGGTATGGCCAACGCTTCGGCTGAGCTGTCAGTGCTGGCAGGAGCGGATCGGGTCGAAGGGGTTTTGTTGATTGGCGGAGAGCGGACCGGCAACGTTGACTTGCTGACATTCTTGCTGAATTTCTATTCGCGCGGCATTACCATACCGTTTGATTTCACTGATGTGCCGGCCCTTGTCGAGCAATGGAAGAAATTGACGGACATGGAAGTGCCATTGCGCCATCCTTACGCGGGTGAGTTGGTATTTACTGCTTTTTCCGGTTCGCATCAGGACGCAATTCGCAAGGGGCTGGCAAAGATTATTGAAGCGATCAAGAAATTTGGTGGCTGGAAAGTGCCCTATCTGCACATTGACCCGGCTGAAATCGGCCGCGAATATGAAGGCATTGTCCGCTTGAATTCACAAAGCGGCAAGGGCGGACTGGCCTATGTGCTGGAAAATAAGTTTGGCATTCAATTGCCCAAAGCATTCCAGCCGGTCTTCGGAAGCTTCTACCAACGATGCGTTGATGCGGTCGGCGGTGAAATTGACCCTGAGGTTTTAATGAGTTGGTTTCGCCAAGAGTTCATTGAACCGAAAGGTCCTTACCAGCTTCATGGCTATTGGCCGCGACCGGATGACGAACAACCTGAAAAGATTCACGGCGAGATTCATGTTACCGTAGACAATCAAGAACATCACATGGTGGCTGATGGTGATGGTCCCATTGATGCGTTCGTTCAAGCCTTGAGTCGGCTTAACCTTAATGGTTTCGTTGTTGAAGACTATCACGAGTCAGCTATCGGTCACGGTTCAAAAGCCCAGGCTATTGCTTTCGTGCCTTTACAGTTTGATTCTCAGACCATTTGGGGTGTGGGTATCGACAGCAGTATCGTGTTGGCCGCGGCGCGCGCTATTGTGGCCGCGCTAAATCGCAAGGCGATGGCTGGTTAAAACGTGTTCCTTGCTACGAGTATACCCGGGAAATTTTTCCGGGTTTTTTTTGACAAAAAATATTTAAGTGATAAAATATAAATATGATTAAACGTTTTAACTCAACTTTACCAGTCCCGCCAACTTACCTGAGGAAGTTGGGTTAGTTAGTGTTATCAAATTATTAGATAATAGCCCGACTTCCGGGCTGTTTTTTGTTTTGCTTATCGGGGTGTAGCTTAGCCGAAACCGCAAGGTAATCCGGGATTGAAAACCCATTGTTTTCATTCAGGTAAAGCCGTCGAAATGACAAGTCGCAGGTTCAAGCCCTGCCATCCCGACCAAAAAAATCCCGGCCATAACCGGTTTAGTTCTTTGTCGACCCCAGAATCCAATTCTGGGGTATTTTTTAAACCCTTGACAAATTTGATCTAATCGTTTAACATGAAAACATTATATGATAAAACTTAGAGCCAATAACTATTTTTTCAGCTTTAACTATTTTACTGACCTGTAGTCAGATAGCTTTGCTTTTGCCCTAAGATACAACGCAAATTTATAAAAGCCACTGACTACCAAACGGTCAGTTTTTTGTTTATACCCTGATGTTTGTTTTTTCCGAAGATAAACATTAGGGATTGAACCTAAGCATGCTCCTTGAAAACAAGGATACAACTTTTTATGGGAGGAAAATTATGCTGAGGCATGCGCGAATGTTACCGGAGTTCGTTTTGATTCTGTTTCGGTGGGCTGCGTCCATCTTAAAACGTTCTCACATTGAGATGGACTGCCCTTTTCAGCTTCCGGGTAGTCAAAGGCCGATCGTCGTTGATCGGTTTGATCCAGCTTCGCCCAATCTGGTTCATTGCCAAGCTTGGATGAATCACTGTTTGTCCGGCGGCTGTCGCGGGGATGGGTGTCCCTTTTTGCACCACCGGGCTGTTGGCGAATGTCGTTTTGTGAGAGAGAGTCGGGTAATTGGCCAAGGTTTTATCAGGCCAAAAAACTACAAGCCGTATTTTTTGAACGGCCAGGAGGAATAGATTATGTCAATTGAAATCAGGATTGGAGAATCGGAGTTGGTAACTGAAGAAGTTTCATCCAAATTCGGTTATATTTGGAAGAAGTTGGTTGAGGTGTTGCGTGAAATGTTTGATTCAGCCGATTATGGCCAATTGCGGCTGGTCGCCGTATTGCCAAAAGATTGGGTGAGAAATCAAACTGATCGCGATGTGTTTATTCTTTTTTTCCTTCGGCTCTATCTTGGCGAATCGGTCAAGCCGAGCTATGAAGTTCGGTTTCATTTTGCTGACGCGGCATCGAGCCAGATCAAAGAAATGATTGAGCAAACGCTGGCGCAGTATTTGGCCAACCACCTGTCAGCCGCCCAGGAGCAGTTGACACAATTGCAACAGATTCAAGCAAGTTTGTTGCCGACGGCGGCAAACATACCCTCATAAGGAGTACTGACATGCTACGACTTGGATATTTGGGTCCCCAGGGTACTTTTTCAGCTCAAGCGGCGACGATTTGGTCGGTGGGCAAATTCGAACTGATTGGATATGCCTCGCTGCCTGAACTATTGGAAGCTTTTGTCCAAGGCCAGGTTGACCGGGCGATTGTACCACTGGAGAATGTTTTGGGTGATGTCGTGCACGATACGATTGATTTTTTGATGACTCGGATTTGGACGACGCCCACTTTGCGCATTACCGAAGAGGTGATGATTCCGATTCGTCAGATGCTTTTGGGAAAGTCGGGAACGGATTTAGACTTGGTTACCGAAGTCATTTCGCATCCCCAGGGATTGGCTCAATGCTCGGATTATCTGGCCGAACACGACTGGGTTAGGACATCGGTGAGCAGCACGGCTCAAGCGGTTGAACGTGTGGCCCAATCTTTGTCCAGCACTTCGGTCGCCATCGGTTCGTTCCAGGCCGCCGAGCAGTTTGGTCTGGCAGTTTTAGCTCAAGATATTGGTGATTCCCAGCATAACGTCACGCGGTTTGTTGTGTTGGGTGGACCCAAGATTGCCAATATTGGCCAGAGTAAGACAACTTTGTTTTTTTCCACCAACAATGAGGCGGGTGCCTTGTATCATGCCCTTGGAGCGTTTTATTACCAGGGGTTGAATCTGAGCCGGATTACTTCTTTTACCAACAAGCGGCGGCTGGGAGAATTTTATTTCTGGATTGACGTTGACGGTCATCAAAGCGATCCGGTCTTTGCTTCGGCCATTAAGCAGTTGCAAGAGCGGTTCACCTCGGAAATCGTTATCGTCGGTTCTTACCCTAAAGCCACCATGCTTTTACCCCAGGAGGTGTAGCCATGTTTGTTCAAGTTCGTGGCGATTGTTCTTTGGAGCAAATCGCCAAGATTCAAAGCGAAGCTTTAAACGTCGGCTTCAAGCAAGCCGTGGTTTCTCAGGGAGAGGAGATTATCGTGGTTAACTGCATCGGAGAAGTTCCTTCCGAGAAAAAGTTGGCCCTGCAGGAATTTTTTCAGAGCTTGCCTTTCGTGCTCAGCGCCGTTGTCGCCACGACTCAGTTTCGACTGACGGCCCGCGCTTCACATCCGGAAGATTTCTCCGTCAAGCTCAACGGTGTCTCAATTGGCGCGACTAAACCACTGGTGGTTATTGCCGGTCCGTGTGCGGTTGAGTCGGCCGAGCAATTGTTAGCCTGCGCCAATATCGTTAAAGCCGCTGGGGCTAATGCGATGCGTGGAGGAGCCGACAAACCTCGCAAGTCGGTTTTTGCCTTTCAGGGTCTGGGAGAAGAGGGCTTGCGACTGTTGCAGCAAACCAAACAGCAGACCGGCTTGGCCACTGTCACTGAAGTCACTTCGCCGGAGTTGGTACCTTTGGTGGCCAAATATGTTGATGTCTTGCAGGTTGGTACGGCCAACATGGGCAATTATTCTTTGCTTAAAGCGGTCGGGCAGCAAGATAAGCCCGTCATCTTGAAGCGAGGGATGGCGTCAACGATTGACGAATGGCTTTTGGCCGCGGAATACATCGTGGATGCCGGTAATCCCAGAGTAATTCTTTGTGCTCGCGGCGTTCGCGGTATCAGCAACGGTTACACGCGCTTCAATGATGATATTGACGCTATCCCGGTCGTGAAGCGGTTAACACATCATCCGGTGATGTTTGACCCTTCCCACACTGCGGGTAATCGCGAGTTGGTAATTGATATCGCCTTAGGCGCGGTTGCCGCCGGTGCGGATGGTCTGCTAGTGGAGGTTCACAACAATCCCGACGCCGCTTTGTGCGACGGCAAACAGTCGCTTCGAGCGGAGCAGTTTGTTGAGCTGATGAAAAAAGCTCAGGCGGTCGCGGCGGCCATCGGGCGGCCTTCAGCCTGATATTTTACGTATCTCGACCTTTGTCATTGTGTCGGTAAAGCCATGCGCCTTACCGACTTTTTTTATTTTTTTGAGGATGCTATAATTTAATTGAACTTCATTGGTTATGGTTGGTGAAAGTTTTGGGACAACCTTTTTCGTAGGGCACCTAAATTAGTGACTGCTTTGGCGGCTCACTTGCGGACCCAAAGGCCTAATACTGCGAATTTAGCGCTCAAGCGTAGGGTAAACCTTATTCTTTTGCCGCCAAATTACCAGACATGGCCGGCTGAATTACAGCCAAAATTTTGGCCAATCATAGTGAAGTTCACTAAAGACAGACAACCTGGACTTGCAGGTTTGTTTTTTTATCGTTAATATTAACTTACTAGAAATTTTTATCGGGCCGTAGCGAAGTTGGCTATCGCGCATGCATGGGGTGCATGAGACCGCGGGTTCGAGTCCCGCCGGCCCGATAAAAATTTTTAACTACTATTACCAAAGCAAAAACAGGCAAAAGCCTGTTTTTGCTTTAATGAAATTTTTGAATTTTTCCAAAGCCCGGTCTTTTGGGTATGGGTATTTAACTAGTACAGCTAGTTGACAAATTCTGTCAGTTTGATATAATTAGATAATCTAACTATATTAATATCTAATCATATGGATAAAATCCACAATGATGAGCTGATTTCTTTGTTTTTTTCCACCGGTCGCTTAATTCACGATCGGTTCAAAGAAGAACGCGGTCAGCTAAATATTTCCGTACTCCAAAGGGAGACTTTAAAATTTATTAAAGAAAATAAAAATCCGTTAATGAAAGAAGTGGCCGATTATCTTTGTATCACTCGGCCTTCGGCGACGGTTTTGATTGACAACTTGGCTAAGATGAAGTTGATTCGTCGATTGCCGGATAGCCACGATCGTCGCCAGACCCGCTTGGAAGCAACTGAAAAAGTGGAAAGAATTATTTGCCAGGGTAAAGATAAATTTTTAAATTTATTGTCTAGTCTGGATGAAGCAGATCAAAGAAACTTAATTAAAATTTTAAAAAAATTATCTAATATTATCAGTCAGCAAAATTATGAAAAAGTTTAATGCAAAATTGGCCGTGGTTTTATTGTTAGGTTTAAGTTTAATTACATCTGGCTGCAGCTTATGGCCGAGTAGCAAGTCAAATTACGATTATGTCCAGGTAAAAAAAGGCGATATTAGTCAGAAAGTCAGTGTGACCGGCCAAGTCAAACCCGCCGAGAGCGTTGATTTAGCTTTTGGTTTGGGCGGTAAAGTGCGTTCAGTCAACGTCGAGGTTGGTCAAGAAGTTAAGGCCGGACAAAGTTTAGTGTCTATTGATTCCAGTGATTTATCGGCTTCTTATCAGCAGGCAAAATCCGCCGCTGATGGCGCTCAGGCCAGATTAAACGAAATGAAAAAAGGCGCGCGAGCTGAAGATTTGCAGCTTTCTCAGACCCAGCTGAGCGGCGCGACAACTAATCTGGACAACATCAAGACTAAAGCCACTGTTGATTTAAAGAATGTTTACGAAGCGGCGTTGAATGCCGCTCAGCGATCAACCACCATGGCTAAGTCTGCCATGCTTACTTTAACTGATATCCAGTTAAATCATTTTTTAACATCATCGCCTGATCGTGATATTGATGATATTGCCAATAAAAAATCTTTTGCCTTAGTAACTCTTTTGGGTGCCAGTGGCGACTCGGGTAAATGGACAGCTGCGATGATTAATCCTTTGACTGGTGGCGCTTTTGGTCAAGTGCAAAGCGCTTTAAATAATCCGACTCAGGAAAATATCGACCAAGCGGTTAATCAAACTGTTATGGCTTTGCAAAAGGTTAAGAACGTTTTGGATGCCGTACCTATTACTTATGATTTAACGGCGACTGATAAAACTAATTTGTCTGCGGAAAAGAGCAATTTGACGACGGAGCTTATTACCTTAAGCGCCAAACAAGAGGCGATCCGCGTCCAAAAGGCGGCTAATGACAGTTTAATCGCCACGGCTCAAGGCGCGGTTGATAATGCCCAAAGCGCTTTAGTTCTTAAGCAAGCCGGAGCGTCAGTCGAGCAAATTCAGGCCCAGGAGTCAGTTTTAAAATCAGCTCAGGCCAGTGCTTCTGCCGTTGCCGCCCAAATTGCCAAAACCATAATTACCGCGCCGATGGATGGCGTAATCACCAAACAAGACGCTAAGGTCGGTGAAATTATTTCTCCCACGGTGCCGGTGGTTTCATTAATTTCCAAGACTAAATATCAAATCGAAACTTATATCGCTGAGGCCGACATCGCCAAAGTTAAGGTGGGGGATCTGGCCAAGGTAACTTTGGATGCTTATGGTGGTAGCGAAATTTTTGATGCCACGCTAATCGCTATTGATCCGGCCGAAACTATTTTAAATGGTTCAGCGGTTTACAAGACTAAACTCCAATTTAGTCAGGATAATGAAAAAATCAAATCCGGACTGACGGCTAATATTGAGATTGGTACTCAGAATAAAACCGGAGTTTTAATCATTCCCAGTCAAACCATTATGACCAAAGGTTTGGAGAAATTCGTCATGATAGACGATGGTCAGGGCAGCTTAAAACAGCAAAAAGTTGAAGTTGGTATTACCGGTCAAGATGGTCAGACGGAAATTATTTCTGGTTTGATCGAAAATGATCGGGTAGTAAATTTTGGTAATTAATAATTACAATGAATATGGACAACAAAGAATTATTGAAAGAAGAAAAAAAGATTTTAGCCGAAGAAAAACAAATCTTAAAAAAAGAAGAAAATATTCTGAAGAAAATCAGGCATAATGTTTGGATCATGTCCGGCTTGATCGGTTTAGTCGTGGTTTTGACCCTGGGCGGTATTTGGTATTGGCAGGTTTATCAAAGCCGAGTTTACGTGGAAAAGGCTCAAATCAGCGCTACTCATATTTCTTTGGCTTCAACTCACGCCGGAGCTTTGGAGGAAATTTTTGTTAAAGAAGGTGATGTGGTTTTAGCCAACACGCCTGTGGCGCGAGTGGGTAATGAATTGGTAAAAACCAAAGTGGCTGGTTTGATCATCAGCGCTAATGATAATTTAGGCAAACTTTTTGGTGCCGGCGAATCAGTCGTAACTATGATTCAGTCTTCAGATTTGCGCGTGGTAGGCCGAGTCGGGGAAGACAAGGGCTTGCGTTATCTTAACGTTGGTCAGCGCGCGGAATTTGTCGTTGATGCTTTTTCCGGCCGAACTTATTACGGCACGGTTGATGAAATCAGTCCGGCCTCAAGAGATTCCGGGGTGGTGTTTAATATTTCCGACAAACGTGAAGTCAAAGAATTTGACGTTAAAGTCAGATTCAATGCCGATACTTATCCGGAGCTCAAAGATGGCATGTCGGCTAAAATTTATATTTATAAAAACTAAGATACCATGGCTTTAGCCAAAAATAAAACTAAGAAAGATCACACTTGGCTGATTTTACTCACAGTAATTATCGGGACTTTTTTGGGTCGCCTAGACCAGACCATTGTGGGTTTGGCGACGCCGGATATTATTGATGATTTTGGCATTACCGTTTCCGCGGCCGGCTGGATCTCTACGGCCTACATTATTGCCAATGCCATCTTCGTGCCAATTTGGGGAAAATTAGGCGATACGATCGGCCGTAAGAAAATTTACATTGCGGGTTTTGTGGTTTTTATCATTGGTTCAGTGCTATCCGGACTGTCTTGGAATCTCAGTTCCATGATTGTCTTTAGAATTATTCAAGCTATTGCCGGCTCGGCTGACTATCCAACGGCCATGGCTATAATTGCCGTAACTTTTCGTGATCCGGCCAAGCGAGCCCAGGCTTTGGGTTTGTGGTCGGCTTCTTTTGCCGCGGCCGCGGTTTTTGGCCCGCTAATTGGCGGACCCTTGGTTGATAATTTCGGTTGGCCGTCAATTTTTCTTTTGAATCTACCGGTGGGTTTGGTTGGTTTGGTTATGGCCATAATGTTTATTCATGAATCCAAGTCTGAGGCTAAAAATGTTAGCTTTGATTGGTGGGGCTCAATTACTCTTGGTGTATCATTGGCGGCCATGGTTTTGGTTTTGGAAAAAGGCTTTGATTGGGGCTGGACTTCAGCCAACAGCTTGCTTTGTTATTTTGCCACCGTGTTTTTTCTTTTTGTCTTTATCCTCATTGAGCAAAAAATTAAAGAACCGATTGTTGATTTGAAATTTTTTAAGATTAAATCATTCAATTACACCATTCTAAATAATTTCTTGCTTTTTATGGGCATGATGAGCGTAATTTTTCCCATTTCAATTTTTGCTCAAACCTATTTGGGTTTGAATGCGACGCAAACCGGCTTTCTTTATATGCCCATGGCTTTTTTTATGATGCTGGGCGCGCCGATTGGCGGTAGTTTTTCGAATAAAGTTGAGCCTCGGTACGTCATTATGGTTAGTTCATTTATCGCCGCCATCGGTTTATTCATGTTTACCGGTTTAGATGCTCGTTCAACTTCCATCGATATTATAATCCCAATTTGTGTGATGGCTTTCGGTATGGGTTTGGGTATGGCTGAGCGAACTAATATCATTACCGCGACCGTACCGACCGAAGAAGTGGGGAGCGCCTCTTCGGTTTTGGCTTTGGCCAGAAATATTTCCGGCGCTTTTGGCATCGCGGTTTTTACCACCATTTTAAATACTTCTACGGAAAATAATGTCTTAAGCATTGCTCAATCAAGCCGGTTAAATGTTTTGAGTCAGCAAAGCTACGCTGAGTTCGTTAGTTTAATTACTCTTAAAGCTCAGATTAACGCTTATCATGATGTTTTTATGATTGGCGGAGGCTTATTGCTTTTGGCCACTGTTACTTCATTATTAATTATCGTGCCCAAAGGCAAAAAATTGGAAAAAGTCGTGGTTGAGTAATTATTTTTTCTTGTTTAATTTGGAATATTTTTTAGTCTGCCCAGGCTTTTTTTAATAGGTTTAATGTGGTAAAATTATGGTAGGCTAATAAATAATGAAATTTATGGATTATAAAAATGTTACCACGGCCTTTGAAGTTCCTAACAGAAAAATTATCGACAATTTTGGCTTAGTTAAAGGCATTATCGTTCGTTCTCGTTCTATTGTCGGTTCGGTTGGAGCTAGTTTGCAAACTCTGGTGGGCGGCAATATTTCATTGTTTACCAACCTTTGCGAGCAAACCCGTCAGGAAGCGTTTGATTTGATGATTAAACATGCCGAAGATTTGGGAGCCAATGGCGTGATTGGCGTGCGTTATGATACGACAGAGCTTATGGGCGGCGTAACGGAAGTTTTGTGTTATGGCACGGCCGTGAAAGTAGAATAATTTTAGGTGACCGAACCGGTCATTTTTTATATAAAGTATTTAATGTAAAATAATTAGTGGAAAAATTATGGGAAATTTTAATCGAAATAATAACTCTGGTTTGTCAAGAGGTGATAGAGATTTCAAGCGCCGAGATTCGAGCCGGCCTTCAATGCATCAGGCGACTTGCAGTGATTGTGGCAAGCCCTGCGAAGTGCCTTTTCGGCCGACCGGCGATAGGCCAGTTTATTGCAATGTTTGTTTTGAAAAACATGGTCCGGCTAAAACCGAAAGATCGGATAGCGGTCGGCCTAGCTTCGGCGACAAGCGGATGTTTGAAGCTGTTTGTGACAGCTGCGGCAAAAAGTGCGAAGTGCCTTTTCGGCCAACCGGCGATAAACCAGTTTATTGCAGCGATTGTTTTAAAAAAAATCCCGGCGATAAGACCAGAAGCTCCGGATCCGACAAGGATCAATTTGCCATTTTAAATGCCAAATTAGATCAGATTTTGAAAGCCTTAATGCCCAAGGTTTCATCAAATTCTTTGGAAAGTAAAGTCCTTAAAGCAGAAGCAAAACCTAAAAAAATCACAACCGTCAAAGTCAAACCAGCTGCCAAAAAAATCGTGGCAAAAAAGAAGAAAAAATAAATTGACGGAAAATCCCGGCAAGTTATTATAGAAAATTTAATTTATAATCCATGAAAATTATTAAATTGATTTTTTTATTATTTATAGTTTTGGTGGCCGGTATTGCCGCCATGGCCTACTTTAGCCTTTGTCCGCCGGCCGGGCCATGGCCCACGCCGCCTTGGTGCAGTCATCTGATGGCTAAAGATTTTTCTTACCATGAATTGGATTATCTGAAATTACCTGCCGCTGAATCGACAAAATTTAAGTTGGGAGTAGGCACGATGGATATTTGGGGCAATCCCCATTGGTTTATTAATTTAGGCGAAGACACAACCAAAAATTATGCTTCGGCGCTAAAAAGAATCGGTCAAATTAAATCACAAATTTATTTTTTTACGGATTTTATCAATTTAGGTCAGGGGTCGGAGGTTAAAGTTTTTGATCGTGATACTTTCGCCGCCACCTACAATATTTCCGAAAGCGATTTGAAATCTTTGGTCGCATCGGCTAAGGCTAATAATCAAAATCGGATTATCATGCTGACCAATCTGTCCGATACGAAAAATGAAATTGAAGGTTTTATTTCCAGTGCCGACAAAACCAAAGATTTAAAAGAGATGGTGATGGGTCGTTTGTTTAAGAAACTAACCGAGCAGCAAGCCGGTTTGACCAGCGCCGAGGGATTAAAAGATTTTGATGAAAAAAAATGGCAAGAATTTTTAGCTAGTTTGAAAAAAACCATTGTCGCCCAGGCCACTAAGGCTCAGGCGGCCGGGGTGACTGACTTTATTGTTAATCCCGGCGATGTCATTGTCGATTATTACTATCCGAACAGTCTCTCGACTTATTGGCAGTCGGTGAGAACCGAAGTTAAATCGGTTTTTTCCGGCCGCGTCGGATTTTTTGGCTATCCTGATTTAATTCAAAAAGCCGACTTAAAAGATTTTGATTTCGTGGTAGTTTATTTTGAAGTTCATGGTGATAAAACGGCTCAAGCTTTTTTTGTCGATTCAGCCATAGCCGCGGATTCGCTTAAGTTGGCTTGGCAGAAATATTTTGCGCAAAACTTTTGGAAAAATATCAAATCAGAAAAGATTTTATTAGTTACTATCCCCAGCTATACCGGCGTCAAAACTGGCGGTTGGATTGAACCAGGTGAAATGCATTCCGACCTAATCCGAGACGATCGGGAGCAAGCTTGGCTTTATGAGACTTTATTTGAAATTTTGCAGGCCAAACCGAGCGTTGACGCTGTGATTTCTTACGGTTATTGGTGGTCGCCAAATATGTATCCTCAGTCTCAGCCCCTGCGTAATGATTTAAGCCATTCTCTCCGCGGCAAAGATGCGGAAAATGTATTTTATTTTTGGGCCAATAATCAAAAATAGTTGTTTATGATACTAGAATCAAAAAAAATATTTTTTGGCCTGTCGGAAAAAAAAGACGGTCAAATGAGAGTGGCGATTAACGGCGATAATCAAGCCAGTCTGAAAAACCGGGCTAAATTTTTCAAAAAGCTGGGAGTTGATCCAAAAATGACCGTGGCTTGTGATTTGGTTCATGGTAAAAATATTGCCTTGGTCACAAAAAAAGATGCCGGTAAAATTATGATCGCGACCGACGGTTTAATCACTTCAGATAAAAAATTGGTTTTGACTGTTACAGCGGCTGATTGTTTACCACTTTATTTTTTTGATGAAAAAACCGGAGTGATTGGCTTAGCTCACGCCGGGTGGCGGGGAGTCTGGCAAAATATGCCTCAAGCGATGGTGGAAAAACTTAGAGCCGAGTTTAAAATTAATCCAAAAAATCTTAAAGTTTTTATTGGGGCGCACATCGGTTCATGCCATTTTAGTGTCAATTCCGACTTGGCTAAAGAATTTAATCGCTATCATAAGTTTTTGCAAAAAAATCGGCAAACGGTCATGGTTGATTTGGGTGGTATTGTGCGCCAGCAACTGATTGATTGCTCGGTTCTAGAAAAAAATATTGATTCTGATTTGACTTGCACCTATTGTGATCAAAAATATTTTTCCAATCGGCGAGATAAGCCGGAAATAGTTGAGGCGATGGTGGCCTATATTGGGCGAAAATAAAGAAGATAATAATTTTTAATAATCAAACTAGCTCAAAATAATTATTGAATAAATAAAATATGGTAAAAGCAAAAGCCAAAATTGGATCTTCGACCTTGATTAAGACAGTGGTGGCCGTGATTGTGATTTTAGCCTTTGCTGTTGGTGGTTATGGCTTGATCTCTCGTGGTCTGCCCGCCGCTGTTTTTAATGTTAAACCGCAGTTATTAGTCACTCCACCCGATAAAGCCAAGGATCAAAACTGCCAGGCCTATACTGATCAACTAAGCGGCCAAAAGGTTTATCAAGGCTGTGATATTAATTTTTCCAAGTTACCAGAATTGAATACGAAGTCGGCCGAGAAATCTGGCTTGAAAGCAAAAATATTAGCGCTGCCCAAAGAGCGCCAGCAAGAATTGAATTTTCAATTACAACAAACTCAAGCCGCGGTTAAAGCCAGCGGTCAAACCTGGCAAGCTGGCTGGAACGTTAAGTCAATCTTGAGCGATGAAGAAAAAAAGCAACTGGTTGGTTTGTTAGGTAAACCGCCAAAATTACCCAAGAGCAAGGGCTTAGCCAAAACCGCCGCCACTTTACCAGATTTTTTTGACTGGCGCGATGTTGGCGGCAAAAACTATATTACCTCAGTCAAAGATCAAGCCGGCTGCGGCAGTTGCTGGGCTTTTGCCGCGGACGCGACTTTTGAGGGTCATATTCAAGCTTACTACAACAATCCAGATTTAATGCCCGACTTGGCCGAACAGGATTTGGTATCTTGCGCCGTACCCAGCCCCAGTGATGGCGTGGGCGGTTGTCAGGGTGCTTATGATTATCAAATAAAAAGTATCTTTAAAACCTATTGGTCTAATACCGGCAATACCAGTGAAACTTGTTTTCCTTATACTGCTTCTGATTCATCTTGCGGCGGCAAATGTTTAAACTGGCAAAATGACGTCTGGAAAACATCAGGCTACAAAGCCATTGCTTTAACCGATAATATTCAGGAAAATATTTTTAACATCAAACAAGCTTTGATCCAATACGGTCCGGTCGAGGTGGGTATGGCCGTTTATCAAGATTTTTTTAATTATTCCAATGGAGTATATTATCATAAATTTGGCGTTTTAGTAGGAGGCCATGCTGTAACTATTGTTGGTTTTGGAAAAGAAGATAGTCAAGATTATTGGGTAGTAAAAAACAGTTGGGGGCCAAATTGGGGCGAAAATGGTTATTTTAAAATTTTTGTCGGGGATTCAAACATTGATTCTTGGTTTGCTTTTGTCGCTGACGGCCCAAAGTCGTCAACTGTTATACAATCAGCAATTTGCACTGATAGCGATGCTGACGGCTATTGCTATTGGGGATTAGGATCAAAACCAACCTCGACTGTCTCCTATGACGCCAGTAGTACGCCGATTATGACTGATATTTGTCCGACGTCATGCAAAACACAAGCAGTAGAAGATTGCGATGATTCTAAGAGTGCAATTTTTCAGAATTGTGGCCAGTCAACGCAAGAGATCGGCAGTTTGACGGTAAACACTAACGTTGGGGTGGCTGAAGTTTATGTTGAAAAGTTTAATTATGTCGGTTACATTTTTCGCGGTAGAACTCCCGTCACTTTTAATCTCAACGCCGGAACCAGAAATATTAAGATTTCTAAAGATGGTTATGAAGATTATTTAACGTCGGTGGTAATTTCTAAAGATCGCCAGCCGGTTTTAAATATTAAAATGCAAAAAATTGCCCGAATATCATCACCTGAACAAAATGATGTTCTTCGGCTTGGTAGTTCGTTAACCATCAAGGGAATAGCTCCGGCCAGAACCGATATGCAGTTTAATAATTTTACGATCGAATACGGAATTGGAAATAATCCCGCTTCTTGGAGCAATCAGGGAATTAAGTTAAGCGGTGATGGTAAAAATCCAGTCAACAATCTAGGTCTTTTGGCAACCTGGGATACCTTAAAGATTAATTCAACAGCGGCCAATTATTACACCATTAGATTAACTATCAACTATTCTGACAAGACCATAACAAACGACGTGAAGGTATTTTTAGATCCGACTATTAAATCAGGTTGGCCGGTTGAAATTCCCATCCCGCTTGACCGGGCGGGCCAGCCGACCTATTCCGGGTTTGTCCAGCCGGTGGTGGCCGATATAAATAGTGATGGTAAAAAAGAAGTTATTGTTTATTTGGGTGGTGATCCGCCTAAACTTTATGTTTATGATTTTGCCGGAAGGCTGCTGCCTAATTTTCCTATTAAGGTTGATATCAATAATGGTTTGGACGGTTATCCTTCGTTGCCGACAGTCGGTGATATAAACAATGATGGCAAAAACGAAATAATAATTTTTAGTAAAGGTTTTGATGCCAGCTGTGCTAATCCGCCGAAAGTTATGATATATAATTATCAAGGGATATTGCTAAAATCATTGCCGGTCGGTTATGAAAATTTATTTTTTCAATGCCAAACATTCGCCATCAGTTATCCTCAACTAACTCTCTCAGATTTAAACAATGATGGTAGATTAGAGATAATTATATTTAATGGTTATGCAATTACTATTTTAGATAATCAAGGCCATACTCTATCAAATTGGCCAAAGTCGTTTCAACCTTGGGAGGGAACTTTTTGGCATTTTAATACTGTTGCGGTGGGGAATTTAGATCAAGATAAAGATTGGGAAATTGTGGCCGTTAATAGTTATTCACCAAATATTAATCAAAGACCAGCTGGTAATCAGGGAAAAATTTATGCTTGGAACCTCGACGGGTCAGATGTTTCCGGTTGGCCAGTTGAAACCAAAGGTGTTTCATTTTCTTCGCCGACAATCGCTGATATTAATAATGACAGGAAAAGTGAAGTTTTGGTTGGTATGATTTATGATAACTCGGCGGCTGATAATTATGGTCTGTATGTCTATGAGCAAAACGGTCGGGTATTAGCCGGTTGGCCTCAACTTAGCAATAAAGTAGTTTGGGGCAACGCTGTTGTAGGTGATTTTAATAATGATAAACAGTTAGAAATTGTTGCCAGCAGTAGAATTATTAATGATTTGCAATGGGCGCCGCAAGATACCTGGATGTTTAAGGCTAATGGGTCAGTTATGCCCGGCTGGCCCCGTCAAATGTGTACGACAGGTGGCTGGTCTCCGACAATCGCTGATATTAATAATGATGGGATTCTTGATGTGATTGATAACCAGGGATTACTAAGTTATTGCTCAATTTATGCCTGGGATTTTAAAGGTAATTCGCTAAGCGATTTCCCCAAGGTGACTGAAGGTGTCGTTGATACAGCGGCCGTTGTAGCCGATTTAGACAATGATGGCAGTTTGGAACTTATTGCCAGTAATAATAGTAAGGAGATTGGTAGTTTTGAATATATCGATAAAAATAAGATTTTCGTTTGGGAACTTAATAATAAAAATGCTAAATATACCGATAGTAGTTTAGCCTGGCCGATGTTTGGTCATGATACTTATCACACCAATAACTATATTCCCCCTGAAGAATTTTGTTATACCAATCAAGATTGTCAGAGCGGCTATATTTGTCAGAGTCTAAAATGTACTGCCTCATTGTTTCCGACTCAGTGCCAAGATTCCGATGGTCCCAAGAATTTCTACGTTAAAGGCAAGACTTATGGCAATGACGGACGCGGCGCGAAATGGCTGACAGATAGCTGTGTTACGTCAGCGGCAGTTTATGATTATACCTGCATGAGTAATATTAAAGCTTCGGCTAATCCGTTGGACGTTTGGACTGATATCTCCAAATGCCCACATGGTTGCAAAGACGGTGCTTGCGTTTGCGCGAGTAATTCCGAGTGTCCAGGCGGGTATACTTGCAGTAAGGGAAGTTGTGTTAAGTAGCTGTCGTTTAAATTTTTGTTAACTGTAATGTCAAACATGAAAAATATTATTGAAGTAAAAAATTTAACCAAGAAGTTTAAAGATTTCGTGGCCGTCGACGATATTAGTTTTGTGGTGCCTCAAGGCGCCATTTACGCTTTCTTGGGTCCAAATGGAGCCGGAAAAACCACTACGATTAAAATGTTGACCACGCTTTTGAATCCGACCTCTGGCTCAATTTTATTAAATAGTTATAATCCGATTAAGGATCAGCATTTAGCCCGACATTCATTTGGCATTGTTTTCCAAGACCAAAGTCTTGACGATGAATTGACGGCCTGGGAAAATATGGAATTTCACGGAGTGCTTTATCGGGTGCCCAAAAAATTGCGCCGACAAAGAATTGCTGAGCTATTAAAGTTTGTCGAATTGGAAGATCGTAAAAATGATTTGGTCAAAACTTTTTCCGGTGGCATGAAGCGCCGGCTGGAAATCGCGCGCGGCCTGCTGCATCATCCTAAAATTCTATTTCTTGACGAACCGACTTTGGGTCTGGATCCACAGACGAGAAATCATATTTGGAGTTATATTCTTGAATTAAATAAAAAAGAGGGGATCACGGTATTTTTTACCACGCACTATATGGAAGAGGCCGATCGAGTGGCCAGCGCGGTAACTATTATCGATCACGGCAAGATAATCAGCCAGGGTACGACGGCTGAATTGAAAGCCAAAACTAAAACAAAAAATTTAGAAGATGCTTTTATTGAATTAACCGGCCATGATTTGAGGCCACAGACGGCTTCAGCGCTGGATAATATGCGCGACAACCGTCGGATGTGGCGCCACTAAAACTATGATGGTAATTTATATTCTTTGGTTGAGACAAGTTAAACGATATTTCCGATCAAAAGCCAGAATGATCGGTTCAATCGGCCAGCCGCTTTTGTTCTTAGTGGCTATGGGCTTTGGTTTTGGACCGATCTATCAGCAGGCGCGAGGGGAAAATTATCTGCAATTTTTAGCGCCCGGTATTATTGCCATGAGCATTCTATTCACTGCAATGTTTTCCGGCATGGAAGTGATTTGGGATCGCCAATTTGGTTTTTTAAAAGAAACTTTGGTCGCGCCGGTTTCCCGGTTTTCTATTATGCTGGGCCGAACTTTAGGTGGAGCGACGACGGCGATTTTGCAAGGCGTAATTGTTTTTATTGTTGCCTTGTTGGTTGGATTCAGACCGGATTTTGTTTATTTGCCTGTGGCTTTTATTTTTATGTTTTTAATCGCGGTTTTATTTACTGCTTTTGGCACGGCCATCGCGTCTTTGATGACGGATGCGCATGCCTTTCCCCTGATTATGAATTTCATAATCATGCCGGTTTTTTTCCTGTCGGGCGCTTTATTTCCCGTAGATGGCATTCCGGTTGGTATCAAATCAATAATTTTATTGAACCCGCTATATTATGGTGTGGCCGGTATTAGAAGTGCTCTGACTTTTGGTATGCACTGGGGTTTGATTTCTGACATGGGAATTTTGGCTTTAGTTTGTTTTTTCATGCTCAGTCTGGGTAGCTATTTATTTTCCAAGGTTCAAGTTTAAATTTTTTTCCAATAAAAAAACAGTCCCGTTTGGCGGGACTGTTTTTTTATTAATTTTATATTCCGGCGTCCGCACTGGAATATGAGGTATCTTCTGACTTTATTTTACCGCACTTTTTAATTTCCGTCCGGTATTGGCTCCAGCTTGTATTTTTAATTTTCTGCCAATCTTTTTTGGCTTGCCATTGGGCTTTGTTAAAAACCGACCAAGCACTTTTAATAGCGGTTTTTCTCTCTTTGGTTGTGGACTTGTCCCAAGCCGCGGTAATGGAAGTCAATCTGGCTTGCAAGCCGTCTTTGATTTTGGCGGTATAGCTATCCCAACCAGTCATTAAAGCACTGTCTCTTTTTTCGGCCGCCGCTTTCATGCAGCTGGCCGCCGTGCTCGTGGTTGGCGGTGTGGTGGTGGCGTTTTCTTCGGCCAAAGCCGGCAAGGCAAAACCTGTCAGGAGCAGAGAAACCAAGAAAATTTTAAAAATTTTCATAGGATTTTTATTTATTAGTTAATTTTATTAATTATACTGCTTTTTTTGATTTTGAAGAAGTTCAATTTTTTGTTAAAAGCTGTTATAATTTAAACAGTTTTAATAATAAATTTAATTATGAAAAAATTAATTAGCACCCAGCTGATTGTTTTAATCTGCGGTACCTTATTTGCTTGGACCAATTTTTTTATTGAATTGGCCTCCTGGCTCAAGGGCCAAGCTTGCACTACCGGTTGCGCCGTTGGCGTGGTTAATCCATTTTTGACCCCATGCTTTTATGGGGCGGTATTTTTCTTGGTTTCATGCTTTTTGAGTTTCTTGATTTTTGTTCAGGCTAGTAATCAAAGATAAGACAATAAAAAAACTAAGCTTGAATTCAGCTTAGCCAAAGGCAAAAGGGGGAGTTCAGCTTAGTTTTTTTCTACCTTATTTTTATTGGCTTTATGAGCCGGTTTAACCATGGTCTTGATACAGCGAGTACACACGCGCAATCTTTTGCCATCAACCTTTTTGCTTTGTAAATTCAGCTTTTGGTGTTTAATGGTTTTTTGATTGGAGTGACTAACAGCATGACCCTTGAGCGGTTCGCGTCCGCAAACGTCACATTTTGGCATAGATGAAACTTAAAGTTTAAAACTTAAAGCCTTGAGCTTTAAGTCTGTTAATATTACCCATCATAACAGACCAGTTTAAAAAAATCAAGTATTGTGTTAAAATGATTTAATATGGAAAGTCTAATTTTTATTATTTTTCTCGTCACCTTTATTTATTCGGTGATTTTGCATGAAATCGCCCATGGCTGGGTGGCCAACATCTTTGGCGATGATACGGCCAAAATTT
>Ga0172381_10000424_pt1 | contig 50882 bp, 41 predicted proteins | sample Leawel6488metaG_FD_119754 | JGI IMG/M metagenome (GOLD analysis project Ga0172381, IMG submission 119754) | Leachate microbial communities from a municipal landfill in Southern Ontario, Canada - Leachate well 64-88 metaG | ecosystem: Engineered > Solid waste > Landfill > Unclassified | place... | reverse complement strand
TCTGCCAGCGGCTAGGACGTAGAGAAAACCAGAAAGGATAATTGCCAAGGTGGCAGCGACTCCGGCTACTTTTACTAAAAATTCTATAGAGAGTTGTCCCATAAGAAGAAGAGAACAGAGAGTACAATCACTGCATTCATTCCAAGCTGTGGCAGGATCATTCGTGTTTCTGCCACAAGGAATAAGACCTTTAGAATTTTCCACATCAATACAAGCTTCAGTGGCAGAAGCAGGAGCATCGCCCAGCTTAGGATAGACAGAATCAACAGTCTGTTCCTCAGCAGAAAGAGCAGGGTTGGTGTCTGAGAAAGGATTCGAGTCGAGAATAGAGCTGGTGGGAGTATAAGAGAAAGTAGGGTGATTAGTAGAGTCAGAAGAATTAGATGTGTCACTATTGTCAGTATTTTCACTGTTTGTGTCGTCATTACCAGAATCGTCATTGCCACCTTCATTACCACCAATCGTCGACGAATCAGCAATCGGACAATTATCATAATGTATAGTTGCTGCGCCACCGCTCAAATCCACGATTGATCCTCCTAGAGTATTATAAATATTATTATCACAAATCCACACCGTCGAAGCGCTCTGAATTTCTATACCAGCATAACCTGAACCATCGCGCGTAATATCATTACCATAGATGGATATATTCTGCGTGTTGTAAGGCCTTACCCCACTGTTGCACGCGATCTTAATATTATTATCATATACCCAGACATTTTTGGAACTAATAGCATAAACCACATCGTGACCTTCTTTCCACACAGTATTATTGTGAAATTTGACTCCATCAGCACCGCTGAATTTCAAAATGTCATTCCAGTTATCATGTAGCTTCATATTATCCACCTCGAGATTAGTGGCATTACGAAAATAAAGCATAGTATAATAATATTTTCCACAAACAGTGCTCACTCCATTGGAAGTAGTGTTATTCGCCCCGTTGCCATCAATCTCAAAGCCCGTTATACGAACATTTGTAACGGAAGAATTTTTTCCCTGAAGCATCCCACCTGGAGTATCTTCTTCCCGTGGCCAATTAGCATTATCTACAAGTTTTATTATTGCGTTACTATCACCCTCTAGAACAGTATTACTGCCGACAAGAACTTTATCATTTATTACGTAAGTTCCCCCGCGGAGATGCACTGTCAGAATTCCATTCTCTCGCGCGCCTTCATTATTAAGCGCTTCATTAATATATACTTGATTATTGTCGATGCCTTGGTGAGGAGTCAAATATACGGTTGCAGACGCGCCATGAACCATTCCTACAAAAGAACAAAATATAAAAAAAACAAGAAAGAAATTATTTTTTGGAATATTCATTGCGTTTTTTAAATATAAATCTTGTCCAATTAACTCACAGAACAAATATAGTTTTATTTGATATACACTTACAATATTTATTCTAGCACATCCCGGACTTCTACGAAAAAATCTAGCCCATTAATAGTATAAACCCTTTAAATAACAACCAGAGAAAAAAAGAAACAAAAAAACATAAAAGAATATATCTAATTACTAGGTTAATTTTATATATAAGATTATTTTTATTAGGAGCAAGAAAATGCAACATAATAGAAAATAAAAAAAGGAAGAGAGAAATAGAGAAAAATATCTTCAAGAGAAAACCAATCCCCGAAAGCGCGTTTTTCACTATTAGACACAAACTATTAGCAGAACATTTATCCGTGACTACTAAATTTTTCTCTTCCGAATTATCCCCACTAGCAGCATCTTCACTAGCACAATAACATTCTTTTTCACTCTCATCTCCGTGTGAATGTAAATAATAATAAGAATAAACATCAGGATTTGCAGGCATCGCCGCCGGAGCAACATTACCAGAAAGACTGGCTTCTGAGGTGTTTCCATATCTACCTGGATTAGGATTGCACCCATTTGGGTATGGCTCAACGCTCACCACTCCTGCACCACGGTCAATACAAGCCGAACTCGAATCGTCTTTAACCCACCCGATTCCACTCCAACGACCCGCTTGAGATTTCAAATGATAATCATGGATAGAAGCGTCAACAAAACCCGGATCATCAACAGTAACGGCATTCTCGGTGGCGCCAGAATTATCGGAGAAACAGTTGCCTCTGGAAATAAAACTACCTGAAATTCCTTGGTTTCCAGCTAAGATATTATTTTGTGCTAACACTTCTAGATCGTCTGTGCTTATTGCCGGACCATCATTGGAAACTATAGTATTAAATTCAATGATAACCCCTTCATAAGAATCGTCAGAGATTGACTTCTCCACCAACACACCGCCTTTACAATCATAGATAATGTTATGATGAATATTAAGTCTAGCTGAACCGCCCCCGAGAGAGCCGATGCCAGAAGATTGAAGACTGTAAATTCTATTGCTATAAATATTTATAACTCCGCTGTTACCAGAATTCATTTCTATTCCCCAAGAACTATCCGTCTTGGAAGTAATTATATTATTATATAGATTTGCGCCACTAGAATCGTAAATACGAAAACCATTGCCACAAGAAATCGTGATATTATTATTATAAGCCGAGACATCGCTAGATCCGGCAAAATGAACTGCAGTTCCGCCCTGCTCTTTTATGATATTATCGTGAAATTTCACCCCAGAACAATTAGTAACTTTCAAGATATCCTTTCCACTATTATACAGATACATTCCAAAAACTTCTAAGTTGGAACAATTTTCAAATTCCATCATATCATAATATTCCGACCCGCAAGTCAGGATCCCATTTCCCTCCTTATTCCCGTCTATCTGAAAATTATGGATTGTTACATTAGAGAGAGAAGTTTCTTTGCTCTCAATCATAGCTCGCCCTTTCGGCCAATAAGCGCTATTTACCAGTTTTATAACCGCATTCGCGTCTCCTTCTAGAATAGTATTACTGCCGATTTTGATGCTATCACTAATAATATAAACGCCACCCTTAAGATATACACTTAAAATACCGTCTTTTCTTGCACTTTCATTATTGAGCGCTTCATTGATTTGGATTTGATTATCGTTAGAAGTTTCGGCGGACAAATATACTATTGCACTGGCGCGCTTAATATTTCCGACAAAAAAACCGAACATAAAGAAAACGATAAGAAAAAGCTTCAACTTAAAAATACGCATTTGAGTGTTTTTAAAATATAAATTTTTTATCATCAGCATAACATAAAATATTAATAACGTTTTTTTAGCAGACAGTATACCAACTTCCTCCGATAGGATCGATATAGCCCAGCGTCATCAAAAGACTGTCAATTATCGCCCAAGACACAAAAATTATAATAAATCCATAAAGAGTATATTTTATCATCAACTTAGATTTAGAGGTTAGCTCTGATCTGCCAGCAGCAAAGATATAGAGGAAGCCTGAGAAAATAATTGATAACGTAGCTGCCACAGCTGCAATTTTCATAAGGAATTCCACCGTGAGCTGCCCCATAAGCATTAGCGAGCAAAGGTTACATTCATTGCACTCATTCCAATCCGTAGCAGGGTCATTAGTGTTTCTACCGCAAGGAATAAGCCCCGCAGAATTTTCTATATCACTGCAAACTTCAGTAGCAGTAAGAGGCGCTTCTGCTAGCTTAGGGAATATTGCAGCTAGAACCTGTTCAGATATTGGCAACGCTGGATCGGTAAAAACAAAAGGATTAGGATCAAGAAGAGATTCGGTAGGATACCAATAAGCTGGTTGAGGTTCGGAGGTAACACCGCCACCGCCTTCTCCGGTGCCCGCAGCAAAATTTGAAGGATAGTCTTCCTCTTGCGGTGCCAGAGGCATTGAACTTTGTGTTTGATTACCAGTAAGGCTTGCTTGTGAAGTGTTACCGTAGAGACCTGCATTCACTCTGCTTCCATTATTCGCTGGCTCCTTATTATAATTTGAATAGATATCTGACGCGCTATACGCAAGTCCGGCGTCTATACAGGGAGAATTCTGAGCATCGGATACCCAGGCTTTGGCAAGTGGATCCCATCGGCCTGCCATAGATTTTATATGATAGTCGAAATTGCTACCACCGCGACTTACAAAAAGCGGGTCAATATTTTGTTTATCTACGGACTTACTGATAGAACCAGAATAATCTCCAGAAACATTTTGATAGAAACAATTATTTTGAGAAGAGACGGTGCCCGAAACATTCCAGATACCATAACCTCCAGTACCAGTCTGAACGTGTTTCTGGGTTCCTATAATAATATTATTAAGCACTCTGGCGCTTCCACCACCATTAACATAAACGGCGGCAGTATGCACGCTATCAAAGACATTGTTATAAACGATGCTGTTAGAATTCACAGATTGAACACCAGCAGTAACAGCTATATTATAACTTAGCCCATCTCTAAGAAATATATTGTGATGGATAAAGACTGGCCAGTCGCCATTATGTTTGGCTACATTCATCATCCAAACTCCGCCCTGCCAAGTGTCGTGAAATACGTTTCTGTAAATCTGAACATTATAAGGACTAGGACCGTGTTGCATAGCGATTTGGATACCCGCATTACCAGCGAGAGAATTGTTAGCATAAGCGTAAAATTCATTATCGTGGATCAGATAATCATAGCAATCTGCGCCTCTGACACCATCACTAGTTCTAATACTAAACGTATTATTATAAACATCTAACCCGTGAGAAGATCCCGCATAAATTCCCTCGTGCCCCATTCTGTCGACATAATTATTATAGAACTTAACACCGTTAGCATTGAACACTTTGAAGCCATCGTTGACGCCATCTTTCATTGTCAAATCATGCACAGAAAAATTACTGCCGTTATGAAGATATATCAAAGTATAATATCCAGTCCCGTGTTTTCTGCCATCAGTTTTACTCTCACACCCCGTCATATCCTTATTCCAAGTATTCCCTGGTGTGCCTAAAGTGCTCAGACAACTATCATAAACCGAGGAATAATTATTAGCGTAATTGCCGTCAATGGTGAAACATTTGATTTCTACATCAGAAGACGATTTACTTCCACCTTGTCCACCCGCACCAATAATAGGATCCATCAAGCTTCCGCCTCCAACATAAATCGATTTCCATCCTGCCATATCTTTCAGTTTTACAATCGCATCCTTGTCCCCTTCTAAAGTAATGTTACTTTTGATAATAATCGGTGCGCTGATAACATAAGTTCCCGCCTTCAAAAACACCGAACCGCCACTAGGAGTATTAGTGATTGCCGTATTGATTTGATTTTGAGCATCATTTATGGTTTGATTGTTACCCCCTAAATAAGTCGTATTCGACATATTATAGTTTCCCCAATTACAATTTGCAGCTTGCGGTCCCAATGCCGCAGAAGCATTTCCTGAAGAAAAAACAAAAAAAACCGATACCAAAAAGAAGGTAAGGAATGGATAATTAATATTTTTCATAAGCTGGACAATTAAGTGAATTATTTAATAAATGCCCAAATCGAAACTATTTTTAATCGTCTCGCTCTCCGCACTAACAATAGTTTTCTCATCAAAATTTTACCATAGATTCCCGCCGAATCAAAGAAACAAGGAAAAGCGTCGAACCATTCAGACTAATTCTTATAGGCTTATCCCATCTCTCCCCAATTTTTCCCCGACTTAAGACTGATTTCAATCGGCACTGTAAAATTGATATCACGTCCGTCAAACTTGATATGCCCGTTCTCCATTGTGCGTTTAATCATCGTTTGCGCCTCTTCCAAAAAATCTTGTTTTATAGAGAATAAAAGTTCGTCGTGAACCTGCAACAGAATTCGCACTAAATCTTGATTCTCTGAATTGTATTTTTCCACCCACTGGGAAATTTTGATCATATTTATTTTCATAAGATCCGCAGCTGTGCCTTGAATCGGCATATTAATCGCCATTCTTTCCGCCGACGAACGCACCATAGAGTTTGCGCTCTTAAGCTCAGGCAAGTATCGTCTTCTTCCCCATAATGTCTCAGCATAACCCTTTTCCGTCGCTTCAATTTTTGATTTTTCCAAATACTGTGCAACAGCAGAAAATTTTTTCATATAGTTGTCTATAAACTCCTTAGCTTTTGTCCGATCAATTCCTGCGGATTGAGCAAAACCAAAAACGCTCATACCATAGATTACGCCGAAATTGAGAGCCTTAGCGGCGCGGCGCATTTCTGGCGTCACTTCCTCCAAAGAAATCTGATTAACCTCCGCAGCCGTAGCCGTATGAATATCTAACCCCTTTTGAAATATCTCTTGCATAATCCGATCATCGGCGATGGTTGCAATGATACGAAGCTCAATCTGAGAATAATCAGCCGAAAGCAAAACCCTTCCCTCTTCCGCTACAAACGCCTCGCGTATCCTGCGTCCGATTTCCGTGCGAACTGGAATATTTTGCAAATTAGGATCCGATGAAGAAAGTCTGCCAGTTGCAGTTACGTCCTGATTAAAAGTGGTATGCAATCTTTTTGTCCTGAAATTTATAAGTTTGGGCAACGTGTCCAGATAGGTATTCTTGAGTTTTGCAAGTTCGCGATATTCTGAAATAAAACCGATAATGGGATGAAGGTCGCGCATTTTTTCCAGTTCGCTTGCCGCCACAGAATAGCCAGTTTTGCCTTTCTTAATTCCCTCCGTAGAAATTTCCATTTTCTCAAAAAGCACAGAAGCGACTTGTCTGGAAGAGTTAATATTAAAAGTTTCATCACCCGCAAGACCGTGAATTTTGTCGGATAATCTTATAATTTCATTTTGCGTCTCGCTGGAAATAGTTTTCAAAAGTTGTGTATCAAGTTGCACTCCTGTCATTTCAATTTCACAAAGCACAAAAATGAGAGGCATCTCGATATTATAAAAAAGTTTTTCCATTTCCACGCTTTTCAAGTCTTCCTCAAGTTTTTCACGAAGCTCAAAAAGGTGAACAAAACCGCCAATGCTGGAATCGAGTTCAATTTCCGCATTAAGAATAAGTTCAAAGGGACAATCGATGCCCAAATTATCAAAAAGCACTTTTTTATATCCGTATTCTCTTCTACCAGAATCCAATAGATACGCCGCCAGCATCGCATCAAATTCCAAACCAGAAAGCGCAATTCCATAAGCAGCCAGATTTTCCATATCCTCTTTCAAACCGAAACCTATTTTTTTATATTTTTCATTTTCAAAATATGGCTTTAAGTTCTCCAGGAAATTGTTCTTCATTTTATGATCGTCAAAAAGAGTCGGTGCGATTTCATTTTCACAAGCAAGTAGCAAATAAAAAATTTCGCTCTTATCGAAAATAAAAATAATTCCCGTCAAATGCTGCTCTGCGATTTTGTGCTCGCTCTCCAAGGTCTTGAAAATAAAACGCTTTGATTTTTCTATCCTGCCGATTAAATCTTCAAAACCTTTTCCGTCCTTAATTACTCGACACGAAATCCGCTCTTTTTCCCGCGCCACAATTTGAATATTTTCTCCAGATTTCAGATGCTTTTCACTTTCTTTCAATCGCGCGATCAGACTGAAAAATTCAAACCTCTTAAAAATTTGCAAGAGTTTTTCACGATCATAATCACCCCAGAAACAATTCTCAAGACGGAAACTCACATCAACATCACAATCAATCGTTGCTAATTTTTTGCTCATAAAAGCCACTTCTTTTTCTGCGACAAGTTTTTCCGACAGCTTAGGCTTTATAGAATCTATATTCTTTCTATTTTCCACACTTTCATAAAGATTTTCCAGGGTTCCAAATTCCTGAAGAAGACTTACGGCAGTTTTTTCGCCGATGCCTTTCACGCCAGGAATATTATCAGAAGTATCACCGCGCAGACTCTTGAAGTCCACGATTTGCGAGGGAACGATGCCATAACGTTCTTTTGTTTTTTCCTCATCATAAATGATTGTTTCCGAAATTCCCTTCTTAAACGCATAAACTTTCACCTGCCCTTCTATCAACTGAAGCGCGTCCATATCGCCAGTAGCTATGAAAACTTCAACATCTTTTTCACGAGAAATTTTTCGCGCCAAAGTGCCGATAACGTCATCTGCCTCAAATCCAGCTTTTTCGAAAATTGGAATATTCATCGCCCGCACAATTTCCTTAACGCTCTCAATTTGATCATAAAATTCCTGATCCGGCTTTTTGCGACCCTTTTTATAATCCGCGAAAATCTTGTCCCGAAAAGTTCCGCCAGACACATCAAAAGCGCACGCGATATATTCCGGCTTCAAGTCCTTGATAATACGCAGAAGCACCGAAGTAAATCCATAAACTACGCTCACCACTTCTCCTCTTTTAGTAGTAAGCGGTGGCAGTGCATGAAAAGCGCGATGCATAATCGCATTAGAATCCACAAGTATAAATTTTTTATTTGTCTTCATAATACTTTTAATCATTAAGGTCGTCTTTAATTTCTCCCTCTGGAACCGATGATTCATTCGAGATATGTTCAGCAACCCTACTCTCTAGTTGAGAAATCCGTATTCTCAAATTTTCTATCTCTTTCTTGATAGTTTCAAAATCCTTACTGGTGGATATAAAAACTTTTTCTACCCTTTGAAAAACCTCATTTTTACCAGCAAAATTTTTCTCTCCATTTTCTATTTCTTTTTTCAACGAATTTATTTTTATATCTGTCTTGTTCTCAATTCTTTTTTCCAGATCAACCAAGGCGGAATTAAATTGCGCTTTAGTGATCATATGTTTTGACTAATTATAAAAAAACGCTAAGCGTCAAAAATGATGCGACGCGAATTTTCTGACAAAACAACAAAATGAACATCAATTCTCACAGACGGCAAAATCTCCGCAATTTTTTCCGGCCACTCCACCACTACAATATTATTCTCATCTTCCAATATTTCCGCCCACCCTAAATTTAGAATATCTTCCTTGTCAGAAATACGATAAGTGTCAAAATGAAAAAGACTCAGATTTTTATATTCTCCCAAAGATACATACTTTTTCATAATGAGAAATGTCGGACTGTTTAGATTCTCTTTTACGCCCAATTCCCTTCCCAGCCCTTGAGTAAATGCCGTTTTACCTGAACCCAAATCCCCCCAAAGACATATTAGCGTCGCCTTACTCTTTTTTGGTCGCGATAAAAGCCCAGCAATAAATTCCCCTGCAACAGACCAGGTTTCTTCAACACTTATAGTTGTAATCTCGTTTTTCTTCATCTTGATATCATTATATTGTAATTATAACCCATATAACAGAATACAGATAGTAAATGCAAAATTAGCGGAAACACTAAAAAACCCCCGATAACCTCAAACAAAATAAAACCCTCTCTTAAAAGAGAAAGTTTTATCGTATATATAAATTTTAAACTTACTGTTTTTGCCCATCAAACCATAGCTTGATTTTCCTGAGAACTTCTTTTTCTGCAAGTTGAATATCGGTTTCTTCTGGAACAAAAATAATCTGTCCTTCTTCCATCCTTCCGTTCAAAGATTTCATCAAATCTTCCACATCTTTCCTGTCAGAGAAATTAATAATTCCCTTGAGACTTCCATCAGTCATATAGAGCAAGAAGAAAAGATCAAACTCTGGCGAACTCTGCGCAAGTTCTTTGATGGCTAAGTTAATATTGCCTCCAGCAGAATTAGCCTTAATGAAACCGTCATCTTCAATTACAGACCATGCCAATTTATATTGACTGTTATATTTGAGTCCAGCCATCGCCTTTCCCATCAATTTCAACATAGAAACCGATTTAGTCTTATAGAGATAACGTATGATATCTTGCTTGTTCGCACCCTTGGCAATAAGCGAGGCAGCAGTCATAAACGCTTTCGGCGTCGTGTTCTTATTTTGAAAACTTTCCGTTTCTGCAATCACTCCTGCCAAAAGATTAGTCGCAGTCGATTCATCGATCAAGCTATCGCCCAAACCTGAAATAATACCAAACACAATTTCCGCAGTCGAAGAAGCAGCAACGTCAACTAGATTCACTTTCCCAAAATATTCGTTGGAAGGACTATGATCAATGTTGATGACCGGAATATCATAAAAAAGTTCTGGATTTTCGTCATAAATGCCGCCCAAACCTTCCAAATCACTCGCACCCAAAACTATGATAAGATCGTAATTGAACTTAGAAGAATCAAGCGAAATTCTGTCTTTATCGATTTCTCCGTTTTTCGCAGTTATAAAAATCTTGAGTTTGTGATCTTCAACTTCATATCGAAGCTGCTGCAATTTGTCCTTATCGATGTCCAAGGAGAAAACATAGTCACGCGCGCCTTGCAACTTGTGCGCAATAAATTCTGAATCTGGCATAAAAGAATATTTTGCCAAAATAGCGTTAGGACTGATTATATCAACCTTTTTGCCCATTTTCTTAAGCGCCTCGTAAAGCGCCAAGCCAGATCCAATGGCGTCTCCTTCAGGATTTTTGCCAACACAAATAAGAATGGTCTCATTCTTTTTAATCTGTTCTTGAATTTGCTCTTGAGAGTTTAATCCCATATTTTTGAACGTCTTAATTGTTAACTGTCAACTTTAACATATCCATAGAAAAAGTCAAGGTTGCGATAATATGTGCATCTATATCACAAGAATATTACAAAAGAAAGTTTATCTCCCGCTATTTTTTGGACCATGATTGAAAGGTCGTGAACCACACGCGCCAGAACATATTGCACGGCATTCATTCTTAGCCAGAACCTTAAGTTTTATTACAATCAAAAATTCAATATACTACCTTTCGCCCCCCCTACAAAAGAAATAATACTGATATGAACATAACACTGTTGTCGTATGAAACAAGCATCAATCCAAAAATATTCGATATAAAACAGTAAACATTAAAGACGCCGACACGCTTTGCAAAAACTTATACAAAAATATTGTCTTTTTGCCCCTTTTAAACTAATATGAAGATAGACATAAACTTTTAAATTTCAAAATATGCAAGTTATAAATTTGAACGATAAAGAAAAAGAAGAAAGAGACGATTTACGTGATAAGATTCAAAAAGAAACCCTCCGCCAGCTCTATCAAAAGAGCGAAGAAGAGCGGGCTATGCAACTCGCAGCAAAAGTGAAGTTGCCATATGTCGACCTCAATATTATTCCTATTGATGCCGAGACCGTAAATTCCATTCCTGAAGAAGAAGCGATTGCGGCAAATATGGCTGTCATCTATCGCGTCGGCAAAAAATATCAAATTGCCATTTCCGATCCAGAAAATCTTGAAACCAAAAAATTTCTGGAAGAATTGCGAGAAAAAGAAGGCATTATCTACAACCTGGTAATTGTTTCTCCAGACGGACTCAAGCGAGCTTGGAACAGTTATAAGTTCAAAAGCTTCACTGAAAATTTTGAAGACAAAGGAGTTTCGCTCAAAAGTGGAGACCTCACCGATTTTGAAAAAGGCATTACTGGACTTATCGACCTTAAAAAAAGAATTCTAGAAATCAACACTACAGAGATTTTCAATATCATTGTAGCGGGCGCGGTCAAAACTCGAGCCAGTGATATCCATATTGAACCAGACAAAGAATATATCCGACTCAGATATCGCATTGACGGTGTTTTGCAAGACATCGTTAAATTTCCAAAAAACGTCCAAAAAACCATTATTTCCAGAATCAAGATGCTCGCCAAGATGAAACTGAACATCAACGATATGCCGCAAGACGGAAATTTCAACGTCAATATGGAAAGCAACGCGCTCAACATCCGTGTTTCGATTCTGCCAACTTCTTATGGAGAAAGTGTCGTAATGCGTGTGCTTACCGAAAATGCCACTGGACTGAAACTCGATCAAATCGGCTTCAATCAATATTATATGGAAAAAATCCAAGAAGAAATTATGAAACCGACTGGAATGATTCTGACTACCGGACCGACTGGAAGTGGTAAGACAACGACCCTTTATTCCTTCGTCCGTCAAATCAACCAACCTAGTATCAAAATTATAACTCTAGAAAATCCAGTAGAATATCGGATTGAAGGAGTAACACAAACACCAGTCGATCTGAACGAAGAGTTGACATTCGCGTCCGGACTCAGAGCCGTGGTAAGACAAGATCCAGATGTCGTTATGGTCGGGGAAATTCGTGACAAAGAAACGGCAGAGACCGCCATCCAAGCGGCACTCACTGGACATATGGTCTTTTCCACTTTGCACACTAACAATGCCGCTGGCGCCATTCCTCGTCTTCTGCATCTCGGCGTCAATCCTGCCTTGATTTCGCCAGCACTCAATGCTGTTATCGCGCAAAGATTAGTGAGAAAATTATGCGACCACTGCAAAGAAGAATATGTGCCAGCGCAAGAAACACTTGAGAAAATCCGAGCCATAGTCGCCAATATGCCCAAAAACAGCAGTATGCAATTTCCAGACAAGATTGAAAGACTGTATCGTAGTCATGGTTGCTCGAAATGTAATTTTATCGGCTACACAGGGCGTATCGGTATTTATGAAATTTTTACAATGACACCTAACATAGAAAAAATTATTCTAGCCAACGTTTCAACCGCAGATATGCTTGCCGTCGCCAAGAAAGACGGAATGCTCACAATGGAAGAAGACGGCATCCTGAAAGCTTTAGAAGGAATAACTTCGCTAGAAGAAGTCAGAAGAGTTACTGGTCAAACTTTTGGAAAAAAGGGCTTTATACAGAACATATAAATTCGGGAAAAGACAAAAAAACAAACACGTTTGCAGTGTTTGTTTTTTTGTGCAATTTTTTTATATAAAAAAATCAGAAATAGCGAAAATAAAGAAATTATCCATTCAACGATTCATATCTCTTTTCATATTTGTCTGCCAATTCTCTATCTCCTGTCTTGTCATAAATTTCAGCCAAATAGAAATATGCCTCAACATTGTTCACGTCAAGCGACAGACATTTTTCAAAAGCATCGACAGATTTTTCGTATTCTCCGTCAATCAGAAAAGATTTACCCGACACAAGGTAGGCGTCGCGATATTTTTTGTTTTTCGCCAACACCACATCCACATTAGAAAGCGCAAAATCAGTCTCACCTATCAAATTAAAAAATTCAGCTTTACGCAATAGATCATAATCGGAATTACCCGTTCCGCCAACTTCAAAATCATCAAAAAATCCGACAATCATTTCGACTTCCTTGTGATATTCTCCATTTCGAATACCAAAAAGTTCTTCCGAAAAAATATAATTTTCATTAAAGTCCAATAATCCCAAATAAAACATAACGTCTTCTTCAAAGACTCCTCCGCCCTTCGCAATCAAAACTTTTCTCGCCTGTGAGAACTGTCCAGCTCTTGCAAAATTTTTTACTCGCAAAATCAAAACTTCAGAGGTCGGATTGATTTCATAACTACTGGCATAATATTTTTCTGCCTCCAAATAATCCCCTTCGCCGTGTTTTATTCTCCCCAAAAATTTATAAACCTCAGAATTATTTTTGTCCTCTTTCAAAACCTTTAACAATTCTTTTTCTGCCGCCCGCAAATCTCCCGCAACATAAAAAATCTCCGCCCGTTTCATTTTCAAAAATACATCTCCATCTTGTTCGACAAGAGCATCAGCAAAAAGAAAGTCGACGAGAGCTTCATTGTTCTGTCCTTCGTTACATAAATGATTCGCCTTCTCCAAATGTCTATCGAGAATATTTTCCCTAATCGCATAAAAAAATCCAAAGCTAGCCAGGATCATCAAAAAATAGACAAAAGTTTTTTGCGAAAAAATTTTCATAAAGTTTCGTTCATATATCCACATTATACCTTTTCTTCTGAAAAATGAAAACAAAAAAAGCGCTCACTAATTTGTAGACGGCAAATCCCTAACTTCAAAAATAAAATTAAGGTTGGAGGATTTCCGAGGAATAGACCAGTATTCCAGTACAGTAACCCAGACTACCCGATACTAGGAGAATACCCCACCGTCTACAAATTATCAAGCACTTTTGTTGGATGCTTTCTCATACCCAACTAAGCATACTAGCACAAAGATATAACTCTGTCAACCCCCTGAAAAAGAACAGTCTTCCTGAACAATTTTAGACAACAAAGAGCCGTCCTTTTGATTCTGTAAGAACAGTCCTTTTCGCATTGAGGTCAGACCTTTCAGAGTTTTATAAGATCTGTCCTCGTGCATTTTGTATTTGTATTATTTTATTAATCTACACAAACAAGGACAGACCTCTAAAATGCGGAGGTCCGACCTCTACGTGCATCCGACTTCTCCGCCAAAAATTACCTCTCTTACCACCGCCTTAAAAACAAGCTATAATAGAAAAGTAAAAGATATAATCTTATAAATATGACTGTAACAGATCCAGAAGAACAAAATGATGACCAGAATCTTGACCTGACTTTGCGACCAAAATCACTGCAGGACTTTACTGGGCAGGAAAAAATCAAAAATAATCTGGCAATTTCCATCGAAGCTGCCAAAAAGCGCAACGAACCGATTGAGCATATTCTTTTTCATGGGCCGAGCGGACTGGGAAAGACAACACTGTCCTATCTGATTGCTAATGAAATGGGAAAAAATATCCGCGTCACTTCTGGACCGACTGTTGAAAAAGTCGGCGATTTAGGCGCGATTCTCACTAACCTGGAAGATGGCGATATTTTGTTTATCGATGAGATTCATCGCCTCAACAAACTCATTGAAGAAGTTTTATATCCCGCGATGGAAGATTATGCGCTCGACATCATCGTCGGCAAAGGTCCGTCCGCGCGAACTATCAGACTTGATTTGCCGAAATTCACCCTCATCGGTGCCACGACCAGAATCGATCTGATATCTTCCCCGCTTCTCAATCGCTTTGGCATAACACATCATTTGGATTATTATAAAAATGAAGAGATAGAAAATATCATCACGCGCTCAAGCCGAGTGCTGGGCATAGGTATCGAATCGGAGGCAGCACAAAGAATTGCGGAGAGCTCGAGACAGACTCCGAGAATCAGCAACAGACTACTAAGAAGAGTGCGCGATTTTGCCGAGGTGCGAGGTTCTGGCGTCATCGACAAAAATGCCGTAGAGGAAACTTTCAGACATTTAGAAATCGATTGTTATGGACTCGACCCGACTGACCGCAAAATCCTGGAAACCATAATCCATAAATTCGAAAATAATCCAGTGGGACTTTCCACTCTTGCCGCCAGTATGTCGGAAAGCAAAGACACAATTGAAAGTGTCTACGAACCGTATCTTTTGCAACTGGGATTTCTCATTCGCACTCCCCGTGGACGACGCGCAACCAAACTCGCCTATAAACACCTGGGAATTAAATACCAAGAGAATAGTGTGCTTTTATAATTTTATATAACTCTACAAGAATGATTTACATCATTTTATATGCCATAATTTTTCTTATAATTCCACTAGGACTTTTCTCTTTTTTTGGCTGGCTGATTATTTTTCATCTCAATCGCTACGGACTGGAAGGTAGCTACAACAAAAAAGCCACACTGGTTTTTTCCATCGGCATCATTGCAATTTCACTTATGACCGCCCAAAGATTTTTCACGGTTGATTGGGAAAAAATAAATCCGCAAAAATTTGTGCAAGAATCCGCTAATAATTTTTTTCAAGGACAATATGGAAAATAGCACACCCCCCAAAACAGAACTGTCCTATCGCTTCCCTGGTCAACGACCTAACGAGGACATCAAATTCATTCTCCGCAGACATAAGGTTACGATGATTGTGCCTCTCGTCTATCTTTTTATCCTCGCTTTCCTGCCATTGGCTTTTTACGCCCTGTTAATTCCCTATACTTTTTCTGCTTTTATGCGGGCGCCGTATCAAGACATCTATTTTCTATTTATTACCATTTATTATGGCTTTCTCTGGATTATCGCTTTTACAGAATGGATTGATTATTATCTTGATATTTGGATTATAACAAATCAAAGAATAATGGATGTTCAGCAAAGAGGTCTTTTTCACCGCGTCGTCGCCGAGCTTGACCTCAAACGCATTCAAGACATAATCAGCACCGTCAACGGACCTCTGCAAACCTTTTTCCAATATGGTGATATTCAAATCCAGACAGCCTCGGAGGAAAATATTATTAGACCAAAAGCAATTCCCCACCCAGTAACTGTGCGAAGAAAAATTATGGATTTATGTAGAGCGGCACAGGAAACTTCCGGATGGGGAGTAGCAAAATAAGACAACGAAGTGATAAAACACGCAAATTATATCAATATAATATAACGAGGCAACTCTTATCAAAAGACACTATCAATAATTTTTGCAAAAAACAACCATCACAGGTTGCTTTTTGTCTGTCAATTTTAACTTATTTAACCAAAGCGAGAGAAAAAGAATCGACTCGATTTATTTTATCTCAATATATCTCTCGTTACTGCGAGACTGCGTGTTATTGTCAGTGATCATAATTGCATACAATTTATATTTGCCAGAGATGAAATAACGTTTATCTTCTTCCCATAGAACCTGATAAAGATTATTAGACCCAGGTGCAACATATTGACTCTCTGCGATTTTATACACAGAACCAGGTTTACTGATCAGCGTCCCACTTGAGTCATAAATACTATCCAATTGATAATAGAATTCTACGCGTTTTATATCGCTACCAGAAACTGCGGCATCTAAAACAAGAGGGAAATCGGTTCCTGAAATCGGTTTGAGATAGACGGAGACGTCGCCACTACCGCTGTTGCCACTACTACCGATTATCACGGAAACCGATTTTTCGGTCATATTATCAATCTTATCATACGCCTTCACCTTGATAGTATGGACACCATCTTCAATGTCTCCCGATATCCGATAAGTGCCTTCATAAGGAGATTCTGTGTCGATTTTCAGAAGATTACTATCAAGATAAAATTCAACCTGCTTGATACCGTAGAAAGAATAGGCTTTCGCCTGAGCAGTTATTTTTCCATCGGAAATGATCTGGTCTTCATAAGGACTCATGACTTCCAATTCTGGTTTATTATCATCGTTGCGAAAATCACAAACCTCGGTTGGAATTTCCTGATTGATCTCTGCGCCCATATTGGTCTGCGCCCATGCGAGCACACCAGCTTCCCATCTGGAAAACTGCAAATCATCTTGAGGGCTTTTAGGATAATCGCCTTGCGGGTCATCCTTATTTACGTAATAGAGAATGTTATGAACTTCAAAATAGCTGCGCTGTTCCTTTTGATCCTCAGGAGTATTTTCACTTGCTAATTTATTACCACAAGCTTTATCGATTTCAATAACAACTTCGTTTTTACTAGAACCATTCAGGACCGCTTTGTGAGTGGTGATTTTTTGAGGCGCCGTAAATTGTTCTACTGGTTCATCGGCAAGCACCCGAGTCAGAAAATCATTCCAAATCGGCGTTGCTGCACTCACCCCTCCGCCTTGTGTCATTTCCTTGCCACTATTATTTCCTGCCCAGACACCAACCGAAATGCTAGGCGTATATCCGATAGTCCATGCGTCTTTATAACTGCTTGTGGTTCCAGTTTTCGCCGCTACTGGACGATCAGGAAAATAGAGTTTGCTACGAGCGCCGAAAGTAGGAGTTCGCGCCACATTGTCAGAAAGAACACTTGTAATATTACGCGCCACTTCTGTATCTATAACTTGTTTGGAATTCGAAGAAAACTCTTTTAGCACGTCGCCCTTGGAATCTTCCACTTTCAATATTCCCGTAACATCATTACGTTGTCCATCATTGGCAAAAACTCCATAAGCACCAGTGATATCCAAGAGTTTGACACTGCCCGTTCCGAGCACCAAAGAAAGTCCATAATCCTGACTGCCCAAAGTAGTGATACCCATATTGTGAGCGGTCTGGACACTGTCAGGAATATCTGCAAGATATAAAGTCTTCACTGCTGGAATATTAAGCGAACGACCCAACGCACTGCGCATTGTTACTGGTCCAGAATATTGCAGATTATAATTTTTAGGTTCAAAATCTTTTCCGCTTCCATCCGGACCGAAATTAGTTGGAACGTCAAACAGGATAGTTTCTGGAGTATACCCCTTCTCAAAAGCAGTCGCATATACAAAAGGTTTGAATGAAGACCCAGGTTGACGATTCTCAGAAATAGCAACGTTCACATTTCCTTCGCTTTCCAAATCGAAATAATCCTTACTTCCAACCATAGCCAAAATCTGTCCCGTCTTAGGATCGGTTGCAACTAAAGCGGCATTCGTTGCATTATATTTCGCCGCGTTATATTCCACTCCTTTTTTAACCGCATCTTCCGCGACAAGCTGCATATCATAATCCAAAGTCGTATAAACTTTGAGCCCGCCCTTTTCAACCATCTCCTCACCATATTCCTCAACCAATTGATCTTTGATATACATCACAAAATGTGGCGCTTTGATTTCAGAAACAAAGGGTTTGAGTCTTGAAAAAATATTAACCTCAGACGCCTCTTTCGCCTCTTCGTCCGTAATGTGTCCATCCTGTCGCATCTCTTCAATGATATATTGCCTTCGAGCTTCCAACGCTTCTGGATGAGAACCATAAGGAAAATAATAGGTCGTAGCCTGTGGAATGGCTGCCAACGTTGCCGCCTCGGCCACATCTAGATCTTTCGCCGACTTGCCAAAAAAAGTCTGCGATGCCACCTCCGCGCCATAAAGATTTGAACCATAAGGAATTTGATTTAGATACATCTCTATGATTTCATCTTTGCTGAATTTTTGTTCAGTCTCCAGGGCCAAAATAATTTCCTTGATTTTTCGAGTATACGCCTTTTCTGAAGTCAGCATTGAGTTTTTGATAAGTTGCTGAGTAATCGTTGATGCCCCCTGCGCTTTTTCTCCACTTATAACATCTTTATAAATTGCACGTATAATGCCTTTCGGATCTATGCCAAAATGATTATAAAATTTTTTATCTTCCGTCGCAATCGTTGCATTAATCAGATTCGAAGAAATCTGATCTAAATCCACGACCGTTCGTTTTTCATCGCCGTGAATTTCATAAAGCAAAACGTCACCTGTTTTATCATAAATCTTGGTCGACTCCGCTACGGAACGATCGGCAATCTTGCTCGGATCAGGAATGTCTTTAGAAAAATAAATAAAAGCCCCCGCCACCGCAAAAAATCCAAAAATTGCCATCACTACTGCAAACCGTGAAAATATGGAAAACGCTTTTTTATAATTTATCCGTTTTTTCCCATTTTTGCTATGGATAAGACCTTTTGATTTTGTGGAAGGGCGACTAGCTCGAAAAGGAATAATTCCAGCGATAACGGAAAAAATGGAACCGATTTTTCTCTTTTTTCCCCCTTTCTTAAAAATTCCCACTTTCCGCTGCATCATACTGAGCACGCTTTTTTCAGCGCGATTTTTAGAAGAACTCCCGCCAGAAACACTCCCGCCATTGTTTATCCTATATTTTTTTCTTACTGCCATTTTTATATATTATTGATAGATATGAGCTATTATTCTATAAAGAATAAGAGTTTTAGTCAACACTTCCATTATAGTCTATTTTGGCATTTTTTAGAAATTTTTAGAGTAACTTGTCGGAGAAGAACTGCTATGATAGACTTAATTTGAGCTATTAAACTTAATTTTAATATTATATGACAGAGATAAATACTGATAGTGAAAAAATCAAAGAACTATTAAGCCGCAATGTTGAAGAAGTGATCGTGCGCGAGAGCTTGGAAAAAAAATTAGAAAGCGGCAAAAAGCTCCGCATCAAATTGGGCTGTGACCCATCGCGACCAGACCTTCATCTCGGACATTCTATCGCAATTCGCAAGTTGAAAGAATTCCAGGACATGGGGCATCAAGTGGTTTTTATTATCGGTGACTACACTGGAATGATCGGCGACCCGACTGGTAAATCCAAAACACGAAACGCACTCACCCGAGATGAAGTGGCAGAAAACGCCAAAAGTTATTTGGAACAAGTCGGACAAATCTTGGATATAGAAAAAACCGAAATCAGATATAACAGCGAATGGTTTGCCCAACTGACTTTTGAAGAAGTTTTGCGCTTGACCGGAAAATTCACTGTAGCGCGAATTTTGGAACGAGATGATTTTGACAAACGAATGAAAAATGGCAACGACATCGCCGTTACTGAAATGCTCTATCCGATTATGCAAGCTTATGATTCCATTATGACCGAGGCCGATGTAGAAATCGGTGGCACAGATCAGAAATTTAATTTACTCGCTGGACGCGCGCTTCAAAAAAAAATGGGAATGCCTGAGCAAGATGTCCTGACCTGTCCCCTTTTGGTCGGACTGGACGGCGTGAACAAGATGAGCAAGAGTTTGGATAATTATATCGGCATCACCGAAGATGCCAACTCGATGTTCGGCAAGATTATGTCGATCAGCGATGATATGATTTTTTACTATTTCAAACTACTCACCATCAAAACGCCGGAAGAATTAAAAACCATAGAGACAATTTTACAAGACAAAAATCAAAATCCACGAAATCTGAAAGTCCAGCTTGCCAAAGAAGTGATTGAGATTTATCGCTCACGAAATGAAGCAGAAGAAGCAGAGCAAGAATTCAACCGCATCTTCCGCGAAAAACAAAAGCCAACCGAAATGCCGGAAATAAAACTCACACAGAAAGAATGTCCGATTTTGAATCTTCTTACTGAAGCCGGACTAATCTCTTCCAAAAACGACGGACGCAGACTCATCGAACAAGGAGGCGTGCGCATCAACGACGAAGTGCAAAGTGATGTGCAGAAAATTATAGAAATTACAGATGGGATGATTATACAGGTCGGAAAAAGAAAATTCGTGAAAGTTATAATTTAGAAAAGATTATTTTTTAAGCCATTACAAAAATAGCGGAAAACAAAAATTTGTTTCCTGTTATTTTTTTTGGACCACGACTGAAAGGTCGTGAACCACGCAAGAGGTCTGTCCTTTTAGATATTTAAAAGGTCAGACCTCAAAAAAAGTTTATAAAACCTAAAGAAAGAACTATCGCATATGCACAACGTTTCGAGGACGGACCTCTAAAATGCGGAGGACCGACCTCTTCTATTCTCTGGCTTCTAAAAACATAGCCTTTTGTTTCCTGGACCACGACTGAAAGGTCGTGAACCACGCGCGATGAAACGATATTCTTACAATTCCGTAGGGAACAAAAATTTTTGTTCCCTACTCATAAAAACTCTATCGATATAAAAAACCCGCTGATTAAGGCGGATTTTTGAAAAACAGAAACATTACTTTTAAAAGCTACTCTATTACTGCGCCAAGCAGGAACGCATCGTCTCCCAGAGAAGAATTTACAACTTTCATTTTTCGCGCCGAAGGAAGGACTTCATTTTTTATAAAGGGCATTGCGAATTTCAATAGCTTTTTTTCCTTGACCATACTTCCGCCGATTATGACAATTTCAGGATTCAAAACGTTAACAATGTTTGCCAGCCCGATAGCGAAATAGGAACTAGCACGAAGCATAACCGCTTGATCTTTTTCTTCCCCGCGCACTGCATCATAGACGATATCCTTGGCACCTTTTTTTTCGCCACACATTTCTTCATACATTTTTTCCACACCTGGTCCGGCGACATATCTTTCCCAACACCCCTTGCGTCCGCACTTGCACTTCTCGCCATCCTTTTCAATCACCATATGTCCAAATTCACCGGCGATATTATCTTTGCCGAAATAGAATTTGCCATTGGTTTTAATCGCCCCGCCTACACCTGTGCCAACTGCAAGAAAAATCGCATTATCGTAACCCTGATATTTTCCAAAACGGTCTTCACCCAAAGCGAAACAATGCACATCGTTTTTGATGGAAACTTCGCAACTAGTTTTTGCGCCAACCATTTTCCCTAATCTGAAATTTGAAAAACCTGCAATATTAGGGGAAGATATGATCGTGTCCCCTGCCGCATTAATTTGTCCCGCCATCGCCAAACCGATCTTTTTGAAATCATATTTGCCTTTATAGAAATCCGCCAACAACAAAATTTTAGCAACTACTTCCTTGGCATCGCGCGGAGTTTCGTCTTTTTTATAATCTAAAATTTTATAATCTCCACCGCCAATTTCCACTAACGCCGAAGCAATTTTTGTGCCACCGATATCGAAGGCAAGCGTTCTAGAACTTTTCATATTTTTTTAATGTATAAATAATTAACAACATTCGACCGAGACTTCTCAATTCTGTCTGAAAAATCAAGCCAGTTTTCAAGAATCTTGTTTGCGCGCGAAATAAATTTTCTTTTATACTTTATAGAATTTATTCCAATGTTTGTCCCAAACCAAACGATCTATTTCCGCAAATTTTTTTTCTGCTTTTATTCTTGTTTCGACATCCATCTCACAGACTGAACGCATTGACCTTATCAAAAACAACGCGCCTCTCTCGATTACATCTGGATTCCAAATCGTATCTTTCCAAATTGTAGATTGTTTTCCCGATGCCGCCCAAAAATGACAGCTGGAAAGTCCTTTGTCTAGAAGTCTGCGCGCGAGATCATAGCGATCATCGTCTCTGCGACTTTCTACTGATTCTATCACCAGATAAGCGAGCCCCCACATCTGCTTCTGAATTTCATTCTCCGCAACATTCCAATACGAAAACGGTATATTATTTTCAAGGTCTTCTTCCTGCGACTCCCAATTAGAATCTATCGGATCGATTTCTTCCAAATCATCACTTCCAAATTCTTCAATAAAATCAGAGGCTTTCAATGATCTTATATTCCCATCCGTAAACGCCGCCTTAGTCTTATTATAGAAATCCTGGTGATGATGTCCATAGAGCTCGCCATCAGTCGCAGTTATTATATTCTTATTTTTTCCAATTATCTGCCCGGAAATTTCCTTGATTTTTTCTGGAACAAAATAATCCGAAACTTTTCGGTCACGAAAAATCACTCTGAGATTCAGCTCCTTGATTTTATAGATTTTTTCTTTATCAAAACTGTCCAACTTTCCATTGAAAGAAATCTCATCGAGAATAATCCACTTAAAACCCATTTCGTCCAGCACTTCGGCGACTTTTCTGCTATAGGCCATTTCGGGAATATAGAATCCCCGCCTCTCATATTCTTTTCCGAAAATTTCCTGCTTGATTTTTTCATCAAGAAGAATTTGCCTTTCAATTTCACTCTCAGGCAGAAACGGCAGGATAGGGTGATACATCGCGCTTCCAACAAGTTCCATTTCACCACCCGTAAAAGCCCTCCTGAAATCATCCAATAGCGTATCGTATTGATATTTAATAAGCTGCTCCAAAAGAGAACCACTCAGATTCATGGTGAGTTTAAGCCCGTCATACAAATCAAAAAACTTGGCTATTTCAAAATAGCTTTCTCTCGCCACCTCATGAAAAATATGTTCATTTTGTTCCGGTGGCTGATAAATATGTAAGAAATTTACCCAATTTAACATATGATTATTATAAATTTTTTTTAAAAATTATTAAGTTTCTCACTACCCACCAGATTACGTTTTCCTCTTTCATCTCTTTACGGATATTTTCCGTCATCTCTTTATCTATCATAAAATGATGTTCCGCAAATTTCTCTATCCAATATTCATTCGGCTGCTCATTAATATGTCCGATTTCCAAAGAACCTTGTCCCGGAGTAGCCGCTGTAAAAAAAATCACATTCGATAAACCGCTCAAAGTTTCAACAAGAGTTGAGACAGATTCGGAAGGTAGGTGTTCAGCCACTTCAACACATAAACACAAATCGAATTTTCTCTCCAAAATTAACGGCTTGCGCAAATCCTGAAATTTTATTTTTTCTCCCACCAAAGAACTTCGGATTGCTTCGGGAGAATTGTCATAGCCCAAAATTTCAACACCACGCTTAGAAAATTCTTTGAGATATATCCCGATCCCACAACCGATATCGATTACCGACTTAGGATTAAAATATTTTATGAGAATAAGCGCCACTGCCTGAGCAGAAGGCTCCTCCAACTCGGAAGCCCTGTTAAAAAAATTTTTGTTGTAAATGTCTTTATTGTCTTTCATATTATTATATTAAACTTATTAATATAACGAAAATAAAAAACTCTATTCTTCAACATTCACCGTTTTTGCAAAACCATTTCAATAAACAATTTAACACTAATACAAACTACTTCTTTTTATCAATAATTCTTTTATAAAGTTTTTCATAATCATCCGCCATTCTCTTGACGGAAAAATTCTTTTCTACGTGCGACCTGCAATCTTCCCTTTTGATAGAATCGATATTTTTTATAGCCACTGTCATTTCTTTCAGATTATCAACCACAAAACCCGTCTTTCCATTTTTCACAACTTCTCCTACTGCTGCACGGTCAAAACCAATTACTGGGGTTCCACAGGCCATCGCTTCAATCATCACCATCCCAAATGGTTCTTCCCAGTCAATCGGAAAAAGAAGTCCCTTCGCGCCGCCTAAGAATTCATTTCTTTCCTGCGGACCTAGCACGCCAACATATTCAATTTGTCCTTTCACAAGATATGGTTTTATTTTTTCATCAAAATATTTTTCACATCCGTAATAGTTTCCCGCCAGTTTAAGCTTCACTCCAGTCTTCTTTGCCGCCTCCACCGCCAGATGAGCGCCTTTCTCCTCCGTGATATACCCCAGATATGCAAAATATTCCCCGCCTTCCGACCTTAATGTAAAATTCTGAAAATCGATACCGTTATGAATTACGGAAAAGTTTCTTTTTGGCTGATAATTATTTTTCTGACTGAGGCTTACATAAGCATGATGGATTTTATAAAATCTTTTTCTTCGGTCCGAACAATATTTTTTCAAAAAGTTTTCTTCTACATTCGAAAACGGTCTCGAAGAGGCGCTATGAATAGTTTCAATTATCGGAGTGTCTATAAGATTGGTAAAATAGGAAGCAACCTCTCCAAGATGAGAATGTATTATATCAAATTCTTCAGAAATTTCAGCGGCCTTTGCCATTGCAAGAAGAGAATAGTGAGTTGGAGTAAGTCCGAAAAGCATTCCTTTCGACATTGGATAGGGCAGAACTTCCACCAAGCGCGCATTTGTCTTTGAATCACTTGTCGCAAAAAGCGTAACCTCGTGCCCGCGACGAACCAGCTCTTCTGTAAGATAATAAACCATATATTCTAACCCATTTTTCCCCTTCGGCGGCACGCTTTCCTGGAGCGAAACCAATTGTGCTATTCTCATTATACTGATTGCTATTTATTTAAATGTTGCTTTTATATTTTATTGAATTTCACCTCTTCATCTCAGTAATTATCCTATAAATTTCGAAAAAATAAGGCTCAAAACCAAACAGAATTATGTTCTCTTATTTCCATTTTGACTAATTAGTTTTTCGTAAGCGGCAAGATAGTTATCCATCATCTTCTCTACTGAAAAATTATCTTCTACGTGTTTGCGACAATCTTCGCGTTTGATTAAATCTATCTTTTTTATAGCCTCCATCATTTCCTCTTCGTTCTCGACAACAAATCCCGTCACTCTGTCTTTCACAATCTCCGCCACCGAACCACGATTGAAAGCGATTACTGGAGTGCCACAAGCCATCGCTTCAATCATTACTAATCCGAACGGCTCTTCCCAATCAAGCGTATTTATAAACACCCTAGAATTTCCATAAAAATCAGAAAGTTTTTGATGCGGAACATAGTCCAAAGTGATATCGTCATCCAACAAAGGTCTCACTCTACAATTCCAATAACTTTTTTCATTGTGCCTATCGCTTTCATAAATAAACCCTCCCATCTGAAGTTTCAAATTCATCTTATGCGCAATCTCCATCGCCCGGTGAGTTCCTTTCTCGCGAATCACCCGACCCGACCAACAAAATTTTTCTCCACCGACGCCATTGAATTTCCACTTTGAAAGGTCAATACCATTGTAAACATTATCAAAAAAACGGAGTTGAGGTAATGCTTTTCTCTGCGATTTACTGATAGAAACCAATCCGACTTGAGCAAATTCACGATACAGCTCCAACATTCTAAAATATGGGAAATCTAGAGGGTCGTGAATAGTTTGCAAAGTCGGCACGGAGCTTAGAGCAGCGAAAGAAACAACACTCAAAGGTCGGAGATGCATATGCAAAATATCAAAACGATTATCCTCGGCATATTTATAAATCTTTGCCATAAAAAGCTGCTCGTAATCCAAAAAAGAACAATCCCCCCGAAATCTTTCATATACTTCCGGATCGGAAAAAGGCAGCATATCAAAAGTAACAAGTTTAGCCTTAGTTCTCGACCCCAATGGAGCAAATAAGGTTACATCATATCCGCGTCTAACGAGTTCGTCCGCAATCCATCCCGTAATTTCCTGATTGGCATATACCTCATTTTCAGGCACTGGAACTGTAATGGCATTGGTGCAAGCAATTCCTATTTTCATTTTCTTGCCATTTACCTTATAAAAAGTCATTCCCCAAAAGCGCCTTCTGAAAAGCCTCCAAATTGACCTCCAGCTTGGCAACCCCTTTCGGAGTAAGCTTGGCATAATAGTCTTCTTTAACAGGTTCTGCAACATATAACGCATCACGCAGAACGCTTATTTTTTGAGGCGCCAGTCGTAATATATTAAGTCGGAAAAGTTGCCAGAATTCATTTTCATCATCCACTAATTCGCTGACAAATTTCTCCAGCACCTTATTTTGAAACTTCTTATCGGAAATCTCCAAGAAAAAAAATGCTATGTCAAACGCCACATTATTCAAATGAACATAATACCAGTCGATGATTGCGATATCGTTTTTCTTTTTGATAATCAGATTCCCTGGATGAAGATCGCCGTGAGTTATTGTCTTATTCTTTGTATCCAATATTCTTTTCCGCGATTCTAAGATTTCAAACCCCGTCTTAATTTCTTTCTCCGTAAAAAACGGCTTAAGCACTTTAGAATTTTTCTGATAGGCCACCTTGAAATTTTCATATTTTTCCGCGACAAGCTTTATCTCCCCTTGTGCAAGCGCTGACATTCTATGCATATTTTCTATTCCCTTCATCAGACTTTCCAAAGAAATTCTTTCAATGTTATCACTCTCCAATCCGTTATAGAAATCCCCCGCCTCGTGCCCCTCGATAAATTCATAAACCATCCATTCTGGAATATGCTCAGCATCCCCCTTGATAAATTTTGGAACCGACAATTTGCCATCTTCTTTATAACATTTCGTAAAGAGTTGATTAATTCTTATCTCTCTTCGAAAATATTCTTTTGTTTCCCCAAAATTTTCTGTCCGCATCTTAAAAATGACTTTTTTGCCTTTTGCGTCTCTGCAAGGCTCTGTGTAAAATCTTTCCTGATGTTTCTTCTCGTCAAAAACATATTTTGGAACAAGTCCGAGTTCTGAAATTTTGCTGTGGATTTCTTTTTCAATCCCCTTAAGATGAGGTCCGTATTTCGGCATAATGGTTTTATTTATCTTTTAACATTTTACGATAGAGCGCCAAATATTTCGCAGCTGGAACTTCCCAAGAAAAAGACTCCTCCATCCCGTTTATGATGATTTTGCGCCAAATGTTACGATATTTGAAAGTCTCTACCGCGCGCACAATCGCCGCGAAAAAAGAAAAGGCGTTGTAAGTCCTGAAAGTAAAACCATTACCCTTGCCTGTCTTGGGACTATAATTTTGAATCGTATCAGAAAGTCCGCCAGTTTCGCGCACGATCGGCACGGAACCATAGCGAAGACTGATAAGCTGCCCCAAACCGCAAGGCTCAAAACGCGAAGGCATCAAGAACATATCGGAAGCGGCATAGATCTGCGTAATATCTTTTTTCTTAAACTTCATATGAGCGAACAACTTCTTCGGTTTTTTCTGGCTCATTTTTGTAAAGAAATTCTTATAACGCTTGTCGCCATCACCTATGATTATGATCTGCAGTTTCATCTTGAGAAGCGGCTCAATTATTTCCGTCAGAAGATCAAAGCCTTTTTGTTCGGTAATCCGCGTAACCATTCCCAGAAGTGGAATATCTTCTCCGACCTTAAGTCCGTATTTTTTCTGCAAAGCGATTTTATTTTTATATTTGTCGTCAAAATTTTTTGCGTCATATTTCACAGCAAGGCCCGGATCGGTTTTAGGATTGAAAGCGTGATAATCGATTCCGTTGACGATACCAAAAAACTTTTTCTTCTTAAATTTATCCACGAGAAACCGATGAAGATCCTGACCAAACTTTTCCTGCATAATTTCTTCGGCATAACACTCGCTCACCGTGTTCACCATATCAGCACAAATTATTCCGCGCTTCATAAAATTGATATTCTCCACGCCTCGTTTACAAATGAATTCATCAAGTGGCAACTGCCCATCGTCCTTATCTTTCTTAGGAACATTCCACCAGTCCTGCCCCATCTGAAAAGTTAGATTATGAATAGTGAACAATGTTTTCAAATTTTTTAATTCAGCATCATTATGATATTCGGTTTTAATCAAATAAGGAATAAGTCCCGTATGCCAATCATTGCAGTGAACAACATCTGGCATCCAACCTTCTAGATTCTGAAGCGACGCCAGAACAGCTTTACAAAAAAACAAGAATCTCTTGTTTTCATCATCATAACCGTAAAGTCGGCTGCGTGAACCGAAATATTTGTGCTTATCAACAAAATAAACAGGCACCTTATCTTCGATATAGGACTTCTTCAAACGAAAAAAGATTTCTTCATCTGGCAATTCCACTTTGAGATCATCGTGGATAAGCGTTATATTGTGCTTTTCTTCATCTATAACGCCATGTCGTGGCATAATAATACGCACGTCATAACCCATATTACGAAGAGCTTTAGGCAAATCTCTCGATACATCGCCTAGCCCTCCAACCTTACAAAATGGATCAAGATCAGTGGTTACAAAAAGGATTTTCAGAAACTTCTTCATATAAAAAACGTTAACTACTCACAGTATAACGCATTTTAGCCATTTTGGGAAAATAACACCCCAAAAAACCCGACTCTCTAAAAAAATAAACAAAAATAACATGACCCTATTTACCCTTTTCAAATCTCGAAGCCTTACTAAAAGCCATTAAATAAAGTATGTTCCTATGTTCAGATTCTCTAAAATCATTTTTATTCTTTATGACAGAGCATTTATTACAGACATCTATTAAATAATTGCCACTATGCGCCAAAGAATTTTGCGTTTCAGAATAAATTATTTCAAAAAGATTACTTCTATAATCAAGAATTTTTGCGCATACCAAAAATTCCAATTTATTATCTAAATTTATGTCAAAATAATTCTCACAAATGATATCTTCTGCTAATTTTATCATTTTTAGGTAAATACTCTTATGCCTTGAAATCGTTCTACTATAAAACCTTGATTCATTAATTATACAGTGGGTAATAAAATAGATTCTTAGATTATGCTTATCCTTTATCTCGCCCGAGTAAGCATTTTTTGCAATTTCATAATATTTTTCCGGATCGATAAAATAATCGTTCTCTTTATCCTTAAATAAATAATTTTCCAAATTGTATATAAAATTTATCGCGTACGTGGACAAAATTGCCATATCGCTAGAGCTATCTTCAAGAACCTCTTTTAACTCTAACATTTTATCTCTTTGAAGGTATTTATCAGTAATAGTACGAATATCTTCTTCGTAAACAATGTCCGAAAACAAAACCTTAAAAAGAACCTTATTATAGTTAGCTAGCATCTCATACTTTCTTAGGAGAGGAAGCCGTAACTCTATCTCATTGATTCCAGGACTAAGAACATCCGACGCAAGAAGATTCTTTATTATTTCTTCGGTATCCTCTTTATTACTTCCTATATAGTTGCTCTTAATTTTTTTCAATTCCTCTTTGCCAATTTTTCCATCAAACCAAAGATAACGCCTAGAAAAATAATGGAATTTGTTCTCTTCTAAGCATTCAAATCCGTCTTGATAACATTTGTTAATTAAATCATAATTACCCTTATTACCCTTTTTACTCCTATCATAAGCGTCAACACAATGTTCGATTATCTTGTCTGCAACATTCATGCCCGTGACGCGCTGAAATCCTTCCCACCAAGGATAAGTATTCACCTCTAGAAATGAATATTCCCCGCTATTCTTATTACATATAATATCAACACCGCAAAAATCTAGATTAAAAATTGAAGCAACTTTCAGCGCTATCTTTGAAACTTTATCCACAACATCTTTATCTTGGACACTATCAACAGATCCACCCTGCGAAAAATTGTTTCTAAAATCACCTACCTTAGCAACTCTTTTTATAACTCCCAAAACTTTGCCACCCAAACACAAAATCCTAAAATCTCCTTCGTTAGGAATGAAATTTTGATAAATTTTGTCTTTTGTGTCCTTAATATCTTCAATTTTATCAATTTTGACAACACTCTTTCCTTGCGCATCTAAATCAAGTTTTTCAATAATAGGAAATTTTAAATAACCCTTATTTATAATCTCAAAAATACCCTCTTTGTTTTTAGCATTATAGGTAGCGATAGGCTTTAATTCGGTATCTTGCGACAACTGGACATAATCTTTTATAATTTTCTGTTGAAAAGACTTATGGATTATTAGAGGGTTATCTAATAAGACACGATTCAATACGTAGACATTCGCTTTATTTAAACTATTCGAGATTAATGGACGCTCAAACAGTTTATCTAAAACTGTGTTTCTTAAAATAACAACATTCCCCCAATCCGAAAATAATTCCCCCTCACAAGCATTTTTAAAATCTAATATATCTAACTCGATTTTGTCTCTTTCAGCAACTTGAGCAATTTGATTAACACACCAATTCTTACTATTCGACACAATAGTTATTCTCATTTCAAATAAAATTACTTATAAAATGTCCTTAGACGTCTTTGACGGATCGACCAAAAAGTTCTTCAAGCTTTTTCTACCAATGATTGCAGGGAATTGTAAATCACTTCGATCAATAATGGTAACTGGCGTATGAATTTTTATACCTGACAACACAATATCCATTTTTATAATAAGTCTGTAAGAAGAACCGTGACTTGATTTTACCAGAATCCCACTAAAAGCTTCCCCCCATTTTTCAAAATTCTTTTTAAAAGAATCGTTTAAATCTTTTTCTGATAAATCGTTTCTCTCTATTTTTTCCATTATACCATCAAATTCATTAATTACCTCTCCGTATCCCAATTCTTTTGCCAAAGTCTTATCAAATGAAGAAGAATTTGCCCCCGTATCGATTTTTGCTTTAATCTCTATGAATTCTTTTTCCTTCGCTTTTTGTAGGAGTGCCTTTTCTTTTTTGGAAAGATTAACTTCTTCAATCGGAACTGTTTCAGCAATATCACGTCGCCTGATTTTCACATTTTCAATAATCCCCAAAATCTGTTTTCCTGAGATTTCTTCGATTTCCTGCTCGACTTCTCCACCGAAGAGATCTTGAGCCACGCGGATTGCGTGGGATTCACTTTTGATTTTGATGCCGCGCACTTTTCCCAGACGATATTTAAGTGGCGCCAGGTTAGCGATTTGAATGGAAAGTCCCGCGTGAGCATTTATTTCCAAAACTACTGGACCTTTTTCCTTGTCGATAGCAATGTCGACACCGATGTAGCCCAAGCCGGAAGCTTTTTGGCAACGGATGGCTATTTCCAAAATACTTTTCCAATATGGAATGCGAATACCGCTTAATTTAAGTTTGGTTTCCGGCGTTTTTTCAATCGCCTTATCACGATGGATGGCGTGAGTCGTAATTCCAGTAGCGATATCTATTCCAACACCGATTCCGCCCAAATGCAGATTGGCCTTTCCCCCCGATTCTTTGGTGGAAAGACGAAGCATCGCCATCACGGGGACGTTATTATAGACAATAACACGAACATCGGGAATACCTCTATAAGAATAAGGCTTGAGAGAAGTGGAAATTTTTATTCTTTCCTCCAAAAAAGCGATGTCCTCACCGCCGAAGAGAGAATAAAAACCATCAAAGATATTGAGGATATGGCTCTTAAAATCCTGCACTTCCGCCGTTCTGTTTTCACCTAGAATCCATTTTCCATCTTTTTTCTGCCCATAGACAACTTTTATACCTTCTCCTCCCATTCCTCGATTAGGTTTCAAGACAAAACTCTGAGGAAGGCTCTCCCATCTAAAGTTTTCCAGTTCTTTTCGATTTTTTATAATTCCATAAACTTTAGGAACAGGAATTCCCGCAGCAAAAAGAACCTCTTTGCTACGAAGCTTGTTGTTGGCGAGATCAATCGCCCGCTTGGAATTGTTAGGGCCGACATAGGAGAGATTGCGCGCATTCATCCCCAATATGCCTCGGCTTTTTTTAATCAGAGTCAACATTTTTTATTACATCTCTAAATCTTAAATACTCGCTAAGACGAAGTCCCGACCATTTACCCAAGAGAAAATCGAAAATAAGAAGTCCAAATACATAATAAGGATAATCCAAAACGAAATTCTGAAAAGCGTTCCAATTCAAGACGTAATATCCGACGATGGAAATGAATAAAGTTTCGATGGATAGCAAAGTCGCAGTGCGAATTCCTTTTTCCACTTGCGCCGAAATGAATTTCTCGATAAGCGTAATCATAATCACGATCGGCAAAATTGATGTTGAAGTAAGTCCGTAGCGACGGAAATGTCCGCCCACCATAACGAGAACCAAGATAGAGAGACTTATTACGGTAAGGACAATTGCCATTCGCGGCATATATAGAATTCGCATCTGCTTCAGGATATAACGCACTAAAGTTCCTGCGATGAAAATGACCAAAAAAATCGCCAATCCATATTTGAGATCGGTGGCCCAAAATGCAAATGTAAGAACTAGCGGGGCATAAATACCAAAAGATTGGATTCCAATAATCTGTCGAAAACTGGCGATAAGTGTTGCGATAAAAGGAAGCGCCAACAGAAGATAGACGGTATTAATATCCACGTGCTGGCTGATGATAAACCTAACTAGTTCAGACATATTTTAAGGCTTATGATTAGATATTACTTTTGAATTTTTCTTTCAAAATTGATAGAAGAAGCGCAACAGATGGCAACCGCAAGGGCATCGGCCGCATCGTCAGGTTTGGGAATTTCTTTAAGCTTGAGAATATTCTTGACCATTGACTGCACTTGTTTTTTGTCAGCCCGACCATAACCAGTAACAGCTTGCTTGACCTGAAGCGGGGTATATTCGTGAATTTCTAAGTCGTTGTTTTTTCCAACGAATACCGCCACCCCACGAGCCTGACCGACCGAAATAACCGTTTTTTTATTCTTAAAAAAGAAAAGTTCCTCAATCGCCATCACATCTGGAGCAAATCTATCAATAAGTTTTTTGATTTCTTTCCCCAAAATATCAAGTCGCTGTGGCATCTCCAAATCTTTGCAAGTCAGGATGCATCCATTTTCAATCATTTTTATATTGCCTGCGCAATTTTCCAATACGCCAAAACCAGTGGTAGCAGTCCCTGGATCAATACCTAGAATAATCATATGTTAGCTTTATTTTTTACGTTTGGCAATTGCTAATCTTCCAGATTGGAATAGACCTCGTTGACATCTTCTTGCTCATCCAAAGCCTCGAACAAAGCTTCGATTTTAGAAGCAAGTTCACCACCGACTTTCATCTTCTCTTTCGCCTTCCATTCAAAACCGCTTTCAAAAATCTCCGATCCACTCTTCTCTATTTCGTTTTTCATATTATAGAGATTTTCTGGCTTGGTATAAATTACAATGACTGGTTCCAATACGTTCACATCCTCCGCGCCCGCTTCAATTGCCGTCATTTCCACCGCATCGATGTCCGTCTTCTCGTCTCGAGTGATTTCAACATAACCAAAACGATCAAACATCCACTTCACGCTGCCACTTTCACCCAAACGACCACCGTTTTTGGAAAGAATATGTTTCACCTCGGAAACAGTGCGATTATTATTGTCCGTCGTTGCCTCGATAATGAGAGGAGTTCCTTCAGGACCATAAGCTTCATAGAGAACCTCCTCGATACTTTCTCCTGCCAAATCTCCAGTCCCTTTCTTAATCGCCTTGTTGATATTATCCGCAGGCATATTAACCTGCTTGGCTTTTTCAATCGCCAACTTAAGGGTCGGGTTCATTTCTGGATCACCGCCACTTCTCGCAGCCAACGTAATCAATTTGGAAAGCTTAGCAAAAGCCTTGGATCTCTTAGAATCGTTGATGCCTTTTTGTCTCTTGATTTGAGACCATTTATTGTGTCCGCACATATACAAATGATATTTAATTGATAAGTAATTTCTATTTTCTATCTCAACTACATTATATCAACTTGCCCGATTAACAGTCAATTTTTTTACAAAGACATAAAATCTCATATCGACTAAAGAATAATAAAGATAGCGCAAAATACGACAAAAGTCAATGATTTACCACTCCAATTCCCTGCACTTTTTATGAAGCGTTCTAATATTCCTACGAGATTAATCCAAAAAAGAACCGGCCGATTAAAGCGCGATTCCTAATGACATGGCAAATTGAACGAAAAGAAAAACTCGAAATAAGTTTTATCTATTTTCCTTCAGCGCCATAAAGACATAGCGAGTTACTCTTCCGAAAGAGAAAAGGAAGAAGAAGAAAAGTGCCAGTCCTCCCAAAAAAGGAACAAGCCCTATGATTTGCATCAGCACATAACCGAAGATAAAATCTTTCAGCAAAACATTTTCTCCTTCGCCATAAAGCTTAACTTTCAAATTCACAAGCCTTCCTAAAAGTATAGGAGTTATGGCCGAAGCGATTATCAGCAGAACGATATAGGAGAACAAAACGATAAGCGCAACTGGCGCACCAACGATTGTCAACAAAGTAATAACGATAATAAGTAAATTCAAGACGAGAGAAACCAAACCAAAAGCAAGACGATTCCAAATTTCTGCCTTAGTGATAGGCAACGTAATCTCTTTTAATTGTTTGCTAAAGAGCTTAGACAAAAGCAAAACCACAATTAAAAGACTCAGAAATTGCAGAATTACAAAACCCGCGTTAGAGGCATCTCCAGTTTTCCCATTTTTGGTATAATTGCTGACATAATTTTCCAAAGGAACTTTTTCGATGCTACCAACAACGATGCTTTGATTCGCTTCAAAATCGGAATTGCTAGCATAGATGAGATTTCCGTCAATACGTGCGTCACTTCTTGCAGTAATTTTACTTGATCTGAAATCAGCGTTGCTGTTCACTTTTCCCGAGAAAATAAGCTGTGAACCGCGTGCCGTCGCATTTCCTTCAACCAATCCACGCAATTCCACGCTTCCTCCGACAACATACAGATTACCTTTAACCACACTGTTTTCCCCAAACACCACATTTCCTCCAGCGACAGTGACATTTTTATCGACAACACCATTCAAGGTTATAGTTCCTCCAACAATTCGCACGTCTCCAGCACAATTTCCCGAAACTCGCGCAGTTCCTCCAGCGAGAAGAATATCCCCCGTCGCATTTCCTGAATAGCTGACGTTTGTGCCCGCCAACATCACATCACCGTCCACGTCTCGCCCCTCATCCACCGTTTCTCCAGCACGAGCAAGGTCAGTCGGCACATTTTCTGCGCTTGAAACAGGAACGTTGCTATCGATATTATCTTCCGCCACCACAACCGCGCCTGACAAAAAACAGAAAACAAAAGCCGCAACAAAAAATTGTTTAAAGATTTTGTTTTTCATATTTTTATTTTAATATTTAATAATTTAAACCTTACTGACAATCTCCCATACTTCCTGTGCATCATTAGGCGTCACAAAACCATTTCTAGAAAAGCGCAATTCTTTTGCCCATTTTTCAAATTCATTAATTCTTGGACTATCATCAGGAAACGCTTCAAGGAAACAATCCACATATTTATCCCGCAACCTTATTGCCACCTTACGATCCAAAAATCTTTTCAAGTCAGAAGATTTTATTCTGCCTCCTTTATACAATGCACTCATATTTTTCCTTTTAATTCATTAGCTAAAGCACAAAATCCTTATCCAGCAAGACGTCGGCAATAGTCTGCAATTCCCTGTCATTGACTATGTCCGTGTGATCCCTTCTTAGAATACTGATAATCTCTTCCATCTCGTGATGACTGATTTTGTCTCCAAATTTCAAGTGTCGTTTTTCGATCACTTTTTCAAAACCTTCCAAGAATGCATCAATCTCGCTTTCAGACACTTCTTGCAAAAGTTTTTTATAACGTGCGTGAAGTAAAGCGTCCTTGATCTTGTTTTTCTTGATGTAACTTCCTAAATATAAATGTTCCATATTCAATAATTAATTTTTTATTATCTATCCCGAATTCTGTCAGAATGAAGACGCTGACGATGCACCCCCTCCTCCTTATTCTCCCAGTCTATTTCTTACACTTCGTATTCTTATTCTAACCCAATCTAAAGAAATTACAAAACCAAAAAATAGAAATATTTGCAAAAAGGGAAAGTTGCCATAATCTTTCACGGCTTGTATAAGATTATCTTTTTTAATTATACCATCAAATTCTTTTTCTAAAAAGCGAATGTCGCTCTCGAAACGCGGCAAGATGCGATATGCTTCAGACGTGCGACTGAAAATTCCCGTCACCTCCAATCGGTCGCCAGAGTTAATATTCTCAAAAGATATTCCCGTGTCCGGCTTAGCATAAATTTTAATTCTGCCATTTTCTGTATCAAGATAAAAGATTCTATCCGCTACGTCCGCCGCAATTCCTTCCACTTTAACCAAGTCGCCGAGGGAATTTTCCAAACTCTCGAAATCGACAGAAGAAAATTGTAAAAGATTATCGACACTGATTTTATAAGCAGAACTATCCGCGGACAACACCAATCTTTTCTCTCCGCCAACTTCAGACATATTACCAAACACCTCTATTTCATCACCAAGCTCCATGGCAGGCAAACTATCTCCATAGCTGAATATTTGAATTCCTTCCCCCGAATCTTTTGCAGTGATATAAAAAACATTGCCCCCGAAAATGCGGGGTGGCACAGAGACAACTCCATCGAAACCGACTTGTGTCCGTGCTGGCAACCCCCTCGCATCTTCAATCGAAACAAATTCATAAACGCTTTTATCAAAACTAGAAGAGCTTGCCACTTGCCCGGATTCTTCGCCATTTTCAATCTCCGTTTCGACATATTCATCCTCATCCGACGACAAACTGTCCTCCTTCACACTAGTCTGAATATCCGGCAGCACGTTCTTCTCCGATGGCGTTTTAATTTTCGTCCAAAACCAATCGCCATCCGAACCTCGACTATAAGAATAATCTTCCTTAGCTTTTTCATAAGAAACTTTGTCGATGACCGTTTTATCCACCCAAAGCAAATTCGCATCTTCAACGGCATTATTAAAAAATATTTTTGACTCACTGCTGCTCACGACCACATAGCCTCCAGCAACTATGATTTTATCTTCACCGAAACAATACGCCTTACTTCCTTTTCCTAAAACATCATCCAGACACCATCCTCTCAAATTCACATCACGCCCGCCACCATTAAAAAACTCAATCCATTCATAATTTTCTTCTCTATTATCATCGCCCACAGGATTAGGCAAAATCTCATTTATAATCACCTCCTCAGAAAAATCATATTCCACTTCGCTCACATCTTCTTCATCCTCAACTTCAACATCAACAGCCCCTTCTTCCTCCTCAGTTTCCGTCTCCTGAACTTCTACAGATTTTATGACGTTCTCAGCAGTCGGAGTCGGAAGAACTGTCCAATACCATTTTCCGTCATCAGCAAGCGCGAAAGAAACTTCTTCTTCCGCTTCATCGCTAAGCGGCGTTTTATAAACAACCACGCCCGCCTCATCCTTGATAACCGCTCCGTCACCAGAATTATTGAGAGCCAACTTGGTCGTGCTACTATAGAAGACCCGGTATTTACCAGAACCGATTTGTGTTCCTTCAGGAAAAACGTATTTGCCTGTCTTGCCCGCTTGATCTTCCAACGACCAAGAAGATAAATCAACCGCGTCTTTCCCTGTATTATAAATTTCTACAAACTCCATCACCCCGTCATCTCCCGCAGAATTGATGAGAAGCTCGGTTATCACGACTTTTTCCTCCGTCACAATTTCTTCCTGCACGCCCAAAGAAGAATTATTATTCTCGTTTTCGTTTTCATCATCCCTATCTTCATCTTGATTTGTGTTTGCAGATGTATTAGTGTTCACATCCGTGTCTATTACATCCTCAGACAAATCTTCACCCGAAGAATCTTCGCTACCACTCTCGTCCGTATCGGCATCCAAGTTATCAGCCTCAACAGAATTTTCCAAAGTCACGCTGTCATCGATTTCTTCCTCTCTCGTGAAACTGGAATTTTGAGGATTGGGCGAAACTTGCACAAAAAAATCCGCCGCATTATTTTTGGTATTTTGCATTTTTCCAGCAACGACTTCTCTCTCAAGACTTTGCCCTGCCGAAAAATTATCACCAAAAACATTTCCCAAAAAATCAGTTGCCGCGCCCCAGCCCACTTTGTCCACTTGATTTTTCAAATTATCATAGAGCGTGACCGAATTGTCCTCTGCCAAATAATTATCCGTTGAATAATTTTTGTCAGCCAACGTCTCTCCCAGATAACATTTTTGGGTTGCATCGTCTCCGCATTTATCTCGCGGCACGATTAAAAAATATCCAGATGCCGGAATTTGCCCGTCTATATCGGATAGAATATTATAATCCTGACTTCCCGTTTTTGTCTTTTTCTTGAGCGCCCAACCCTTCAAATCGACTGTATAAACATTAGAATTATAAAGCTCGATAAATTCATCATTAGAAACCGTCTCGCCGTCAGAAGTCGTGCCAGCTAACTTGATTTCCGAAATCAAGATTCCATTCCCAACTCCGGTATCAGTTTCAGCAAAAATGGCATTTTGAAAAATAAAAAAACTCACCGATAAAATAGTGAGAAACAAAAAAGCAAAAACAAAAATCTTTTTATTAAAAAGCATAAAAGTTAAATTATCTTTTTATTAATCTTTGTCTAAATTTTATAACACAAATTTTTAAAACGCAAGCCTTGTCGAGGACTGACCTTTTTGCACAGAGGTCTGACCTTTCAGATGTTCAAAGGTCAGTCCTCGAAAAAAAATGTTTATAAAAAAAGAACTATCGCATCTGCAACGTTTCGAGGTCGGACCTCTAAAATGCAGAGGTCCGACCTCTTGTGTGTTGAGGCCTGACCTTTCAGATGTTTAGAAGGTCAGTCCTCGAAAAAAACATCTGCAAACCTTGAGAAAGAAATTATCACGCGTCTTTAACGTTTCGAGGACGGACCTTCTAAATGCTCAAGGTCCGACCTCTTCTAATTCACCAAACTGTAGCTATCTCGATCCACTGCGTTAATCTCGTAAACAGAATCACCATCATAACCATCTGAAAAATTATGAGCTTTCCTTGTGCCAGTATCGCCATCGGAAATGAGTTCGTAAATTACAGAATCGCTAGTTTCTTTCACGAGACTTGAGATTACATATTTATCCATTTCTGTTTGAGAAATAGTTTTGAGATTTCCCCATTTCAAATGTCCGTAACTTTTGAAAACGTTCGGAGACAATATCAATCTTTTGAATTTCTTGCCATTCTTGAGTTTGATAATATATATATCAAAGCTATCAGCTGTTTTGACGATGTCGCCGTCGTTTATGGTTTGAGTTGTGTTAGCATTGTCATTGTTTCCTCCATATTTCACCACGTCCGAAACTGCGCCGTTTTTGGTTCGGAATTTGATATAAAGTTTTTCAGAAGATTGATTTATGGTTTTGAACTTTTCCGCATCGAAGTTTTCCCATGACGCATCACTGAAATCAGAAGTGCGGGAGATGGCGATTTGATAGACGTTAGGCGGAAGATTCTGAATGCTCAAAGTTCCATCATCCGAGGTTTTAACTTGAGTGTTAGAAATGTCAGGTTTAGCAGGAGAAATAAAAGCCGCGCCGCCCTCATAAAGTTCCAAAGTGAAAGTGCGGGGAGATGTCAAATTGTCATTATACACAAAACTTATCTCGCTGCTGATGTCGGAATCGTAAGTATTAAAAAAAGTGCCGTTCACATTGACGGTATAGCGCTTATTCGCCTCAGGGACGCCCCAAATAATGTTAGCCGCTCCAGAAATGCTAGAGCTGGAAAGAGTCCAACTGGCGATGTCTCCTGCGATGAGATTGTTGCTGGAGAAAATTAAAGTAGTTGGATCATTGGAAGAAGTTATCTTAAGAGCGTTATTATGTTTGGTTGTTTTAAGAATGAAACTTGATCCGGCAGGAATGGAGTTTGCTGTCAAAGTAGTCCCTGAGATGTCGATAGAATCACACTCTGAATTCTGGGCGATGTATAGATCTCCATCAGAGATTCCCGTGAGGCTCGCAATCGTGTCGGAAGTGAATCGGACTTTTGCCGGATCACTGGCTTGCAGGAAAAAAGAATAACCCAAGACAAAAAGGAGAGAGAGGAAAATAGGGAGAATAGTTTTGAGATAGAGATTATACTTTGGCATATTTTATGTTAAAGGTTTTTAGTGGGGAGTAACGAAAGCAATAACGTAGTGGAGTAGCCGACTTCAGTCTGCGCGCATTTATGGGGACGATATTTCCGCGTTGGACAACCGCGCAGGTTGAAACCTGCTACTCCGCGCGTTGTTCTTGCATTTAGATTTATGGACCACGCCTGAGAGGGTGTGTGAATGCGGGAGAAAGCGTGGTTGATAAATATACTGTTCTATCCGCTTGGTTCACGACCTTTCAGTCGTGGTCCAGGGGCAATGACATCGGCAAGAAAGAGTTCTCTGCTATTTTCTAATTTCCCTCTCCCACTACAGCGCGCCAATCGAAAGAGATATCGGAAGTATGAGAGGTATCAATGGTGATAGTGAAAGTGGTAGCGGTCTTGGCGCTTATCCAATATCTTTTGCCTGCAGTGTCGGTGGTTGGAGTAAGTTGAACGCGAGTTGGAGTGGCTGCTAGACCGTGAGTAACAACGATAGAAGTTGCATCGGTGGCAATGGTGGAAGTACCAGAGTTTTCGGTAGTATAGCCGATATTCTTAAAGAATGTAATCGCCCCCTTTGATTGATTGTAATATATAGAATGAGATGATGCATTTCGTATTACATTATTTCGGATAATATTATTCGTCACAGACCCATCCAACAGAACGATCCCATTGGTCATCGCATTATTACCGGCAATTTCCACCCCTGAAGAATGATTGCTGGCCAGCGCAGGTGTAACTGTAAAAGTGCGTGGATATTGAGTATCTGGAGTAGCAGAAGGGTTATAATACCCAGTAATCGTTAAAACTTCTCCTCCTACAATAATCTTTTGTCCTATGGAGAGATTACAAGGATCCGCAGATATGGTTATATTAGTGTCTCCAGAATTGGCACTCACCCCCAATATTGCAGCCACCAAACTATAATCATCTGCAATAGTGTTGTTTTCAATAATATTACTTTCTGACGTACCCACAAAACGGATTCCGTATCCTGTGGAAAATAAGATATCGTTTCCTCGAATCGTATTATTCGAGCCTCCGCTTAGGTGGATTGCAGCGTTTCCATTTGCCCCTATATTTCCAACAATTTTATTATTAGAAATATTATTAGATGTTCCGCCAGAAACATATATGCCAGAGTTTGCATAACTGATTGTGTTTCCTATAACTTGGTTATTTTGAGTAAGTAGATAGATTCCGTTATTTATTTTTCCGATTATGTTGTTATTTGAGATTGTATTTCCTTGCGATCCAGATTTTATTGCTATAGAATCATATAGACCCACTAAAGTATTGCCAGAAATAACATTATCGTGTGAAAAATTTTCAACCGCGACACCTTGTTTATATGTCAAAGAGAAGTTATTTTTTATTGTATTTCCCGTAACTGAGTTATGGTGCGCATTTCTTACAAGAATATCCCCCGTTGTAAGATTACTGTTAGTAATCGTATTTCCAATAAGAGTGTTATAACTACTTTCTCGTTCGATAACCATTCCAAACCCGTTTTCAACCATAATATTGTTCGACATTATACTATGATTAACATTCCACCAAAAAGAGAGAGCTTCATATTGTATTCCACTGACATAGTTACTATCAAATGTGATGTAGTTCGAGTTTTTGCCTGCGACACCCCACGTGGGGGTTGTATTTGATGTTCCCTCTATGTTAGAGTTTTTTATGGTAACATTATTTGAATTGTTGATATAAATTCCAAATCCATTGGTTGTGCCCCCGCTTGTTTTTGTAACATTTATATGTATACCATCAACCGTAACATTGGTCGCATCTAATACATACAACAATTCCCCTATATAGACAGCGTCTATAATTTTTGCGTTACCATATCCCAGCAAAGTAACATTGCTGGATATTGTCACATACGCAGATATCGAATAGACACCTTCGCGCATTATAATCGTTCCACCCACTGCCGGCAACGCATCAATCGCTGCCTGAATCTCCACTTGGTCATCAACTCCATCACAAACATAATCCGCTTGCTGTTTGGAAAGAGTGGAACTGTCGGAAGCGGCAATTACGAAAGTGGCAGAGCGGGTGACATTTGCCCAACTCGGATCAGCCCCATCTCCTCCCGATTGAAGGAATTGTCCTGCTGTTCCGGTGGAGAGCGTTGAAAGGATACCTGTGTCAGAAAAATATAGAAAGCTGCCTTGGGTGGCTGTTGACCAGTCTTGTCCGGTTCCTCCGTGGGCGATGTCGATGGCGGTTCCAGCCCAAGAACCGGAAAGAACGCTACCTGAAAGAGAAAGATCATTAGTGCTGATATTTTCTCCAATTGAAGTTGTGATTGGATCTGCTTTGGTTAGAAAAGCAATACCAAAGACAATGATACAAACGCAACAAAAAACAGTCGTCATCCTCTCCCGAAGTCTCTGACCGTATGTTTTGAAATATTTATTTTTAGATTTTGGTGAATGGCAAGGCACAATTGTTTCGACAGTTTGCACAGACAAATTCTCAGATGTTTTCTTTTGTCTGGTTTGGATTGAATCAACCTTTTTGTGAAACATATATGTTTTTTTAATTGGTTTATTATTGATTTTTTTCTTTGCTTATATCATATCACTAACCTGCCCCCCCCCGCAACCCCGCGGAGTAGCTGACTTCAATCTGCGCGCATTTATTAGGAACGTTATTCACACGTTAGACGACTGCGCAGATTGAAACCTGCTACTCCACCAAAAAAGATACAAGAGGTCGAACCTTGAGCATTTAAAAGGTCCGTCCTCGAAACGTTGCAGATTATAGAGGTCGGTCCTCCGCATTTTAGAGGTCCGTCCTCGAAACGTTGCAGATGCGATAATTTTTTTATAAACGTTTTTTTTCGAGGTCTAACCTTTGAACATCTGAAAGGTCAGACCTCTGTGCAATATCTCTTAAAACAAAAATCCGAGACCTAGATCTCGAATTTTATTTTTCTCACAAATTCACTTCTTCCTTTATTAATTTCAATTCTAATTTCTTTTTCCTTAAACCGAAACTCTTGCGCCAGCACGGGATTCAGAACCGCTACTGTCAAAATCCCGTCTTTGAAATGGAGCGCCTGAGTTTTTCCGATCACCTGCTCTCCGAAAATTTGGCAAATGATTTTTTCCCACAAATCGCATACCGCCACCGCCTCGATTTGGCGCGTAATTCCCGCCTTGTTAATCGATTTCTTAAGATCCCCACCGATAGAATTTAACATAATTATCTCCTCCTAACTAATTATCCTCGAATAGGCATAATTATATATATAAAACTTTCGTCTAAACTGGACTTTAAAACCGAAGGAGAATTTTCATCGTTCGCATTCAAAACAACCTCATCGCCCAAAACACTATTTAATCCGTCCATCAGATATTTATAGTTATAAACCACTTCCAGTTCCTTGCCAGAAATTTTCGCTTCGATTTTCGCGTTATTATTTCCAATCTCACTAGCCTCAGAACTTATTTCCACCTTGTTATCAGTCCCTAATTTGAATTTGACACTGTTGTTAGAAGAAGCAGAAAAAAAACCAGCAATTCGCACCGCATTGGAAATGTCTTTGATATTAATGTGAGCGGTCGCCATAAATTTTTCAGGAACAATTTGCCTGTAATCAGGATAACGTCCTTCGATAAGTCGCGAGAGAACATTGGCATTGCCAAAATCAAACACAATCTGATTTTCAGCAATAACAATTTCAAGCATTTCATTTTCTTCGCCTAAATCTCGAATAAGTTCTTGAACCGTAGCGCGTGGAATAATCACAGATTGCAAGTCGCCCAAAACTTCCAAAGTTTCCTTGCTTATGTTTTCCGGCAAAACCTCAATGGTTTTTTCTGCCAGACGATAACTGTCTGTAGAAACTAAAACGATTTTATTATTTTTAATTTCAGAGAAATCCAAAAGCACACCGGTAATTTCCATACGAGATTCACTCGCCGCTATAGAAGGAAAAACCTGAACAAGTGCCTTTTTGAAAATATCGCTCTTGATTTTCAAAAATGGTTCCGCATCGATTTTCGGTGACAAAGGATATTCGCGCGCATCTATTCCTTTGATATTAATCTTATAACCATCACATTTGATATTCACCATATCTTCCCGCGTTTTTATTTCAACATTGCCGTTAGGAAGATTAGAAATGAAATTAGAAAAAAGTTTAGTCGGAACTGTGATTTCTCCTTCCTCTTCAGTTTTACCACCAATCCAATAATTAACTGCGATTTCTAAATTGGTAGAAGAAAGCTTGAGCCCCTTTTTATCGGTTTTCAAAAGCACGTTGTTTAGAATAGGAAGAGTTGTATTTTTATTTATAACCTTTCCAACAATATTCAAAGCTTTGTTTAAATTCTCTTGAGTGCAAATTATTTTCATATATTAATGATTGTATTTAATTAGTTAATATATTAATAAAGTAGTAATAGTAAAGGAATAAAATTCTGTGGAAAAGCGTTTTTTTGCTTTTAGATAAGGCGATAATTGCAAAGTTAAGCTGTGTATAAGTTATAGTGGAAAGTGTTGATGTATTTGGTATATCTTTGGTTGTTTTTTTTGGTGATATTTTTTAGAATTTTTATCAAGTTTCTATCAACAGCTTCTTAGAGAATTTTCGGTAGTTTTTGAAAAGTTTTTCCGCAACTTATTAACAGGATTTGAACACAGGAATTAGTCGTTATAAATTCTTTCGATAATGAGATTTATTTCTTGTTCGATCATTTTGTCTTCTTCTACTTCTCTGGTTATCTTGTCAAAGGCGTGCATAGCTGTCGTGTGATCACGTCCTCCCAACCAGCTGCCTATTGAGGGAAAAGAGCTTTTGATTTCCTTGCGCATCAAATACATTGCAATCTGGCGCGGTTTTACATATTCCTTTTTGCGGCTCTTGTCAGTGAGTTCATCGTGACTGACACCATAAAATTCAGCAACGTTTTTCAGTATGTCTTTCGGTGTCGTTGCTTTTTTAATGGGCTGTGAGACGATGTTGGATAAGATGGTTGTAGTTTTTTTAAGGTCTGGATAACCGCCATCGAGTTCACATACAGCAATGACGCGATTAAGCGCACCTTGAAGTTCCCTAATATTTTTTTGGATATGTAGTGCGATATAGTTTAAAGACTCTTCTGGAATGTCGAATTTTCTCTCTCTCGCTTTGGTTTTTAAAATAGCAAAACGGATTTCATAGTCAGGAAAACCAACATCGGCAATCATTCCCCCTTCAAAACGGGATCTCAATCTTTCTTCAAGAGCTGGAATTGCCTTAGGTGGTCGGTCGCTTGAAAGCACAATTTGCTTGCCGTTTTCATAAAGAGTATTAAAGGTGTGAAAGAATTCTTCCTGAGTTTTTTCCTTGCCTGCTAAAAATTGGATATCGTCAATAATAAGTATGTCGATATCCCGATATATGTTTTTGAAATTTTTAGTGTTTCTGCCTGAAATTGCTTCGATAAGTTCGTTTGTGAATTTTTCTGAAGAAGCGTATTTAATTCTTTTATTCGGATCGTTTTTTATAACTTCATTACCAATCGATTGCAAGAGGTGCGTTTTTCCAAGCCCCACTCCTCCATAAATGAATAGTGGGTTATAACTTTGTCCAGGTTTCTTGCTCACTGCTACACAGGCGGCATAGGCAAGTTCATTATTCGGACCAACGACAAAATTGTCAAAATTGTAATTTGAATTTAAAAAGCCATCTGCATTTCTAGGTCGGGGGGCAAAATCTGCTTTTTTTTCTGGTTCACTTTCGGTATTTTCTTTGGCAGGAGCTTTCTCGTTGGTTTGTCCGACATTATATTCTATATTGTTTATTTCCGGACAGATATTTTGAATGGCTTTTAGTATTTCTTTATGGTATTTGTTTTTAAGCCATTCTTTAGTGAAACCATTGGGAACGCTTATCACTATTTGTCCATCTTGCTTACTAGCGATATTGGTGCTTTTAAACCAAGTTATGAAATTGGCTTTGCTTATGCAAAGTTCCAATTCCCCTAGTGTAGCCTGCCAGAGTTGTTCGTTGGTCATATTTTTAAATAATAATACGTCCTTTTTAAGTGGATAAGTTCATTATAGCACAATTAGTTTTTTAAAAAAAATGGCTTATTACTGCAGGGGCTGTTGATAACTTGTGGATAGTATGTGTAAGACTATTCTGATATTATTACAAATTTTGAAATAACGATTTGTTTATATTATTGATATTAAATTGGTTTTGTCAAATGATTAGGAACAAGGCTTGAGTAAGCTGAAAATGATAATTTTGAAAACTGTATTTATGTATAATACGGTTTTTAATCTTTCGCGGGTATAATTCTTCGCTCTTTAGGGTGAATAATAAAATAAATTTCCACTGAATACCTCATTCGCTTGTGGCGGGGTAATTCATTATAAGCATCTTGATATAAAATGCAAAAATATGACATTGTGTCTTGCGCCTTGTTTTTCATATTCGTGTCTTGTATTTTGGACCACGACTGAAAGGTCGTGAACTACGCGCGCCGAACGTTCTTTAATAGGTTACGTTTTCTCCTGTATTTATACCCTCCTCCTCTCTCTTAAATGTGGTCTCTTGAGAGTAAAGCTTTGTAATTGTCTATTTTTACAAAAATAAGGTAAGTGGGTTTGTCGTGAATTTTGCGATTTACCCTCCCCTTATTGACTTTATTCTATTCGTATACTATACTGAGCCTAGTTTGTTAATTAGACATTTGTTTTTAATACTACTATGAAAAGAACTTATCAGCCGAAGAAGAAGAAAAGAGCACGAACTCATGGTTTTTTTTCCAGAATGCAAACTCCGGGAGGAAGAAGAGTGCTAGCTTCTCGAAGAAGCAAAGGCAGAAAGGCTCTGACTGTTTAGGTCTGGGCTTGTTTTGTTTTAAAGGAAAATAATGCTAAAAAAAGAATTTAGGCTCAGGAAGCAGAAAGATTTTGACAGGGTTTTTGGGAAAAAAGGCTCGTTCTTTTCACAGGATTTCTTGGCTATCAAGATGATTAAAAATGATTTAGCTTATTCAAGGTTCGGCTTTATTGTTAGCAATAAGGTTTCTAAGAGGGCCGTTCATCGTAATCGCACTAAAAGATTGCTTCGAGAGTCTGTGCGGCTTACTTGGGACAATCTAGTTCCTGGTATAGATGCGGTTATAATGGCTCGGGCAGATCTTTCAGGCAGGAAGTTTGAGGAAGTTAATATAGCTGTGGATAGACTGTTGAAAAGGTCTGGATTACTCATAAAAAAGTAAAAAAGTCTCCTTTTGTGATAAAGAATATTATATTAAAACTTATAAAAATCTATCAAAAAACCTTATCTTGCGATCACGGTTTATTTTCTTTTGCGCGCACATCTTGCGGATGCAGGTTTTTTCCGTCGTGTAGTCAATATGCCTATGAAGCGATTTCAAAATATGGTGTTTTAAAAGGTGGTTTTTTGGGTGCCAAACGTATTTCGAGATGTCATCCTTTTTCTAAAGGTGGTTTTGACCCTCTTCCCTAAATAAAAATAATCTAAAAAAATGAATATACTTTCTTTTCTTTATAATGATTTGATATATCGTCCGCTTTTTAATTTGCTCGTATTTTTATATGACATAATTCCTGGAAACGATATTGGAATCGCAATTGTCTTGTTGACGATTATTGTGAGGTTGGCTTTGTATAAGGTTAATGGCAAATCCATTAAAAGCCAGAGAGAGCTTCAAGAAATTCAGCCGGAAATCAAGGAAATTCAGCAGAAATATAAGGACAACAAAGAGAAACAGGCACAGGAACTTATGGCTGTTTATCAAAAGCATAAGATTAATCCTTTCTCCGGATGCTTGCCTCTTCTCATTCAATTTCCGATAATTATTGCTCTTTATCGTGTTTTTTTGGACGGCTTCCGTGATGAAAGTCTTTCTCTTCTATATTCTTTTGTGCCAAATCCAGGGCATCTTGATTCAATTTCTTTCGGAGGCCTTGTGGACCTTTCAAGCCCATATCTTCTTTTTGCGCTTTTGGCGAGTGTCTTGCAATACTTCCAGACTAAGAGTTTGATGGATGTGGCTAAAAAGAAACAAATGGAGAATCAAAGCAGCGATGAGAAGAAAGTTGAAGCCGAAAAAACTCCCGAAGAAAAAATGCAGGATTTCTCACAGTCGTTGACCAAGAATATGATGTATATGATGCCAGTTATTACGTTTTTGTTTGCGCAGAGACTGCCTTCTGGTTTGGCACTTTATTGGTCCGTGACGACGCTATTTGCAATTGTTCAACAATACTTTATAATTAGAAAGCGTAAGGAGGAAACAAAGAGCGCGTAATTTTAGATGAAAGCTTATAATATATATTTAAAAATATGTACAACAAAACTCAAGAATCCATAAAGCAAACTTTAATTGACCTGTTGGAAGCAATGGGAATGGAAGCCTCTATAGACGAAGAGCGGATTGAAACGATCAAAGATGGCAAAGAGATTTTCACCTTAAACCTGAAGACTGAATTTCCTAATCTTTTGATTGGGCAGTATGGAGGGAATTTGCAGTGTTTGCAACATTTGGTAGGAGTTATTGTTAAACATAAATTACTTGCTGAAGAAGGAGAGGATGTTAACCTCGATGAAGAGGTGAAATTCAATATTGATGTCAACGATTATAAGAAGCAGAAAAAAGAAACTTTGGTGAAGCTGGCGGAAACGATGGCCGATCAAGTTGTTTATAGCAAAAACTCTGTGGCACTTCGTCCGATGTCTCCTTACGAAAGAAAGGTAATCCATTTGGAGTTGGCCGATCGTAAGAATTTGGTGACGGAAAGTGTTGGCGAAAATCTGATGCGAAGAGTGATCATCAAATATGTTGATGGAGAATAAATTTAATTATCGGATAAATTGTAATTTTTAGATTATGAAAATGACCTTTTCGTTTTTCTAAAGTTGCAATTTATTTTTTTTATGAAGAATATATGCTGAAATTGGATAAGTTTAATCTAACACAAAAAATCGCATATAATGCTGTTTTTTCTTCATTGTCTCGAGTGTTGGAAATGGCGATAGTTTTTGTGACTATCAAGCTCACAACTACTTATCTGGGGTTGGAAGGATTTGGAGATTATGGCACAGTGTTGGCATTCGTTTATATTTTTTCTGTGCTGGCGGATTTCGGACTTTATTCGATTGTGGTGAGAGACATTTCTGTTTCCGGCGCGGATGAGAGCAAGATCGTGAATAACGCTTTCACGATGCGTATGGCTTTGGGTGCATTAATCTTGGGTTCGGCCTATGTTTTTTCTTTTCTATTTCCCTATTCGCCAGAAGTCCGTATGGGAATTTTTATCGCAGCTATAGGTTATTGGCTTTTGAATGGAGTGCAAGTGATGATGGGACTTTTTCAAAAGCATCTTTTGATGGATCGGGTGGCGGTGGCGGAAGTTCTGAGTCGCGTGGTTCAGTTCGCGGGAGTGGCGGTGGCGGTTCGATATGATTTGGGCTTTCTTTTTATAATCAGCACGGTTTTTGGAGGCGCGATAATTAATTTTATGTTGATTATGTTCTATGCCAACAAACTGATTCGGATCCGCTTGGATTTTGATTTTGCACTTTGGAAAGATATACTTTCTCGTTCTTTTCCCCTAGCGGTGTCGGCGATTTTGGTCCTTATATATTTCAAATTAGATACGATTTTTCTTTCGGTGATGAAAGACAGCAATGCCGTAGGAATTTATAGCCTCGCTTACAAGATCATGGAGAATCTCATCTTTTTCCCTGCAATGGTGGTGGGGTTGGCGATGCCGCTTATGAGCTGGACTGCTTTTGATGATTGCGGGCAGTTTAAAACGATTATGCAAAGGACGCTTAATTTTCTTTTGCTGGCTATCGTTCCTATCGTGTTTGGCATTTTTGCGGTGTCGGATAAATTGATTCTGTTACTTTCTCAGTCGGAATTTCGTGATGCATCGCCAGTTCTTAATATTTTGATTGTGGCGCTTTCTTTTATTTTTCTGGGTTCGCTTTTTAGCAACGTTATCATTGCGCGCGGGAAACAGAAATCTTTGGCTTATATCTATTTTTGCGGAGCGCTTTTTAATGTCATAACTAATTTCATTTTCATTCCTTGCTATTCTTATTTCGGCGCCGCTGCTACTACTTTAGCGACGGAATTTCTGGTAACAGTTTTAATGGTTTTGGTAATTTATAAGGATATAAAATTTATTCCTTCTTTTTCTAATTTGTTACGTGCGGGCGCAGCGGGACTCTTGATGTTTGCGGTTTTGAGAGCGCTTTCTTTTTTGAACATCTTTTATATGATAATCGCGGGCGCAGCGGTCTATGTAGTGGCGGTTTATTTGTTGGGCGGGGTGTCGGAGGAGGAAATGAAAAAACTTTTACAAAAAAGAGTATAGAGCCTGTGTTATAGTTTTTTGTTGCGCGATTGTTTTTATATATTCTGTAGTGTATGAGAAACAGGGGGCATACGCAATATATTGGTTTTAGCTAATGTCTTTGATTAGATTTCTGTATGGTTTTATTAAGTAGCTCAGACATACAAAGCTTCTTTTCCTGTGATAAAACTC